>ENA-OQDT01000575-OQDT01000575.1-human-gut-metagenome-genome-assembly--contig:-NODE-575-length-23901-cov-4.102801_pt1 | contig 23901 bp, 26 predicted proteins | sample MGYA00242786_ERZ504617 | MGnify/ENA primary metagenome ERZ504617 (study PRJEB26092, sample SAMD00036337) | human gut metagenome | host: Homo sapiens | study: EMG produced TPA metagenomics assembly of...
AAGCCTACTACATCATCAGCAGCAAGACCCTTTGTATCATCATATCCTGCGAATACTGCGCAAAGGTAGCTGTAATCTGCAGCTGTCTTAGGATCTGCAGGCTCTCCTCCAAGACCACTCGAAATCCTTTGCAGTAAGCTCATCACCGGTTTGACCACTTAAGACCGTCACGCATTGTGAATGTGTATGTGAGACCATCCTCAGAAACCTCATAGCTCTCTGCACATGCAGGCTCAAGCTTGCCATCAGCGTTGTAACGCATAAGACCCTTATCCAGCGGGGCGAGCGGGCGCTGGGGCAGCCGCCCCTCGCGGTGGAATACCGCCTGTGCGCCGAGCGCGCCGACGATGGGCAGCAGGAAGCGCAGCGTCGACCCGCTCTCGCCGCAGTAGAGGTCGCAGCGCCCCTCGGGCACCTTTTTGATCGGAGAGACGAGAAAGCCCGTCTCCATTCTTCAATTTTCGCGCCGAGCGCGCTCAGGCACTTCGCCGTGGCCGCGATATCGGCGGAAATGCCGTCGCAGACGACCTCGGTCTTCTCCTCGCCGAGCGCCGCGCAGATCAGCAGCCGGTGCGCCTGCGATTTGGATGCCGGGATGCGCACACATCCCGTGCGCGCGCCGGGCGTGATAGTTCTCTTCATCGGATGCCACCGTCCTGCATCCAGTCGCGCAGGGCTTCGACGGGGATCGTCTCCATGCGCACCTGACCGATCTTTTCCGGCACGATGAGGTGCATCTTGCCGCCGGAAATCTTCTTGTCGACGAGCTCGGCCTCATAGAGCTTGTCGAGCGGATATCCCGTCTCGGTCGGCAGACCATAGCGGCGCAGAATGTCGAGCAGGCGCGCCAGCGTCTCTTCGCCGCAAATGCCGCGCTTGACTGCCGCGCGCGTGACCGTCGCCATGCCGATGGCGACCGCCTCGCCGTGCAGAAGAGAAAAATCGCTGCACTGCTCCACCGCGTGACCAAACGTGTGGCCCAAGTTCAGCGTGCGGCGGCGGCCGAGGTCGTACTCGTCCGCGCCGACGATGTCGCGCTTCATCTGCACGCAGACCTCGATGACGTGCTCGTACTGCTCACGCACGGGCGTTTTGTAGAGTTCTTCAAAGAACGCTGCATTGCCGAGCATCGAATACTTGATGATCTCGGCGCAGCCGCAGCGGTACTGCTCCTCGGGCAGCGTTTCGAGCGTGTTGGGATCGCAGATCACGATGCAGGGCTGATAGAAGCTGCCCGCCTGATTCTTGCCCGTGGGCAGGTCGACGGCGGTCTTGCCGCCGACGGACGAATCGACCGCGGCCAGCAGCGTCGTCGGGATCTGGGCAAAGCCCATGCCGCGCTGATACGTCGCCGCGGCAAAGCCCGCGAGGTCGCCCACCACGCCGCCGCCGAGCGCAACGACCACGTCGCTGCGGCTGAAGCGGTGCTCACCGAGGAAGTGCAGCACATCGGCGTAGGTCGAGAGGTTCTTGCTCCCCTCGCCCGCGGGGAATGTGAAAGAGTGCACACGGTAGCCCGCCTTTTCAAGGGCCTTGATCGTGCGCTCGCCGTAGAGCGCGTAGACCGTGTCGTCCGACACGATGGCGGCCATGCCGGGGGCGCTGACCTCCCGGAGAAGCTCGCCCGCGCGGTCGAGTAAGCCGTGCTCGACCAGCACGTCGTATTCGCGCGAGGCCTTGATATGGATGCTTCGCATCAGCCGTCCACCTCTTCCTTTCTCTTCTTGCCCTCGTCCAGAAGTCGGATAAGGGTCTCTTCGTCGTCATGTTCCATGGCGGTCTTGTATTCGCTCAGGTGCTCGATGTAGCAGTCGATCTCCTTGAGCAGGAATTCCTTGTTTTCCATGAAGAGCTCCGCCCACATGTGCGGCGCGAGCCAGGCAACGCGCGTCATATCCTTGTAGCTGCCGGCGGAAAAGCCCTTGTGCTTTTTCGCTGTGGGGCTCTTGATGTAGGCGTTGGACGCCACATGCGCCAGCTGCGAGGTGAAGGCGATCATCTCGTCGTGCTGCTCGGCGGTTGTGACGGAGTAGCTCCCAAAGCCCGCGGGCGAGAGCAGGTCTTTCACATGGCTGAGTAATTCAATGTCGTCAAAACGCGGCGGCACGAGCACCATCGGCGCGCCCACGAAGAGGTTCGCCTTGGCGTACTTGAAGCCCGAGAACTGCGTGCCCGCCATTGGGTGACCGCCAAGGTACGTAATGCCGTACTGCTCGGCGATTGGGAAGCACGCCGCGCATACCTTGCGCTTGGTGCCACAGCAGTCGATGACGACCGTGTGCTTGTCGATCTTTGCCGCGTGATTTTTTGAGCCATTCGACCGCCGCCGCGGGTCGGACGGCCAGCAGGATGACATCGCACTCTGCCATCGTCTCGTCCGTCAGCGCCTCGTCCACCGCGCCGCTGATGACGGCGAACGACAAGACATCGCGGTCGATGTCGTGGGCGAGCACACGCTCGCCCGCCTCGTGGTATGCCTTGGCAAGCGAGCCGCCGATCAGGCCGAGGCCGACGATGCCGGCGGTCATTCTGCCACCGCCTCTCTCACGCGGCGCACAGCCTTGGCGAGGTCATCGTACTGCTCGGGGCGCAGGGATTGCGCGCCGTCGCACAGCGCATGAATGGGGTCGTTGTGCACCTCGATGATGAGGCCGTCAGAGCCGCAGGGCGGCAGCACCAGTGCCATCGGGCGACGAGGCGCGCAATGCCGGTCGCGTGGCTGGGGTCGACGATGACCGGCAGGTGCGTGAGCTCCTTGAGCATCGGCACAGCCGCAAGGTCGAGCGTGTTTCTCATGTAGTCGTCGTAGGTGCGAATGCCGCGCTCGCAGAGGATGACCTGCTCGTTGCCGCCTGCCATGATGTACTCGGCGCTCATGATCCACTCCTCGATGGTGTTGCACAGACCGCGCTTGAGCAGCACGGGCTTGTGCATTTTGCCTACGGCCTTGAGCAGCTGGAAGTTCTGCATATTGCGTGCGCCGATCTGCACCACGTCCACATACTCCTCAAACTCCGGGATGCGGTCCTCGCTCATCAGTTCGGAGACGATGGGCAGGCCGGTGGCTTCGCGGGCCTTTACCATGTCCAGAATGCCCTCGGTCTCCAGACCCTGAAAGGCATAGGGAGAGGTGCGGGGTTTGTAGGCGCCGCCGCGGAACAGCGCTGCGCCGCCCGCCTTGACCCCCTGCGCGATGCGCAGAGCCTGCTCGGCATTCTCGATGCTGCACGGGCCCGCCATAACGGCGATCTTTTCCTTGCTGCCGATCTTCACGCCGCCGCAGTCGATGACCGAGTCTGCGGGGTGGAACAGGCGGTTTGCGCGCTTATAGGGCGCGGACACGCGGGTAACGTTGTCGATCCACGGGTTTGCCAGCACGTCCCGCTCGTCGATCTTGGTGGTATCGCCCACCAGACCGAACACGTTGTAGTCCTTGCCGGTGATCAGGGTCACGTCCAGACCCTGCTTTTCGAATTTATCAACGATCTTTTCCAGCTCCTCTTTGGGAGTGCCTTTTTTGGTGGAGATGATCATGGGAGGTCGTTCCTTTCCTGTTTGTTTTACATCACGATATGCGCCTTAGTGGAGCCGTCGGTGCGCAGCAGCTGCGCCAGCCAGATGCAGGCGTGCAGGTAGCCCTGCGGGCCTTCGCCGATAAAATGCCCCTGACAGCCAAAGGACACCACGTCCGTTTTGCGGAAGGGCTCGCGCTCGTCCGGGGCGTCCAGCATCACTTCTACGGCGGGCACGCTGCACAGCCGCAGCGCGTCCAGAATGGCTACACTGTAATGGGCGTAGCCGCCCGGGTTCAGCACAATGCCGTCCACCCGCCCGGGGGCAGACTGGATCTCGTCGATGAGGTCGCCCTCGTGGTTGGACTGGCAGATATCCGTTTCAATGCCAAGCTGGTCGCAGCCCGCCTGCACATAGTCCATCAGGCCGGTGTAGTCCACCTCGCCCGGCACGCCGGGCTCAGACCAGCGCGCCAGATTGATGTTTGGCCCGTTAAGAATCAAAAATTTCATCCAGTGCCTCCTGTGCAGCTGCCAGCGCCTCGGCCAGCGTGCCGGTGTTAGAAATCACCGCATCTGCGGCGGCAAGGTACAGCGGGCGGCGCTGGGCCTCCATGGTGCGCAGCGCCTCGGCGCTGGAAGAAAGCGGACGGTTGCCGCCCACAGCCAGCGCGTCCACCGGCCGGTCGATGAACAGCACCACGCCGTTCTGGCGCAGGGCGCGGACATTCTCTGCCCGCTTCACCGCGCCGCCGCCGCAGGAGAGCACAAGCCCCTTTTCCTTGCCGAAACGGGCGATCTGCGCGGCTTCCTTTGCGCGGAAGCCCTCTTCGCCCTCGGCGGCAAAGATATCCGGGATGCTGCGTCCGTCTGCCTTGACGATCTCCTCGTCCAGATCCACAAGCGGTTTGCCCAGCTGCTTTGCCAGCAGGCGGCCAAGGGTGGATTTGCCGCAGGAGGGCATTCCCACAAGGGCGATGTTCAGCGTCTCGCGGCGCAGCGCAGCGGTAATGCGCCGCACCTCGCCCGGGGCGTCCTCGAACTTGCGGCCAAGGAAGTATTCGGCGGCATACACCGCCTGTGCCACCAGCATCTCCAGCCCGCCTACGGCCACCGGCACACCGGCGTCCTCGGCGCGGAGAATGAGTTCGGTCTTGTTGGGGTTATAAACCACGTCCACCACGGCTTCCAGTCCGGGCATGGCGGCGACGTCCAGACTGCACACGCCCACATTGGGGTACATCCCGGCGGGGGTGGTGTTGAACACCACCTGTGCGCCGCTGCGCACGGCTTCGGCGTAGCTCAGCTCGCCCTTTTCCGGGTCGGGGGTGCGGCTGACCGTCAGCACCTTGGCAGCGCCCTTATCCAGTGCCACCGCGCGGGTGGTGTTGTGGGTACCCCCGGTGCCCAAGATGAGCACGGTCTTGCCCGCAAGCTCCACGCCGTGGGCTTCGCACAGGTGGGCAAAGCCCAGATAATCGGTGTTGTAGCCGTAGAGCAGGCCGTTTTTATTGACCACCGTGTTCACCGCGCCGATGGCGCGGGCGCGGGGGTCGATGAAGGAGCAGTACTCCATCACCAGCTTTTTGTAGGGGATGGTCACGTTAATGGCCTTGAACTGCCGCCGCTGCAAAAAGGCGCGGGCGTCTGCCTCGGTGGGCAGGGGGCACAGATCGTAGCTGTACCCGCAGAGCAGCTCATGGATGGTCTTGGAGTAGGAGTGTCCCAGCTTGCCGCCGATCAGTCCGTATTCCATCTCAGTCCTCCTTCCGGTAGCCGGTGGGGTCGGTCATCCACCGGGCACCGTACCGGGCGGTGAGCAGGTCGCCCACCGCAAGGGCGGCGGCGCAGGTCTGCACGATGGCGGCCCGGGGTACGATGCAGGGGTCGTGCCGCCCCTGAATGGACAGCTGTGCGTCCTTTTTGGCGATGTAGTCCACCGTATCCTGCTGCTTGTAGATGCTGGGGGTGGGCTTGACGGCGGTGCGGAACACCACCGGCATCCCGTTGGCGATGCCGCCGTTGATGCCCGCGTTGTGGTTGGTGGCGGTGACTACCGCGCCCTCTGCCGTCATGCGGAAGGCGTCGTTCGCTTCCGAGCCGCGCAGCCCGGCAAAGCCGAAGCCGGTGCCGAACTCGATGCCCTTGACCGCCGGGATGGAAAAGGCAAGGTGGGCGATCTCGCTCTCCACGCTGTCAAAGTAAGGCTCGCCGATGCCGGCGGGCAGGCCGAGAATGGCAGTTTCCAGCACGCCGCCCACGCTGTCGCCCTCGGCACCGGCGGCACGGATGGCGGCTTTCATGGGTTCTTCCACGGCGGTATCCAGCACCGCAAAGCCCTCGGTCTTACTGGCAAGCGTCTCCGCCTGTGCCGCAAGGGCGGCGGGGGCGTCCAGTGCAAAGGGGGTATCTGCAAGACCAGCGCACCGGGCGATGTGGGTGGTGATATCAATGCCTGCCCGCTGCAATGCGGCAAGCACGATGCTGCCGCCTGCCACGAGGGCGGCAGTCACCCGGCCGGAAAAGTGCCCGCCGCCCCGGGCATCCTGATAGCCGTGGTACTTGGCGTAGGCGGTAAAGTCCGCGTGGCCGGGGCGCAGAAGGTCGGCGGTCTTGGCGTAGTCGCCGCTGCGGGTGTTCTGGTTTTCGATCATCAGGGCAATGGCGGTGCCGGTGGTGTGGCCGTTTACCACACCGGAAAGCAGCTGCACCGCATCCGCCTCCACCCGGGGGGTGGAAAGGCCGTCACCCCGGGCGCGGCGCTTATCCATGCAGGCGGCGAGGAAGCTCTCGTCCACCGGCACACCGGCAGCCATGCCGTCCAGCACCGCGCCCACGGCACGGCCGTGGCTCTCGCCGAAGATGGTTAGCGAAAGGTCGCTGCCAAAGGTATTTTTCATGGGTCAGTCCTCCATGCCCAGCAGCGGGCGCAGCCCCTCCACAGGGATGGTCTCGGCGCGCCAGCAGCCAAGGCCGGGCACCTTGATGATGGTGATCTGCCCGCCCTGCGCTTTTTTGTCGTGCAGCATCTCGGCCAGCACCTTTTCCTTATCGTAGGCAGTGCGGGTGGGCAGACCTAAGCGGCGGTACACGCCGCGCACCCGCTTTTGCAGCGCCTTGGATTCGATCATGGGCAGCATTCCCAGCGCCACGCACTCGCCGTGGAACAGGCCGGTGGTGCGGCGTCCCTTGATGCCCTTCACGGCTTCGATGCCGTGGCCGATGGTGTGGCCGAAGTTCAGCGCCTTGCGCATACCCTGCTCGGTCTCGTCCTGCTCCACGATGCTCTTTTTAAAGCGCAGGCTGCGGCAGATGATCTCGCCGATGCGGTCATCTACGTCCTCCTTTTCAAAGATGGAGAACAGCTCCGGGTCGGCTAAAAGACCGGCCTTGACCGCCTCGGCCAGACCGTTGATGAAGTGGCGGCGGGGCAGGGTGGACAGGGTATCCGGGTCTACGATGACCAGCTTTGGCTGCCAGAAGGCACCCACGATGTTCTTGGTGTCGCCTAGGTCCACGGCGGTCTTGCCGCCGATGGAGGAATCGATCATGGAAAGGGTGGTGGTGGGGCAGTTGATAAAGTCGATGCCGCGCATATAGATGGAGGCGGCAAAACCGGCAAGGTCGCCCACCACGCCGCCGCCTACGGCCACCACAAGGTCGCCCCGGCCCATGCCGAAGTCCAGCATCTGCCGCAGCACGGTCTCCAGAATTTTAAAGCTCTTGCTGGCCTCGCCCTGCGGCACGGTGATGATGGTGGCGTCCTTGCACTGGTCTGCCACCATCTGGGCGTACTGTGCGGGCACACCGCTGTCGGTGACCACCGCCACCCGGCGGTCCAGCCGGGCGAACTGATACAGGTTTTCCAGCGAGCCGCGCTTGACGATGATGTCGTAGCTGCGCTCGCCCAGATTCATGGTCAGCTTGGTTCCGATAAAATCACTCATTTTGTATACACTCCTAACAGCCGCACCGTCCGGCAGGTGCGGTCAAGCTCGCGCAGCAGCGCGGCGGTCTCGCCGGCGGCGGCATCGCCCACCAGCTCTACATAAAAATAATATTCAAAGGGGACGTGCGGCATGGGGCGGCTCTTGATGGACTCCATATTGAAGCCGCTGGCACCGATGACCTGAATCACCTCGGCCAGTTTGCCGGGCTTGTTGTCCACCGTGAACAGTAGCGAGAACCGGTTGCCCGCCGTGGGCTTTTCGCGGCTGAGCACGATGAACCGGGTGGTGTTGTCGCCGTCGGTATTGATGTTGGGCACCAGAATTTCCAGCCCGTACAGGGCGGCAGTCTCGGCGCTGGCAATGGCGGCCTTTGTCGCATCGCCGCTTTCTGCCACGAACTTTGCAGCCATGGCGGTGTTTGCCATGGCGGTGGCGGGCAGACGGAACTGCTTTAAAAAGGTCTCGCTCTGGGCGATGGCCTGCTGGTGGCTGTACACCGTGCGCAGCTGGGAAAGCTGGGTGCCCGGCAGCACCAGCAGGTTCTGGGAGATGGGCAGGTCGTACACGTCCACCACCCACAGCTCCGGGTGGTTATAGCACAGGTCCAGCACGGCGGAAACGTCCCCGGCGTGGCTGTTTTCAAAGGGTACTACGCCGTGAGCGGCTTCGCCCGCGGCAACGGCCTCGAATACCTCGTCCCACGTGGAATAGCTCACGGCTTCGGCGTGGGGGAACAGCGCCTTGAGGGCGATGTGGGCAAACGCACCTTCCACTCCCTGATAGGCGGCGCGGTTGTGCCCCAGCACGGCAGCTTCGTACTGCTTGGCAAGATCCATCATGTGCTGGACGTGGTCTTTATAGTAAGGGCGCAGCGCAGGCTGCTGAATGCGGGCTGCGGCCTTTTCCAGCACGGCGGCCTCCCGGGCGGCATCATAGATGGGCAGGCCGTGCGCCCGCTTATATTCGGCCACCTGCAAAACGGCAGCCATCCGGCGCTCGAACAGCGCAGCCAGCTGCGCATCCACCGTGTCGATCTCGGCACGGGCTTGTTCCAGTGCGTCCATGGGGGTCACATCCTTTTTGGTCGGTTTTTGCGGGGATACCTAGTAAGTATACCATAACCGGGACAGAGAAACAACAAACCGCCCTCCATTTGAGGGTGGAGAAAATTTCAAATCAGCCATGGGTAAAAAGACAAAATAGAAAACAGAGGCTCTCTGGTCATCGCCTGCGGCGATGACCAGAGAGCCTCTCAATCGCTGTTTTTATTTTTCAAAATATCCTCCCAGCTGCGGGCTTTACCGTAATAGCGCCCATAGGGGTTATCAAGGTCTGCGGCGCGGAGAACAGGCGGCGCGGGCGGCTGGGGCTTTGGGGTGCGGTCAAAGGTGAACCGTGCGGCGGGGCCGCCGGCTTTGATGCGGAAGCGCATCTTTAGTGCCCCTCCCCGGCGGTGGAGACAGCCCCGGCGGTCAGGTTTGCCCAAAGGGGCTCGCTGTTTTCCAGCAGGGAAGCGGATTCCTTCAGCCATGCGCCCCGGATGCCGATATAGTAATCTGCCAGCAGCTGCTGGCTGTCACCGCTGGCGCTCTGCACTGCGTCCGAGGTGTAGCTGCCCAGCTCCATCCCGGTCAGCACCGGGCAGTCCGTCCAGCGGTAGACCATGTTCCACCAGTCGCTGTCGGCATCGGACTTGGGCAGATGACCGTCCAGATACCGCAGGGTGCCGGTGGTCTGCTGGAAGCCTGCGGGGTCATACAGGATAAAGATGGAACTGAGGGAACTCTGGATATCGGTGGAAAGCTTGGTGGTGCCTGCCATATCCAGATAGGCGTCCGAGTCCTCACTGTTGAAGGCCATGGTGTATTGGTTGATCTTCACCACCACCTTGCCGTCGCCGTTGCAGTCCTCGCCATAGGCGGCAAGCTGCTCTTGCAGGGCGGTGACGGTGGCTTCGGGCAGGTAGTAGGGGCTTACCACCGCCACGTTATAATCCGGGTGGGTGGTCAGAAAGTACTGCCCGATAAAGCAGTACGCCACGAACGCACCCGCAATGCCGAAGATGAGCACCCACTTCAGGTTGTAGTCCCACCAGTTTGCCCAGCGCTCCCTGCGGCTGTACTGCCGCTGTTTGCGGGGCTTGAGGTCCTTGGGGTCAATGTCGCGTTCGTAACGGTAGCTTGCCATAAAATAGTTCTCCTGTGTGATGAAACGGGCGGGAAAGGCTGTTACTTCAGGGCAGCCAGAATGCTCTGGCGCACGGCGTCGGGCAGCTGTTTCTGCTCGGCCTTGCTCATGCCAGCGGTCTGGATGGGCGACATGATCTTGATGCGCACACCGCCCGGGCGGCAGCGGTTGCCGTTTGCCTCGAACAGGGCGCGGGCACCGGTCACAGCCACCGGCACCACCGGTGCACCGGTCTTGACCGCAATGCGGAAAGCACCGGCCTTGAACTCGCCTGCGCCGCCCTCTTCGCCCTTGTAGCGGGTGCCCTCGGGGAAGATGACGAAGCTGCGGCCGCCCTCCACGATGGCGGTGGCATCGTTCAGTGCCCGCACCGAGGCGCGCACATCATCACGCTGCACGAACACGCAGCCCAGCAGCTTCATCCAGCGGTTGAGCAGGGGGATCTTTTCCAGCTCCTCTTTGGCAAGGATGCCGTGGGGCTTTTCCAGCCCTGCCAGCAGCAAAGGGATGTCGTAGTAGCTGCGGTGGTTCGCCACGAACACGCAGGGGCCGTCTTTGGGAATATTCTCCAGTCCGTCCACGGACAGGGAAACACCGGTCACCTTTAAGATGCCCCGGCTCCAGCGGGGGATGTGCTGGTTCACGATCTGCTCCACGGTGGCGGTATCTCCGGCGGCTGCGGCGCGCTCGGCGCGGCGCAGGATGCCGTAATGCAGGATCATGTACCCGAACAGATAAATAAACATCGCAATGGTGCGAAGAATGCTCATAATGGTTTCCTCCTATTGCAAAAAATGCCATTGTCATTGTAGCACATTTTGCGTAAAAAAGGGAGAGATAAATATTTTTTTACAATTAGCCCCGGTTGTATCTTGCAAAGTTGACAAAATACAGGTATATTTATATCTGTAAAGCCAGCACAATGGCACTTTCCAGACAAAACGCCTGCGGTGCCGGTAAAAAACGTAAGAGAGGTACCGCAGTTACTATGGGTCTTTTTCCTTCTGCCAATGATTTCAAGGCCGGTAAGGGCGTCGAAAAGGACGCCCCCCGCAAGACCGGCATCGGCCGCTTTTTTGAGCTTGTAGGCCGTGATATGAACGGCATGTTCCTTGCAAACCTGCTGACCTGCATCGGGTTTGCACCGGTCATCTGTCTGGTGTATATCGGCTTTTTGCAGAACAGTCTGCCGGTGATGCTGGGCAGCGCCGCCGTGGGCGGTCTGCTGGCCGGGCCCGCACTGGCCGGAATGTACGATACCGTCCTGCGCGCGCTGCGCGATGAGGCGGGCTACTGGTGGGTGACCTACCGCAAGGCCTTCAAGCGCAACTTCAAGGCCAGCCTTGTGCCCGGTGTGCTGTACACCGTGGTGGTCACGCTGCAAATTTTCCTCGTCTATTTCTGCTTTAATATGCTGTACCACGGCACCAACGTGGGTGTTCCGCTGTGGGTGGCTACGGTGCTCAATCTGGTGCTGTTCCAGATGCTGTTTGCCTATATGTGGCCGCAGGTGGTGCTGCTGGACCAGCCCTTGAGCCTGACCTTGAAAAACAGCATCAACTGCATGATCGCCTTTCTGCCCCACGCACTGGCTGCCGCCATCGTGCAGGTGCTGTTCTGGGGCGTGGTGATCCTGTGCATGCCGCTGGGTCTTTTCCTGATGCTGATCTTCGGCTTCTGGTTCGTCACCGAGGTGTCCTGCCAGATCGTGTACGGCGATATCGACCGGGTGTTCCACATCGAGGAGAACATCCGCAAGCTGAAGGATGCCGAGCTGGAGGCCGCCCTGAAAGAGGACTACGCCGACGACGACACCCCGGAAGAATAAGCGATAAAACTGCGGAAAGGAGCGATGTCCCATGGAACAACGGAATAATCTTGTGCTGCAGGGGACAGAGACCTTTTCCCGCGGGCAGCTGGACAACCTTGCGCTGGAAAACGGCGCACTGGTGCTGGACAGCGTGGCCGGACGCAGCCTTTTGTACGGCAGCTACACCACCCCGGAATTCGCCATGCCGGCCTTCTGCAACCTGAACGTCAGCTGGAACGCCCATGCGCCCCGGGACACCATGGTGGAGGTGCGCTGCCGGGTGTACGCAGCAGGGGCGTGGACAAGCTGGATGAGCTTTGGCAAGTGGGCACCGGACTACCCCCGGTGCAGCGTGTCCAGCCAGAGCGAGGACGGCATGATCTTTTTGATGGGCGATACCGTCACGGTAGCCGCCCCGGGCGGCGGCACCGGCGTGCAGCTGCAGGTGAACCTTTCCACTAACAACGATAAAGTTACCCCGGCGGTGCGTCTGCTGGCGGCGGCGGTGCGTCCTCTTGCGTGGGAAAAGCGCAACGGCCATGCGCTGAACCGGCGGCTCTATCTGCCGGAATACTGCCTTTCCGCCCATGACCCCAGCTTTGGGCGGGAGATGGATCTGCCGCTGGTCATGGCGGCGCTGATGAACCGCTGGGGCGAAGATATCTTGCCGGAAGAAGTGGCCTACGCCATGGAGGACGGCAGCACCCGCAGCACCGGCAACACCGCCTTTGCGGCGGCCGCCGCAGGCTGCTGCGGCTACCCCTGCTGGCAGGCATGGATGGATCTTGCCGACCTGCGGGAGCAGATCCACGACGGCTGCTCGGTGGCCGTGCAGGTGGAGCGGCGGGTGCGCGGTCAGCGCGACCCGGTGCGGCTGTGGATGGGGCTGCACGGTTTTGGCCACGATGACGCCGTGATGGCAGATTTTGTGCTGCTGAACGACCCCACCGCCGATACCGACGGCGCAGTGAACTGCACCATGGCGCTGGTGGATTTTATGCGTTACTTTACCGGCAAGGCCATTGCCCTGCGGCCAAAGCAGCGGGAGACTGAGGCCGACCGTCCCCGGCGGCTGCGCTGCGAGCTGCGCGCCGGCACCCAGCCGGGCGTTTACTACTTTGAGCGGCGGGGAGAGCCCGCAGACCTGCCGGAGGATTTTTCCGGCTGGATCGCCTGCGCGCCCCACGACGGCGTGGCGCACGCCACCACCGCTCACCGCACCTTTTTGCGCTGTACCCGCACCGAGGACGGCGGGGTACAGTTCCCGCCGGAGCTGCTGGCCGCAGGCGGGCGATGCAGCGTGTATGCAGTGGACCAGACCGGCACCATGCGGGTGGCAGAGGTACGGCTGCCGAAGCCGAAGCCTGTACCTGCAAGCACAGAACCCAAAGCCAATGGCCAGACCGGGGACGCCCCGGCACAGCCGTAAGCTTTTTCAGGGCGATATATGAAACAGGAGGAACACATTATGGCAAAGACGATCATCACTTTGGGCCGTGAGTACTGCACCGGCGGACGCTACATCGCAGAGGACGTGGCAAATGCACTGGGCATCAAGCTTTACGACAAGGAGCTGATCACCATGGCAGCAAAGAACTCCGGCTTGTCGGAGGAGGCTGTTGCCGCCAGCGAGAAACGGCACACCCACAGCCTGCTGTACAGCCTGTACACCATGGGTAACGAGCTGCCGCTGGGCGATCAGGTGTTCATTCTGCAGAGCCGTATCATCAAGCAGCTGGCCGAGGAAGGCCCCTGCGTGATCCTTGGCCGCTGCGGTGACTACGTCCTGCGGGAGCGCAAGGACGTGCTGCGGGTGTTCGTGTATGCACCCAAGGAGTGGCGTTTGCAGTACGCCAAGACCAACCCCTTGGTAAAGGCCAAGGACGAAAAGGGCATCAAGGACGAGGTGGAAAAGACCGACCGCAACCGCTCGGCCTACTACAACTACTACACCCAGAACCGCTGGGGCGATGCCCACAACTACGATCTGGCCATCAACGCCGCCCTTGGCCGCGAGACCTGCGTGAAGATGATCTTAGACGCAGCCGCCGCAAAGGAAAAAACGCTGTGACCCCCGGCCAGACCCAATAAACAACGACAGAACGTGGGCAGGGCGCTTCTGCGCCCTGCCCACATTTCCGGCAAGGAGAAATCGTGAAAACAAATCAATCGCAGACCGCACCCGCCGAGGTGCGGGAAAATATCATGGGCACCATGGAGATCAACCCCCTTTTGCTGAAACTCAGCATCCCGATGATGATCTCCATGCTGGTGCAGGCGCTGTACAACGTGGTGGACTCGGTGTTCGTGTCTCATGTCAGCGAGAGCGCTCTTACCGCCGTATCGCTGGCCTTTTCATTGCAGAATGTCATGATCGCCGTGGGCGTGGGCACCGGTGTGGGCGTGAACGCCCTGCTGAGCAAGAGCCTTGGCGAAAAGAACCAGAGCCGCGCCAACGCCACCGCAGAAAACGGCATCTTTCTTTCCCTGTGCAGCTTTGCAGTGTTTTTTGTCATCGGCCTTACCTGCATGAAGCCCTACTTCTACGCCCAGACCAGTGACTCCGTCATCGCGCAGCAGGGCATCCGGTATCTGTCGGTGTGCTGCATCTTCAGTCTGGGTCTGTTCACCCAGACCATGGGCGAAAAGCTGCTGGCGGCTACCGGCCGCACCTATCTGAGCATGATCAGCCAGCTGGTGGGCGCTGTGGTGAACATCATTCTGGACCCCATCTTCATCTTCGGCTACTGCGGCGAGGCGCTGTCCGGCACCACCGGCGCAGCGGTGGCTACGGTCATCGGCCAGTTCTGCGGTGCAGGCATGACGTTGTACTTCAACACCCGCAAAAACCCGGATATCCAGATCAGCTTCAAAGGCTTCCGTCCCAGCGCCAAGGCCATTGGCCGCATCTACACCGTGGGTCTGCCCAGCATCGCCATGCAGTGTGTGGGCAGCCTGATGACCTTTGGCATGAACCTGATCCTGATGGCCTTCTCCGCTACGGCGGTGGCGGTGTTCGGCGTCTACTTCAAGCTGCAAAGCTTTGTGTTTATGCCCATTTTCGGCCTGAACAACGGCATGGTGCCCATCATCAGCTACAACTACGGTGCCCGCAGACCGAACCGTGTGAAAAAGACCATCAAGCTGGCGGTGTGCTACGCCGAGGGCATCATGCTGGCAGGCTTCTGCATCTTCCAGTTCGCACCCCGGCAGGTGCTGAGCATCTTTGCCGCCAGCGACGCCATGCTGGCCATCGGCATCCCGGCCATGCGCATCATCTGCCTGCATTTCCTGCTGGCGGGCGTCAGCATCGTGCTCAGCTCGGTCTTTCAGGCGCTGGGCAACGGCGTCTTCAGCCTCATCGTTTCGGTCTGCCGCCAGCTGTTCGTGCTGCTGCCGGCAGCGTGGCTGCTGGCACAGACCGGCAGTGTCAACAATGTCTGGTGGGCCTTCCTCATTGCGGAATTTGTCAGCATCCTGATGAGTCTGGCCTTCTATGCCCGTATCAACAAGACCACCATCGCACCCCTGTACCACTGACCCGGGTGCGGGCAGCGGCCCTGCAAACGAAAGGAACGTGATCTCTATGGTAAAAAAGCTGAAATGGAACCTGGTGCTCATGAGCGTGCTGTACCTGGGGCTGGGCATCTTTCTGGTCATGAAGCCCGGCACGGCCCTCAACATCGTATGCTATGCACTGGGCGGCGTGGTGCTGGCCTGCGCGGCCGTGCAGCTCATCCGCTACTTTGTGGTGGAGCGCGGGGTGTTCCAGAGCCAGCTTACCCTGATCTCCGGCCTTATCTGCCTTGCACTGGGTGTTTTTCTGCTGCTGCGCAGCGATATCGTGGTAAGTATCCTGCCCATCGTGTTCGGCCTGTTCGTCATCTTTGACGCCATTGGCCGGGTGCAGAATGCTTTGGACCTGCGCCGCTGCGGCTACGACAGCTGGAAGGGCTTTCTGCTGCTGCCGGTGCTCAGCGTGGTGCTGGGCGTCATCCTGATCGCAAACCCCTTCGGTGCCATGGAAACGCTGGTGATGGCCATCGGCGTCATCCTGATCGTAGAGGGTGCCATCAACCTGCTCAGCGCTCTGTACACCGTGTTGGCGGTGCGCCGCTTTGCCAAGCTGCACCCGGAGACCCAGTCTGTGCTGGAATCCATCACCGGTGAGGATCTGAACGGGGACGGCGTCGTCGCCCCGGACGTGACCCGCACCGATGCAGAAGCCACTGCCGTAGAACTGGACCATGTGGACGAGAGCGCCACCGTGGAGCAGGAGAAGCAGGAGTAAGGAATAAATCCTCTCAGTCAACGCCGTCAGGCGTTGACTGAGAGGATTCTACACCAATTATCAAGAAAAGGAAAAAGGAACAAAATCATGGAAAAGTACGATCTGATCATTGTGGGTGCGGGCCCTGCCGGCATCTTTACCGCTGTGGAGCTGCTGCGCCACGGCAGCAAAAAGAAGATGCTGCTGGTGGAAAAGGGCAAGCCGGTGGAAAAGCGCCACTGCCCCAAGGCAGAGGTAGGCCACTGCGTCAACTGCCGCCCCACCTGCGCCATCACCACCGGCTTTTCCGGTGCGGGCGCGTTCTCGGACGGCAAGCTGAGCCTGTCCTATGAGGTGGGCGGCGACCTGCCCACCCTCATCGGGGAGGAGTTTGCGCAGGAGCTCATCGACTACACCGATAAGATCTATCTGGAGTTCGGCGCCGACCCCCATGTGGAGGGCATCTACACCGGTGAGGACATCAAGGAAATCCGCAAAAACGCCATCCATGCGGGTCTGAAGCTGGTGGACTGCCCCATCCGCCATCTGGGTACCGAGAAGGCACAGGAGCTGTATCTGGCCATCCAGAACTATCTGGCGGATAACGGCGTGGAGATGCGCTTCAATACCGAATGCGAGAACATCATTCTGGAAGAGGAAGGCTGCAAGGGCGTGCTGCTGAAGGATGGCGACAGCCTGCTGCCTGTGTACGCGGACGAGGTGGTCATCGGCACCGGACGCCGCGGCGCAGACTGGCTGGAAAAGCTCTGCGCAGAGCACCACATTGCCCACAAGCCCGGCACGGTGGACATCGGTGTGCGTGTGGAGTGCCGCAATGAGGTGATGGAAAAGGTGAACAAGGTGCTGTATGAGTCCAAGCTCATCGGCTACCCGAAGCCGTGGAAGAACAAGGTGCGCACCTTCTGCCAGAACCCCGGCGGCTTTGTGGCGCAGGAAAACTACGACAACGACCTTGCAGTGGTCAACGGCCACAGCTTCAAGGAAAAGAAGAGCCCGAACACCAACCTTGCCATTCTGGTGTCCCACAACTTTACCGAGCCCTTCAACCAGCCCATCGCCTACGCCCAGAAGGTGGGCGAGCTGACCAATATGCTGGGCGCAGGCCACATCATGGTGCAGCGCTACGGCGATATTCTGGATGGCAAGCGCACTTGGCAGAAGGAACTGGCACAGTCCAACGTGAAGCCCACGTTGAAGGATGCCGTGGCCGGTGATATCACCGCCGCCATGCCCTACCGCGCCATGACCAATATCATCGAGTTCATCAAGATGCTGGATATGGTGGTGCCCGGCTTTGCCGCCAACGAGACCCTGCTGTACAGCCCGGAGCTGAAGTTCTACTCCAACAAGGTCAAGATGGACGAGAACCTCGACACCAACATTCAGGGTCTGCACTGCTTGGGCGACTCCTCCGGCTGGACGCGCGGCCTGATGATGGCTTCGGTCATGGGCGTGCTCATGGGCCGCAAGCTGGCTGAAAAAGAAGGCTGCTGAAAACGATTTGAAATGGCCGCCGCGTGCGCTTTGGCCATGCTCCAAGGAATTTGATTTTTTATTTCAGTGCCCCGGAGCGTCTGCGGACGCTCCGGGGCACCCTTTTCACAGAGAGTTTTTTGCAAAAAAATAGCGGAACACCCGCAGGGTGTTCCGCTATTTTGCATTTAAAATTAGCCCTCGATGAGCTCCACGGTCTTCATCTTGACCGGGGTGGTGGGCTTGTCGTTCCAGTCGGTGCGGACAGCAGCGGATCTTATCCACAACGTCCATGCCGGCAACCACCTTGCCGAAGGCGGCGTACTGGCCGTCCAGATGAGGGGCATCCTGATGCATGATGAAGAACTGGCTGCCTGCGCTGTTGGGGTTCATGCTGCGGGCCATGCTGATCACGCCGCGGGTGTGCTTGAGGGGGTTGTTGACGCCGTTAGCGGCAAACTCGCCCTTGATGTTCCAGCCCGGGCCGCCGGTGCCGGTGCCCAGCGGGCAGCCGCCCTGGATCATAAAGCCGGGGATGACACGGTGGAAGGTCAGGCCGTTGTAAAAGCCTTCCTTGACCAGCTTTTTGAAATTCTCACAGGTGATGGGGGCAACTTCCTCGTTCAGCTCGATGTCGATGATGCCGCCGTCTTCCATAGTAATGCGAACCATAACGCTACAATACTCCTTTTGTGTTGACCCCGCAGCGGGGGTGTTGGGGGGCAGAAATGCCTGCCCGGATATCCCTTATAGTATACCATAGGTTTTGCCCGTTGCAACGATGCAGATGCAACGTTTTTGTGAATTATCTGCCCAAATAGGCTGAAAATGTGCGCCGCAACCGGAGTTTACGCTCTGGTTGGTGGACGCAACCGGGCATTTGTGCTAGAATCGTGCCACAAAAAACCACAAGAGAAAGCTTCCAAAGGAGGAAACGAATATGAAAAGTGATTTTCTGACCAACCTTTTTTTCAGAGCGCTCCAGACGGTGAGCATCGCGACGATGCTTGTGCGGCTGCTGCTGCCGGTGGCCATCGTGGCTGCACTCTATCTGCTTTGGCGCATTGCCCGCAATCTGGAAAAGCCGCCGAAGCTCACGGAGGAAGTCAAGATCGTGCGCAAGTCGCTTTCTGAAATGCTCAAGGAGAACCGCACCCGCTGCAAGATGACGCAGGAGTTTGTGGCTGAGACTATCGGCGTAAGCCGTCAGGCGGTGTCCAAGTGGGAGAACGGCACCTCGGAGCCGAACACCTCCAACCTGATGGCACTGGCAAGGCTGTACGGCATCCCGGCAGAGGATCTGCTCAAGGGCGTGGAAAGCGCATTGGAAGCACAGGAAAAATAATTACAACTCCCCCTGCAGCTCCACCATATCCGCCCAGAAGCGTTTGGGGCAATGGGTCGTGCGGCCTTTTTCGTTGTGGCGCGCCTGAATTTCCAGCGTTTTGTAGAACTGCGTCCACAGCGCCTGAAACTGCCGCTCCCGCGCGCTGGGCGGTGGCAGCTCCAAGGGCGCTGCCAGCTCCAGCAGCCGGGTGCTGCGCCCCTCGTGCAGCAGCACCGCTTTGTAAAAATTCGGCTAAAAATCCTTTGCCGGGGCAGAAAGCTGGTTTATTCCATTTTTATCCGCATTGTGATGAGCTGGCCGTCCTGCACGGTGCCGTCCGAGCGGTAATACCGCCATTCGGTCGAACCGTCCGACAGCAGATATTCGACGGCAAACACCTGCCCGGCCTCGATTCGGACGGGGTAATTGTCAGACGGCAGGAACTCATGCATTTTCGGTAGATCCTTGAAGTCCTCGTATGCGTCCTCGAGCCGCCAGAACTTCCGGGACTTGTAGTCGGTGAACGCGGAGATATCCTGTTCGCCATAATAGAAGGCTGTGTAGGTTTTGCCGCTGACTTCCAGCGTGTCGATCCGCTGCGGTTCCTGCGTCAGGTCTGTGGTGTGAAGCTTTTCCCCGTAGCTCTCCTTCAGCTGCTTTGCCATATAATATTCGGCATTCAAATAGCCTGTGTTAACAATATGTGCATTCCCGTAGATCCCCATGATATCGGTGCGGTGAGTCTCTTCCAGTTCCTGATAGCTGCGCTGGAAATTCTCCACCATCCGATCTTCCCGGTACTGTTCAGCCGCCTCTTCATTGGTTTGACAAATCCGTGCATATCGCTTTCCCTGCTGAATATTCAGCAGGGCACGTTGATACTCCTCGGTGTCCATCTGCCCGGTGGATTTCAGATATTTCAGATACTGAGGGCCGGTACTATGCCAGGTATGGCCGACATCGGTGCCGTGGAACACGGTCTTTGGATAGGTCTTCTTGATCTGCTTCAGAAAGTTCTTTACGATCTCGGTGCCGCCTGCTGTGCCCTCCCAGTCTTTGAACTGCTGATCCAGCAATTCGTCATCGTCTGCCTGCATCCACAGGTTGAGGAACTGTGCATCCGTATACGGGTATTCTACAAACAGATCCCGCATTCCCTTTTTATAATATTCACCCCAGATCTCAAGTTCCCGATCCAAGATATGCGAATCGCTGTGCCATTCTCCGTAGAGGTAGATTTCGTCCGTGGAGTTGCTCGTATTATTCACATTGTTCCAGAGCAGCCCCAGCAGTGCCAAAATCAGTACCAGAATCAGTACGGGGACGGCATATTTCCAACGTCCGGTCTTTTTTCCTGTTTTCATTGTAATTTCTCCTTCATTTCCACCATATCGCCCCAGAAGCGCTTGGGGCAATGGGTCATGCGGCCTTTTTCGTTGTGGCGCGCTTTGATTTCCAGCGTTTTGTAGAACTGCGTCCACAGCGCCTGAAATTGTTGCTCCCGCGCACTGGGCGGCGGCAGCTCCAAGGGCGCTGCCAACTCCAGCAGCTGCGTCTTGTGTCCCTCGTGCAGCAGCACCGCCTGATGGACGGCATCATAGATCATGAAATCCTCCTCCGGGAAGCGTCCGCAGAAGTGTGGGCGCAGCAGGGGGAGGATATAATTTTTGGGGTGGATGACCGCGCCCAGCATGCCATCGTGCTCCTCGAACCGCACAAAGCCCTGAAACTTGTCTACCTCCCAGTCCAGACTTTTTTTCATGGCGTAGAGGGGCGCGACCACCGGATGCCCCTCCCGCTTGACCGTGCCCGGACCCAGCGCAAAGGCCAGATGCAGAAAGCGGAGCAACAGCAGCTCCTTGTCCTCCTGCCCGGAGAGAAAATCCCGGCTGACGAGGTACTCGGTCTCTGCGCCCAGCTTTTTGCCAAAGCTGGCGAATACCCGCCGGGCAACGGCGGGGTCGGTGGCAATGTCCTTGACCGGGTAGAGGGTGGCCGTTTCCCGCTGGGGCGTCCACACCGCAAAGGGGAGTTCGTGCTGGGCAAAGCTTTCGTACACGCAGCACAGAAAACCCTCAAAGCTGCCGTCATACAGGTAGACCACGTCGGCATCGTGCAGCTTGCGCGCCCCCTTGGGGCTTACAGTGCCTTGGCAAGACATTGCACTGCCTCCTCCCTTACCATGCGGACAGCCGTCCGGGGCGGCACGCCCTGCCCGATGAGGTTGTCCACGGCGGGCGGGCTGAACAGGCTCAGCTGCTCGCAGCTGCCGCTGAATACGTTGGGGTCGATGAGTGCCCGGGTAATGCGCTCCCGCCCGGCACTGCCGCGCCCCGGGTGCGCCCCGGAAAAGCCCCGGCAGGTGATGAAGTACTGCGCCCGCTTGAGCACCACGCCCATGCGTTTCAGCTCGTCCAGCCCCAGCGCCGCCTGCTTGCGGGCGCGCCAGATGCGCCGGGCGCTTTTGGGGCCGATACCCGGCACCCGCAGCAGCATCTCGAAGGGGGCGCGGTTCACGTCCACCGGGAACAGCCCGTAGTGCTGCACCGCCCAGTTGCATTTGGGGTCCAGATAGGGGTTAAAGTTGGGGTTATCCTTATCTAAAATTTCGTCTGCCTCGAACTGGTAGAACCGCAGCAGCCAGTCTGCCTGATACAGCCGGTGCTCCCGCAGAAGGGGCGGCTTGGTGTCCAGCGCGGGCAGGCGGGTGTCCTCGGCTACCGGGATGTAAGCGGAGTAGAACACCCGTTTCAGCCCGTATTTGTGGTACATTCCCTCGGTCAGTTTTAAGATGTGGTAGTCCGTCTCCGGCGAAGCGCCCACGATCATCTGGGTGCTCTGCCCGGCGGGGGCGAACTTGGGCGCGTGGCGGTAAAGGGTAAGCTCCTCCCGGCTGGCAGCGCCGGATACCGCGATCTGCTTCATGGGACGGAAGATAGAGTGCCGCCCCTTGTCCGGAGCCAGCAGGTTCAGGCTGCGCTCGCTGGGCAGTTCCACGTTCACGCTCAGACGGTCGGCCAGATACCCCAGCTGCTGCACAAGTTCCGGGCTTGTGCCCGGGATGGCCTTGGCGTGGATATAGCCCCCAAAGCGGTATTCGCCCCGCAGCAGCCGCAGCACCGCCAGCATCCGCTCGGTGGTGTAGTCCGGGGTGCCCAGTACCGCACTGGACAAAAACAGCCCCTCGATGTAGTTGCGGCGGTAGAATTCCATGGTCAGCTCTGCCAGCTCCCGGGGTGCAAAGGTGGCGCGGGGGATATCGTTGGAGCGGCGGTTGACGCAATAGCCGCAGTCGAAGGAGCAGCAGTTGGTCATCAGTACCTTGAGCAGGCTGACGCAGCGGCCATCGGCGGTAAAGGCGTGGCAGCAGCCCGGGGCATAGCAGCTGCCCACCGTGCCCGGGCGCGCGGTGCGGGACGCCCCGCTGGACTGTTTCAGGCGGGCATCGTTTGTGTCGGTATTGGTTGCGGCCTGTTCGATGGCTTTGTTGGTTCCGGTGACCGCTTCCTGATACCTGACGAATTCTTCCCGGCCATCTACCAGTACTTCCACCATCTTGGCATGTTCTTTGCCGAAAATATTGGCTGCCAGTTCGCCTTTGGCAAACCGTCCGGCCAATTCGTCCAGAGCGGCATTCACGTCAAAGACACCGTTGCGGTAGCCGATTTGTTTTGCTTTCATTTCCATCAGGACCTTATCGATGGAATTACCGGCAACCGCCGCTTCGCTGAATTTGGGGGCTGCTGTCTCGATCAGGGCAACCAGTTGCTCAAATTCCAGTCCCATCAGGTTTGCCGTGGTTCCGGATTTCTCAATAGCCTGGGAAAGGTAATTGATATCACCTGCTCCGGCCTGTGATCCTGCAGCCAGCACATTGATAAACCGACGGGATTGATCAGCGGATGCATTGAATTGGTTTAATGAATTCGTAAGAGCTCTTGAAGCCGGCTGCAGTTCCATTTCCGCCGCTTCTGACAGGATGATAGCTTCCTGTGTTACCTGGTTGAGGGCTTCCTTATTTCTGAGCAGTTCCGGACGCTGGAGCCGATCATTTTATAGGCATCTGTAATTTCAGTTGCACTTTGCCGGATAATGATACCACCGTCGAGAGTGGAAGTAGACAATTCCTTTGCCTGATCGGAAAGGTAATCCAGCTCACTGCCGGTTAGGCCGGTAAGAGAAGAAAGGCCTTTTACGCTTTTTTCAAAAGCGTTGAAAGAATAGAGGCTTTCGCGCAAGAAGTTTTTACACCATTAAAAGCCCTTTGAACTATTCCCAATGATACTATCCAGTCGGCAACCGATAACCGTTGTTTGCGGATAGCGCCGTCCGTTGCTCCCATTTCCTGCCGTAGCTGTTTTTGCTCGGCGATAAGAGTACGTTTTACTTCTGTCAGTTTATTCCATTCCTCTGAGTTCCGCTTTATATTTTTACTATTCAGCCGGGCATCTACCGAAGCGATGGACTGCCGGAGGTCTGACATTGTAGCGCCGGAAAGGTTATTCAGGACAGCCTGAACGTCTACCGTTTCTTTCCGGAGTTGTTTCATCCGGGTACTCAGTTTACTGAGTTCCCACTCTGTTTCCGGCTACTTTTCCGGCGTCATTCGCCTGATAGGCTTTTGCCAATTCTATACGGAGGGGCTGCGGCATTTTTAGAAAGGTCTTTCAGCTGGTCGAAGCCTGCCGGCCATCCAAAAGCACTTCTATACGGGTTTGTTCGGTTCCTGCCATCGTTTCTTTTTTCCGGCAAGTTACGCAGCCAAAGCAGGAGGGGAAAGGACATAAAAAAGAGCCTGTCCAAATGGACAGACTCCCAACGCTTTAGTTTTAATTTAATCCCTCAATTTTTAACGAGGACTTACTCGTTTCCATTCTATCCAATACGTAATTGAAGTATTCTTCACGTGCCCGGCGGCATTTAGCCATGGTTTCGCTGTATTCCCGCCCTACACATATCATTTCCTTCATGGCTTCATCATAACATTCATTTTTCTGCTCATATAGCTGGGCAATCTGATCGCATTTTTTCGACCAGAATTCATAATTGCGTTTTAGCCGTTCTCTTTGTGAGAGATCATGATTTTTCCAGACAGTCATTTTAGCATTCATTTTCGCCCCCCTTTCCTGTTACGAATTTTGATGTCCGGTCAGCGTGTATCTCTTCCAGGATAACATATGCCGACATGATATTTTCCATTGCATCCCGCAGGTTAATCTCGAATTCGGAGATTTCATCATTGAAACGATCTGTCGAAGGCTTCAATTGCTTATCAGTAAACGAATAGGCTTGCAACATAACCCGGTTTTTCAGTTCACAGATTTCAGTAATAATCCCGGGGATTAGCTTCT
>ENA-OQDT01000577-OQDT01000577.1-human-gut-metagenome-genome-assembly--contig:-NODE-577-length-23786-cov-2.956592_pt1 | contig 23786 bp, 20 predicted proteins | sample MGYA00242786_ERZ504617 | MGnify/ENA primary metagenome ERZ504617 (study PRJEB26092, sample SAMD00036337) | human gut metagenome | host: Homo sapiens | study: EMG produced TPA metagenomics assembly of...
GATTTACAGGCGACCTTCAGAAATGCCTTGGGTGCTGAAGCCTATAATGCGTTGTCTGCAGGTCAGACTCTGTATTTAAATGATGAACGTGGTGAATTGACCTTAACGCCTGATTTTATTACAGATTTCGCCAAATATGATCTGCAGGGGATTTTACGTAACTGGCGTAAGCGTCCTCTGCTGATCCTTCATGGAGAAAAAGATGAAACAGTAGCTGTTGATCAGGCACGTTTGACATTTGCTTTAGCTGGAGTTCCAAAAAAGCTGGTTATCATTAACGGCGGTGACCACAGTTTTACTAATCACGGAAATAAGGCTGCGGCAGAGGTTGTTGGCTGGCTGAAAGACAGGCTGTGATGATTAATTATTGTGGTACTGTATGAAAACTTGGCGAGGTATTTTCGAGCCTAGTGAGAATACATACCCTTGTGGTATAATATTGGTAGCTATAAAACAGGAGGATATGATTTTGAAAAAATTATTAATATTATGTTTATTGGTTTTCAGCAGTTTCAGCGTAGTAGCCTGCGGCAGTGAAACTAAGAGCGAGCCGGATGCGGTGCCGATGAAGCCGGCAACTGCTGTTTTTGAAACGTCAATGGGTGATTTTGAAGTGAAATTGGCAACAGATCTGGCTCCTAAAACTTGTGAGAATTTTATCAACCTGGCGAAAAAAGGGTTTTATAATGGAGTTACCTTTCATCGTGTTATTGATAATTTTATGATCCAGGGCGGTGATCCTACTGGTACTGGTACAGGCGGACCTGGATATACCATTAAAGATGAATTCAGCAGTAAACTTACACACGAAGGTGCAGGTGTTTTATCGATGGCCAACGCCGGTCCGAATACAGGCGGCAGCCAGTTCTTTATTACTTTGCGTGCCTGTCCGTGGCTTGATGGCAAGCATGCTGTTTTTGGTAAAGTTACCAAGGGTATGAACGTTGTTTATAAAATCGGAAAAGTAAAGACTGATGGCAATGATAAACCGTTGGAGCCGGTAACTATTAAGAATATTGTTATAAAAGAGGGGTAAGGAGAGAAAGGAGCACGAATTTGTCCTTTTTACAGAGCGAACGTATCATTGAAGTACAGGATCAACAGGAAATGGTTGGTATTTTAGGGCGAAATGACGAGCTGCTGCGGGTAATCAAGGAACATTATGAGAGTGTTATTGTTGCGCGCGGCAATGTGATCGTTTTCAGCGGTGAAGACAATGAAGTGGGGCAGATTGAAACCCTGTTCAAAGAGCTGCTTTTTTTGTATCGTCAGGGTATGCCTCTGACTACACATGATGTCAGATACAGTATTGGGATGATTGCAGAGGGCCGGCTGGAAAGTCTGCACCGTATGTATGCCGATACGATAATCGTTACCAACCGTGGCCGTCAGGTAAAGGCGAAAACACTGGGACAATGGGATTATGTAGAAACCATTAAACGCAGTAATGTCACTATTGGGATAGGTCCTGCAGGTACAGGCAAAACTTATCTGGCTGTCGCTTTAGCTGTGAAGGCTTTAAAGAATAAAGAGGTTGAACGGATCGTTCTGACTCGTCCTGCTGTAGAAGCCGGTGAAAAACTTGGCTTTTTGCCAGGTGATATGCAGGATAAGGTCGATCCTTATCTGAGACCGTTGTATGACGCGTTATATGACATGCTGGGCAGCGAGACTTTTCAGAAATATGTTGCCAGAGGGACGATAGAAGTTGCTCCTTTAGCTTATATGCGCGGACGTACTTTGAATGATTCGTTTATTATTCTGGACGAAGCGCAGAATACAACACCGGAGCAAATGAAGATGTTTCTGACCCGTTTTGGTTTTGGGTCGAAAATGGTCATTACCGGTGATATTACACAGATCGATTTGCCAAACGGTAAAAACAGCGGGCTGAAACAGGCGGCCTATGTTCTGCAGAAAACTCCGGGTGTGGGTATTATTCGTTTTGGTGAAGCTGACGTCGTTCGTCATGAGATCGTGGCCGCTATTATCAGGGCATATGAGAATTATGACAGCAGACGCCAGAAACAGCGGGAGGCGGACAATGATAATAACGCTGGAAAATGACCAGGACAAATTACAGATCAGTGAAGAGCTGGAGCGGCTGCTGACTGCGGGATTGAATGTAGTGGCCGGGATGCACGGTCTGTCGGAGCAGACAGAAGTTGATATTACTATTGTTGATGATGAAGAAATACATATGCTGAATCGCGATTATCGCAATGTCGACAGGCCTACAGATGTCCTTTCTTTTGCACTTGATGAGGAAAGTGCAGAGGAACCGGAGCTTTTAGGTGGGCCTGAAGAACATCTTTTGGGAGATATCATTATCAGCGCTGAAACTGCCTTCAGACAGGCGGAAGAATTTGGGCATGGATTGGAACGTGAAATCGTTTATTTAGCGGTACACGGCCTGCTGCACCTTCTGGGATATGATCATATGACAGATGAGGATAAAACAGTTATGCGGGCTAAAGAAGAAGAGGCTTTACGGGAAATCAGACTTTCGGAAGAATTTCTGGTTCATTAAAAGGAGCAGCGATGGAAACGAAGTTATTAGCGGCAGCGCGGGCGGCACGTGACAATGCTTACGCGCCTTATTCTAAATTCAAAGTGGGGGCAGCGGTCGAAACTGTTGACGGAGAAATTTTTACCGGCTGTAATATAGAGAATGCTTCGTATGGTTTGACTTGCTGTGCAGAGCGAAATGCTGTTTTTGCAGCTGTCTGCAGCGGCGTACGCAGGTTTAAAACTTTGTGCGTAGTTGCCGATACAGATGAGCCGGTAGCACCCTGCGGCGCTTGCCGTCAGGTTCTGGCAGAGTTTCCTTTTGAAAAAATAATCCTGGCAAATTGCAAAGGACAGACAAAAACAATGTCAGTGGCAGAACTGCTGCCATATGGTTTTGGCTTTGAGTCCATGAATATAAAAAAATAAATGTAACGGAAAATAAAGGAGCGATTAGTATAAATAAGCAGGATGGCAAGCATTATTCTGGTTTTGCGGCTATTGTAGGCCGGCCTAATGTAGGTAAATCAACGTTGACGAATGGATTGATCGGGGAGAAAATTGCAATTATGAGTGATCGTCCCCAGACGACGCGTAATAAGATCATGTGTATTATGAACACTGACAATGCTCAGATCATGTTCTTGGATACTCCCGGTATCCATAAGCCGCAGCATAAGCTGGGGCAATATATGGTACGGGCTGCAGAAAGTACGCTGCACGAGGTAGACGTGGTTTTGTTCGTTGTTGATGTTTCGGAAAAACGCGGCGCCGGCGAGGATTATATTCTGGAGCAGCTGCGCAGGGTCAAAACCCCGGTTATTCTTGTTGCTAATAAAATTGATAAACTGGCAGACAAAGGTAAGCTTTTCGGTATCATTGAAAGCTATACTAAAGATTTTGCCTTTGCGGCAGTAGTGCCTGTTTCTGCTTTGCAGAATACTGAATTCCCGGGTTTAGTAAATGAGATCACCAAGTATTTGCCGGAAGGTCCGGCATATTTCCCGGACGATATGATAACCGACCAGCCGGAACGGATAATTGCTGCGGAAATGATTCGTGAAAAAGGTACTGCGGTCAACTCGTGATGAGGTGCCGCATTCTATTGCTGTGGAGATTGATGAATTCAAGGTACGTGATAATGATGATATTTATATTCGTGCCAATATTTTTGTGGAACGTGAATCCCAAAAAGGTATCGTGATCGGAGCGAAGGGAAGCTTGCTGAAAAAGATCGGCGAACAGGCCAGGAGGGATATTGAATCACTGCTCGGCAATAAGGTTTTTCTTGATCTGTGGGTTAAAGTAAAACCTGATTGGCGTAATAAGGATAAGGCTTTGAAACAATTCGGCTATGAAGGCTGATTTATTGACGCAGATTATAGTAGTATGATATGCTTATGCCAATAACAATTTATGAAGTTTATATAAGTAAGGAGAGATGACCTATCGACGGCGACCCCGCTATGACATGCTTATTTGAGCTGTCTATTGCATTATTGATCACTTTATTGAACGGCTTTTTGTTATGGCTGAATATTCTTTAGTCAGAATCAGAAAAAGCAGGCTGGATGAATTGATCCGGCAGGGAAAAAGCAGAGCTAGCACAGTTTTAAAAATGAGCGAAAAGCTTGATACCTACCTGAGCGCGACTCAGCTTGGTATTACTGCTTCGTCTTTGCTTTTGGGCTGGTTTGGCGGCCCGCTTCTCGCTGAAATGTTCCGCGGTATGTTTGGTGTAAGTGCCGGCACCTGGTATGATCATTCGCTGGTTTTTGCCTGTGCGTTTCTTATCATCGTTTTTCTGCATGTTGTTTTCGGCGAACTGGTGCCTCGCACTATCGCCTTAGGTAAGGTCGAGCAGGTAGCGATGGCGGTCGCTTATCCGTTGGTTTTTTTTCATTACCTTTTATATCCGCTGGTTGTGCTTTTTAATCGAATCTCCCATGCTGTATTGTGCCTTTTAGGCGTTGATCCTGTCCCTGATGAAGATATCTCGCGCAGTGAAGATGAGCTGCGGATGATAGTCAGTGCCAGCGAACGCGGCGGTAAGCTGGATCATATGGAAAGCCGTCTGATTGATAATGTTTTTGATTTCGCCGACCGCGTGGCTCGTGAAGTCATGGTGCCGCGTCAGGATATGATTTGTTTGTATACTGATGATACGCTGCAGGAAAATCTGCAGGCTGTGCGTGAAAGCCGGCATACACGTTATCCTTTATGTATGGAAGACAAAGATCATGTTTTGGGCGTTATTCATGTGCGTGATTTGATGGATCTGGACGATGACGACGATCCGGCTTTTGATCTGCGGACACGAATGCGCAATATTGTCGTTGTTCCCGAAGGAATGTCAACGGCTAAAGTGCTGCAGATGATGCAGCATAAGCGTATCCAGATTGCTGTAGTTGCTGATGAATATGGCGGTACGGCTGGTCTGGTTACAATGGAAGATCTCCTGGAGGAAATTGTCGGTGATATTCAGGATGAGCATGATGGCGAAGAAGCAGAAGATATTTTGCGCTTAGGCGATGACAGCTATGAGTTCGACGGCCTTGTTTTACTGGACGAGATTTCTGAACTTTTAAATATTGAATTTGACGAACCGGAGGAAGATACCATTGGCGGTTTTGTCTTCGGACTTTTAGGGCGTAAGCCTGAAGAAGGTGACAGAGTCGTTACCGGCGGCTGGCGCTTTGAGGTTACTGAAGCAGAAGGCTTTAGAGTAACACGGGTCAAAGCTACCAGGTTACAGGAAGATGGTACTGCGGTACAAGCTGATGAGTAATACTGCATATCAGGACGAAGTAATTATTTTAAAAGTAAAGGATTGGCAGACTGCGGATAAATACGCAGTCTGTTTTTCGCGTGCCCATGGTAAAATACCTTTTTTAGCGTACGGTGCCCGTTATGCGAGGACTACTGGCGGACGGCTGATACAGCCTTTTGCGATGCTCGATATGCAGCTATATTCTGGTAAACGTCTGGACAGTATGAAAAGCTGTGAATTGATTGCTTTGCCGCAGCAAATGGACATCAAACAGATGGCTTATGCTTCGGTGATTGCTGAAGTGACAGAAGCTCTGACGGAAGCACATGAGCCGCAGGAAGATATTTATGAGCTGCTTGTAGGAGCAGTACAAATACTTTCCAGGAATAACCCGCGTCTGGTCGCGTTGTCGGCTATTTGCAAGCTGCTTGTTTTAACAGGATTTGCTCCTGTTTATGACGCCTGTGTCAACTGTACTGAAGCTGTTGAAGGAGATGCTTTTTTTAGTGTCGTTCAGGGCGGCCTTATTTGCGAAGCCTGTCACGGAGGGGAAGAGTTGCCCTTTAGCAGCGGCGCTCAGAAGCTGCTGCAGGAGCTGATTGCGCTGGATTTCAATGATCCACAGCCTTTTACTGTGCGCGGCGGCGATTTGATGCAGCTGGAACAGATACTTTATCGGTTTATTGTTTACCAGATCGACAAGCCTTTGAAAAGTTTAAGCTTTTTAGCGCAGTTAGGATTGTAAAAGCATTGACAAAGGACGTCTGATTTGATATATTTTCTTTTAAGCGATGAAAGGGATAAGTAGTTTTCTGTTTTAGCGAGCCGGGATGGTGTAAGCCGGCAGATGAGAAAACAAAGGCACCCGGGAGCTGCAATTTTATAAACATCGAGGCGGACCGTATGAGCGGTCAAGCAGGGTGGAACCGCGGAGTGATTTATGTCTCCGTCCCTGTAACTTAATTGTTACAGGGACGGAGACTTTTGTTTTTGTCGTTGTAACAAATAAAATAGGAGGCAGAACATGAATTTTCAAACAATTATTTTGAAGCTCCAGAAATTCTGGGCAGACCAAAACTGCATCATGGGCCAGCCCTATGACGTCGAAAAAGGTGCGGGAACTATGAATCCGTCAACTTTTCTGCGCGTTTTAGGACCGGAACCATGGCGTGTGGCTTATGTAGAGCCATCTCGACGTCCGGCTGACGGGCGTTATGGGGATAACCCCAATCGGTTGTTCCAGCATCATCAATATCAGGTAATTATTAAACCGTCTCCGGATAATATTCAGGAGCTTTATCTCCAGAGCCTGGCCGAACTGGGTATCCGTCAGGAAGAACATGATATCCGTTTTGTTGAGGATAACTGGGAATCACCGACTTTAGGTGCTTGGGGACTTGGCTGGGAGGTTTGGCTGGATGGTATGGAAATTACCCAGTTCACCTATTTTCAGCAGGTCGGCAGTATCGACGTGAAACCTGTTACTGTTGAAATCACGTATGGTTTAGAGCGACTGGCTATGTATATCCAGGGTGTGGAAAATGTTTTTGATATTGAATGGGTGGATGGAGTCACTTATGGTGACGTTTTCCATACTAACGAAGTAGAACAGTCTTTTTACAATTTTCAAGTAGCTGATACAGCACTGCTGTTTGATCTGTTTGATAAATATGAAGCTGAGGCAAAACGCGTTATTGAGGCCGGATATATCCGTCCTGCTTATGATTATGTATTGAAATGTTCTCATACTTTTAACCTTTTGGATTCCCGCGGCGCCATCAGCGTCAGCGAAAGAACGGCTTTCATTGGCCGTGTGCGCGCTATGGCACGTTTGTGCGCAGCTGCTTATGTTGAACAAAGGGAAAAACTTGGCTTCCCGTTATTGAAAGGGGAGAATAAATAATGGAAAAATTATTATTTGAAATCGGTACTGAAGAGATCCCCGCAAAATTTATGCCGGGTATTCTTAAACAATTACAAGAGCTTGCTGCAGATAAAATGCAGGAGCTGCGTATTCCGTTTGAAAATATCAAGGTTTATGGCACGCCTCGCCGGATGACCTTTATTGCTGAAGGTGTAGCAGAAGCTCAGGCAGACAGTACGATTGAGGCTAAAGGGCCGTCTGCAAAAATTGCTTTCGTAAGCGGAGCTCCTTCCAAAGCGGCAATAGGCTTTGCCCGCGGGCAGGGGATAGACGTTAAAGACCTGGAAGTGCGCGGAGAATACGTTTATGCAGTAAAACATTTGGCAGGTCAACCTGTTGTCGATTTACTGCCCGGTTTGCTGCTTGATATCCTGGAGTCTTTATCTTTCCCGAAAAATATGCGCTGGGCCGATTATGATTTTCGGTTCGTGCGTCCTATCCGCTGGCTGGTAGCACTGTTCGGTGAAAAAGTAATACCGGTAGAAATTACCGGCGTAAAATCGGGCAGGTATTCGATGGGACATCGTTTTATGCAGCAATCTATGAAAGAGGCTGTGGAAACTAAAGGCCTGCTGAGCGCGGCTATCAATAAGGTTGGCAATGTAGTGCATTCTGCTGTTATGGGAATGCAGGGAGCTGTTGAGATCCCCAACGCTGATGCATATGTACAGGCACTGGCTGACAACTTTGTGATGGTCGATCAGGATGCCCGCCGTGAATTGATTCGTCAGCAGGTGACAGAACTGGCGGCTGTCGAAGGCGGAATTGCTGAAATTGACGAAGACTTACTGGAAGAAGTCAATTATCTTGTTGAATATCCTACTGCATTATGTGGGAAATTTGAAGAAAAATTCCTGTCGTTACCGAAGGAAGCCATTATCACCCCAATGCGTGAACATCAGCGTTATTTTCCGGTAGTGGATGAAGAAGGCAGGCTGCTCAATAAATTTATTACAGTCCGCAATGGCGGTAAAGAGTTTTTAGATGTTGTCGCACACGGTAATGAACGTGTTTTACGCGCTCGTCTCAGTGATGCTGAATTCTTCTTCAATGAAGACCGCAAACTAAAATTGGAAGACCGTCTGGAAAAATTGAAAACAGTTTCATTCCAGGAAGGTCTGGGCAACATGTATGATAAGAGTGAGCGGTTGGCTAAACTGGCTGAAATGGTTAAGTTTGCCATTAATGTTAAAGTTGACGATACTAACCTCAAACGTACAGCTTTGCTGTCTAAAACAGATCTTGTTGCCGGGATGGTGGTTGAATTTACAGAGCTGCAGGGAGTTATGGGGCGTGAATATGCCAAATTAGACGGCGAACCTGCTGAAGTTGCTGAAGGTATTTATGAACACTATCTGCCGCGTTTTGCCGGTGACGAGCTGCCGAAGGGTACTATTGGACGTATTGTCGGCATCAGTGATAAAATGGATAATATCGTTGCTACTTTCAGCCGCGGACTTGCACCGACAGGCTCGCAGGATCCTTATGCATTGCGTCGTCAGGCTTTGGGTATCATCAATATTCTTATCAGCAGTAACTATCATATGCCCCTGATCAAAATTCTGGCAGGTGCGCTGTATCTGCTCAATATCAAACCGGAAGATACCGGTAAATTGATACCGCAGATTTTAGAATTCTTTAAATTACGTTTGAAAAATATGATGATCGAACAGGGCATCCGTTATGACGTTGTCGATGCTGTTTTTGCCGATGAACGCAACGATGATTTAGTAGATATTTACGCGCGCTGCAAGGCTTTGAATGCGTATGTAGTTCTGCCGGAAGCAGAAGCTGTTATTCAGGCTTCTATCCGTGTCTGCAATCTTTGCAAAAAAATTGAGACTGAAGTTGCTATAAGCAGTGCGCTTTTTGCCGACCCGGCAGAGCAGGAACTGCATGATGTTCTGATTCGTCTTAATAAAGAGCTTATCCCGGACATCGTGACTTATAATTATGCCGGTGCATTAAAACTTGCCGAGCAGGTAGTTGAGCCTGTAAATAAATTCTTTGACAGTGTTATGGTCATGGATGAAAATGTTGATATTAAAAATAATCGTCTGGCCCTTCTTGAGCAGGCGAAAGAGGTTACAAATGCTGTCGGCGATTTGAGCTGTATCGTTCTTTAATCGCACATTTTACGGCAGTTGTTTTGTCAGGCCCTTGGTTACAAACACCAGAGTACATTTAGTACGCGGCGTGTCTGTCATCAGGGGCTTTCCTTGTATTTGCAGTGAGATTCGTGGGCTTGATTGTATTGTTAAGAAATATACTAAGAAGTACATTGTGCAATCATTACATATATGGCGCAGTCTATGAGATGGATTTTAGTTATAATCTGCTGATTTTACTTTTTCCCAGGTATCATTTAGTGTATACTAATATATATACTCTGTTTTTCCTGTGACGAAAATATTATTTAAAGAGTAAAGGAGGGCCGTACTGAAAATAAGCATATTTGTAAATTTAACACAAAAAGTTAAAAAGCGATGAAAAAAGTCCTTGAATGTGGTGTACAAATATGATATAGTATACACTATATTAAGGGCGCAGCCCAAAAAGTATAATATAAAGGAGTGCTACAATCATGGAAAAAAGAAGAACAGTTTCTTCTCTGGTTTGAGCAATTAGAAAGAAAAGACGTTGATATCGTTGGCGGCAAATCCTCTTCCCTCGGTGAAATGACTGCTAAGACAGATGTTCCCGTTCCTTACGGTTTTGCTACTACGGCTTACGCTTATAGATACTTCATTAAAGAAAGCGGTCTTGAAGAAAAGATGCGCTCTATTTTGTCTGAATTGACTGACGTTGAAAACAGCGCTTTACTGCGTGATGTCAGCGCTCGTCTGCGTGATGCCATCATGGCTGAGAAAATGCCTCAGGATCTGCAGGACGCTATTGGCGCTGCTTATGTTGAACTTGGTAAAAGAGTCGGCGAAGAGAATCCCTATGTCGCCGTTCGTTCCAGTGCTACAGCTGAAGATTTACCGGATGCAAGCTTTGCTGGTCAGCAGGATACCTATCTGAACGTACAGGGTGCTGAAACCATTATCGCAAAGGTAAAGGAATGCTACGCTTCCTGCTTTACCGACCGTGCTGTTTATTATCGTGAAAAACAAGGCTTTGATCATATAGAAGTTGCTTTGAGTGCCGTTGTACAAATGATGGTTTTCTCTAAAACTTCCGGTGTTATGTTTACTGTTAACGTTGCTACTGGCGATGACAATAATATCCTGATTGAGGCAGCCTTTGGACTGGGTGAATATGTTGTTCAGGGTACTGTTACTCCTGATAATTATACTATTTCCAAACATGACCACAAAATCATTGACCGCTGCGTAAATGAGCAGGACATCATGCTTGTACGCAAAAAAGGCGGCGACTGTGAAGAAGTGCAGGTCCCTGAAGAACTGCGCAAAGTACAGACTTTGACTGACGAGCAGATTTTGGAACTGGCTGATTATGCTAAAAAGATCGAAAAACATTATGGCTGCTATATGGATATGGAATGGGGCGTTGATGAACGTACCAATAAAATCTGGATTCTGCAGGCCCGTCCGGAAACCGTATGGAGCCGCCGCAATAAAGAAGGAGGAGCAAAAGTGCAGGAAAGCAAATCTATGACTACTACTGATCATAAAGTTATCGTGAAAGGTTTGCCTGCAAGCCCGGGTAAAGTTTCTGGCCGCGTACACGTTATTCTTGATCCTTCCCGCATCGATGAATTTAAAGAAGGAGAGATCCTTGTTACTGAGATGACCGCTCCTGACTGGGTACCGGCAATGAAAAAAGCCAAAGCTATCGTCACTGACAGCGGCGGAATGACCTGTCATGCTTCCATCGTTAGCCGCGAGCTGGGTATTCCCTGTATCGTTGGTACTAAGAGCCGTGGTGAAGCTGCTACTGTTACTATTCCTGACGGTATTGATGTAACTATCGATGCTACTCATGGCGTAGTTTATGAAGGCATTATTGAAGAAGCTAAAAAAGAAAATCAGGCAGGCGCTGCTGTAGCGGTTGCTGAATACTTCCCGCCGACTGGCACTAAAGTTTATATGAATTTGGGCGATCCGGAACTGGCTGAGAAATATTCCAGTCTGCCCTGTGATGGTATCGGTTTGATGCGTGAAGAGTTCATCTGGACTACTTATATCCATGAACATCCTTTGTATCTCATTAAAACCGGACATCCTGAAAAAGTTGTCGATCAGCTGGCAGAAGGTATGCGTCAGGTTTGTCAGGCAATGGCTCCCAGACCGGTTACTCTGCGTTTCAGCGATTTCAAATCCAGTGAATATCGTGATTTGAAAGGCGGCGATGAGTTCGAACCTTATGAACCTTCAGCATTATTGGGCTGGCGCGGTGCTTCACGTTATTATGATCCTAAATACATCGAAGCTTTCAAACTGGAATGCCAGGCTGTAGTGAAAGTTCGTGAAGAGTTTGGTCTGAAAAACCTTAATGTTATGATTCCTTTCTGCCGTAATGTAGAGGAATGTGAAAAAGTGGTTAAGATTATGGCTGAATGTGGCTTGGAGCGCGGTAAGGACTTTAAAGTATGGTTGATGGCTGAAATTCCTTCCAATATCATTCTGGCTGATCAGTTCAATAAGTATGTAGACGGTTATTCTATCGGTTCTAACGATTTGACCATGCTGGTGCTTGGCTGTGACCGTGATAATGATACTGTTTCCCATATCTATGATGAACGTAATCTGGCAGTGCGCCGTGCAGTACGTCACCTTATTGAGGTTGCTCACAGCGAAGGCAAAACTGTTTCTATCTGTGGTCAGGCTCCCAGCGTTTATCCTGAATTCTGTGAATTCCTCATTAAGAGCGGTATCGACAGTATTTCCGTAAATCCTGATACTGTTAAATTTACCAAAAAATTAGTTGCTCAAGTAGAGCAGCGTGTTATGCTCGACGCTTTAACAGGTCGCGGCCGTAAAGAAGTCGAAGAACTTGACTGGAAATAATAATTAAGAAAAACCCCGTTGTCTTTTAAGACAGCGGGGTTTTGTTTATTAAAAATAGAATTTAGAGTTTTTTAGCTTTGATGGCGATAAGATTCATATATTTCCCTGCACCGGCATTCATTGAAGCTCTATCGTTGATGGCATGTTCCTCATCACATTCCAGCCAGTCCTGCCAGGCTTCCTCCATACACTTCAGCTCTGAGATGCTTTCGATATTGATCGTTTGAGATTGTGAAAGCAGTTCGTGCCACCACTTACAGCTGTGAAAGGTATCAAGGTCTTCAGCACCCCAGGAAATGAGCAGTTCGGACGGCAGATTATTGTGATAATCTTTTTTGAAGCCGGGAAGGCTAAGGCAATGATACCATTTGGTTTGATATAAGGAGCTAGTTTGGTGTCCATAAATTCAGGTGTATTGCCAAAATAATGATATGAATCGACACTGATCACCGCATCAAAATAATTTTCAGCATAGGGAAGGTCAAGGGCATTGGCATGGATTGGTATGATGCGATCTTCAAGCCCGAGCTTTTTGAAGCGCTCAAAATTTTCTGCAGCTGTTATCCAAAGGTCAGTTGCATAGACTTGTACGCCGAATTCTTTTGCTAAAAAGATTGATGTAAGTCCTTTGCCGCAGCCCAAATCAAGTATTTTCATATCTGACGTGAGTTTTATTCCTTCTGTAAGTTCTTCTAAAATTTTTAAGGCATTAGGGCCCATCATATTTTCAAGCAGAAATTGCTTGTCGTATTGTTCGCTTTTAGGATATTTCATTATAGCACCTGCTTTCTCTGTCTTTGTGTTTATTATATTACAGGTTTTACAAAATTACTTCCTGCATTTTTTTTCTGAAAAGAAAAAGAGAACGTCAGGTAATGACGTTCTCAAGGATCAGATTTTCTTTTTAGCAATGATACTGTATATTGTTTTAGATGACAAAAAGTATTCTTCGGCAAGAACAGTAACAGGAATTCCACTTAGATAACGGCAGAATATTTCCTGATTACGTTCAGCAGTTTGTTGTTTTGTACCTTTGGTCGATCCCCAGGGGCGTTTGTTATTGGTTTTACGAGGGATATAGATATATTCACCGTCTATGTATTCCTGAATAGCTGATAAAAGTGGCGGTGGTAATATTTTTTTACCGTTTTGATAGCACATATTGCTTCCTCCCAGATTTATAATTACCGGGATGGCAGCAAAAGCTGTTTTGTTTTAGCGATTGCCTGTCAAATAGCCTTTGCTACCTGACATGACCGCATCGATATTTCTTAAAGGATTGATAAAGCAATCCTCCTTTCAAATAATAGATTCTGGGGTTTATCTTATACGATAGCGGCAGATATTGCAAGAAGCAGATTTGTAGGTTTGCTGTAATGCGTGGGAAGTAAAATTCCTGGAAAATATTTTGATTTTGGTTTGACGTACCACTTAATGGATGGTAAAATATTACCAATAGAATATTACCTTTAAAGCGGTCCTGTGAGACTGTAAGGTAGACTTTTAGGTAACTTGTACTACAAGCCTTCTTTGCCATCTTGCAGGCACAGAAGGCTTTTTTATGTGATTAATAGGAGGTAGGACAATGGCAAAAGCAAACGTATCTCTGGGTGGCAGAGATATCCTTGATCTGGATTCACTTTCCATCGAGGAATATGAAATGATTCTGCAAACTGCGGCAGAAATGAAGAAAATCATGAAACGTGATATCAAAAAGGTGCCGTCACTGCGGGGAAAATCCATTATCAACCTTTTTTATGAACCAAGCACCAGAACAAGAACCTCATTTGAGCTGGCTGGAAAATATCTTGGCGCTGACGTAGTTAATATTACTACTGCCAGCTCCAGCGTTGTAAAAGGTGAATGCCTGCGCGATACTATTCTTACTGTACAATCTATGGCTTGTGACGCAATCGTTATGCGCCATCCGATCGAGGGTGCCGCTGCTTATGCTGCGGAGGTTGCTGATCCTGTTATCATCAACGCCGGTGACGGAGCGCATGCACATCCTTCTCAGGGACTTCTGGATATGTTTACCATTCGTGAACAGGGAAAAGATCTGAAGGGGTTAAAAATGGCGATTTTAGGTGACGTTCTGTATAGTCGCGTTGCCCGTACTAATATCGCTGCCTGGACTAAGATGGGGGCTGATGTACATGTAGCCGGACCAATGACTTTGCTGCCTCACGATATAGAAAGTCTGGGCGTAACCGTACACAAACGTGTTGAAGATGCTATCGAAGGTGCAGATGTTATTGATGTCCTGCGCATTCAGCTGGAACGTCAGAAAAAAGGACTGTTCCCGTCTCCGCGTGAATATGCACGAATCTTTGGCTTGAATGAAAAGCGTCTGGCGCTGGCAAAACCCGATGTTACTGTCCTGCATCCCGGGCCGATGAATCGCGGCCTGGAAATTTCCTGGGAGGTCGGCTACTGCGATAACGCCGCTATTCGTGATGAAGTGCAAAATGGTGTAGCAGTACGTATGGCACTCTTATTCTTGACTTTGACGGGGGGTAAGCAAATTGAAAACATTGATTAAAAACGGTCGTGTCATCGATCCCAGCCAAAATATTGATGCCATTATGGATTTATTGGTGGAAGACGGTGTAATCAAAGAAGTTGCGGCGGAGATTAAAGCTGCTGCCGATGAAGTATATGATGCCGATGGGCTTATAGTGGCGCCTGGTTTGGTTGACGTGCATACACATTTGCGTGAACCGGGCCTGGAAGCTAAGGAAGATATCGTAACAGGTACAATGGCTGCGGCAGCCGGCGGTGTTACGACTATCGCCTGCATGCCGAATACCAAACCCGTTATTGATAACTCTATCATTGTTTCCGGTATTAAGGAACGTGCTGCACGTGAAGGCTATGTTAATGTAGAGGTTATCGGTGCTATCAGCAAAGGCGAGGAAGGTAAAGAGCTGGCTGAAATGATCGATATGTCTGAAAAAGGCGCGATGGCGTTCTCGGATGACGGGCACTTTGTCAACAGTCCGCGTCTGTTTACACTTGCCGCCAAATATATAGGTGCTTTTGATAAAGTTTTGATTTCCCATGCTATCGAACCGGAACTGGGACATGAAGGCTACATGCATGAAGGTGCTGTTTCCGCACGTATCGGAGTGCCCGGTATACCTGCAATAGCAGAAGATATTGCTGTTGCCCGCGACTGTCTTATTGCCGAATATACCGGCGCACATGTACATATTGCGCATGTTGCCAGTAAAGGCGCTGTTGATATCATTCGCGGCTTTAAGAAAAAAGGTGTCAATGTGACCTGTGAAGTTACAGTACATCATCTGACTTTAACTGACGAGGCCTGTGCTACTTACAGCAGTGCTACCAGGGTCTCGCCGCCGCTGCGCAGCATGGATCATGTAGAGGCTTTGCGCGCTGCAGTTAAAGATGGCACGGTAGATGCGATCGTCACTGACCACGCTCCGCATGCTCCTGAAGAAAAAGACGTTGAGTTCCGTTATGCTCCCTGCGGATTTACGGGTTTGGAAACATCCGTTGGTGTAGTTTTAACTGATCTTTATCATACAAACATCTTCACAATTAACGAAATTATTGGTAAAATGAGTACAGAACCTGCGAATATTTTTGCACTAAAAGCTGGAAGTTTAAAAGTTGGTTATCCGGCAGATGTAACTATTATCGACCTTAACAAAGAATGGACTGTTGATAATACGAAATTTTATACACGCGGCAAGGTAACTCCTTTCCAAGGAAAACATTGTAAAGGCAAAGCCGTAGCTACGATGGTAGCAGGTAAATTCGTAATGAGAGATGGTGAAGTATGCAAACGATAGCAAGAAAAGGTAAATTGGTATTAAAAGACGGCAGTGTTTATGAAGGCGAGCTGTATGGTAAACGCAATGCGGTAGGTGAGGTTGTTTTCACTACCGGTATGAGCGGTTATCAGGAAACCTTAACTGATCCGTCGTTTTGCGGGCAGATTGTTGTTATGACTTATCCTTTAGTTGGAAATTATGGTACTAACGATCTTTTTAATCAGGGGAGAAAATCTTTTTTTACAGGGATATGTGATTAGTGAACTGTGTGATCATCCCAGCAACTGGCGCTGCGAAAAAACGCTGGAACAGTTTTTAGATGAACAGGATGTACCTGTACTGACAGGCGTGGATACGCGTGCGATTACCCGTAAACTTCGCAATTATGGTGTACTGCAGGGTGTTATCGTGCCGGCAGAAATGCCGCAGGAGGAAGTGGAAAAGCTGCTGGCTACACCAGAAGTACATGATCAGGTAGCTACAGTAACAACTCCTGAAATTTATACGCTTGGCAACGGCAAATATCATGTTGCGGTCATGGATTTTGGTATCAAACAAAATATTCTTGAATATCTGGCCAGTTTTGACTGCCATTTGACGGTTTTTCCTGCATATACTACAGCAGAGGAGATTTTGGCAGCACGGCCGGACGGTATTTTCTTAGCTAATGGCCCCGGAGATCCGAAGGATTTACAGCCGATCATTGAAGAAGTTAAAAAGCTGATCGGCAAGAAGCCTATTTTCGGCATCTGCTTAGGTCATCAAATTTTAGCTTTGGCTAATGGTGCTGATACCTTTAAAATGAAATTCGGGCATCGTGGCGTCAATCATCCGGTTAAAGACCTTTTGGAAAATAAGGTTCTGATCAGTTCACAAAACCATGGTTATGCTGTTGACGAAAAATCTTTAGCCGGTCTGAATGTGGAAATAACTAATATCTCACTGAATGATGGTACGATTGAAGGTTTGCGTTATCTTGACCATCCTTCTTTCGCAGTTCAGTATCATCCCGAGGCAAGCCCCGGACCAGGCGGCCATGAATATTTATTTAAACGTTTTGTAAAAATGATGGGAGGCCAAAACTGATGCCAAAGCTGCAAAATATCAAAAAAGTTCTTGTTATCGGTTCCGGCCCGATCATTATCGGTCAAGCTGCTGAGTTTGACTATGCCGGTACTCAGGCCTGCCGTTCTCTGAAAGAAGAAGGGCTGGAGGTCGTACTTGTCAACAGTAACCCGGCTACGATTATGACGGACGTGCATATTGCCGACCGTGTTTATATTGAGCCTGTTAATGTTGAATTTTTGGAAAGTGTTATTAAACGCGAGCGTCCTGATTCTTTGCTGGCAACTTTGGGTGGTCAGGTTGGCCTGAATCTTGCAATCGATCTGGAGGAAAAAGGTATTCTGCGCGAATATAACGTGCAGCTTTTAGGTACTCAGATTTATAGTATCAAGAGAGCAGAAGATCGTGAGCTTTTCAAAGAAACTATGGAAAAAATCAATCAGCCGATTCCGGAAAGCGCTATTGTTGAAACGATGGCGGCAGCGAAGGAATTTGCCCGTAAAGTCGGGTTTCCTCTGATCGTTCGGCCAGCATATACTTTGGGCGGCACCGGCGGCGGTATCGCTGAAAGTGAAGATGAACTGGATGAAATCGTTAATAAAGGTTTGAAATACAGTCTTATTGGTCAGGCATTGATTGAACGCAGCGTAGCGGGCTGGAAAGAGATTGAATTTGAAGTGCTGCGTGACGCGGCTGATAACTGCATCACTGTCTGCTCAATGGAAAATCTTGATCCTGTAGGCGTACATACCGGCGATTCTATCGTTGCCGCTCCGGCGCAGACTCTGAGCGATCGCGAAGTACAGCTGCTGCGTCAGGCTTCTATTGATATAGTACGTGAATTGGGTGTGCGCGGCGGCTGTAATGTGCAGCTGGCATTGGATCCCAATTCTGAACGTTATTATGTAATCGAAGTAAATCCGCGTGTCAGCCGTTCTTCGGCTTTGGCTTCTAAAGCTACCGGTTACCCGATCGCAAAGGTTTCCAGTAAAATAGCTATCGGTTATAATCTGGACGAGATTCAAAATGCTGTAACGAAAAAGACAACTGCCTGCTTCGAGCCTTCTATTGATTATGTAGTACTGAAATTCCCGCGCTGGCCTTTTGATAAATTTGTTACAGCCGACCGTACATTAGGCACCCAAATGAAGGCTACCGGCGAAGTTATGGCTATCGAACGCACACTGGAAGCAGCAATGCTGAAAGCGATCCGTTCTTTGGAAATCGGTTTGACTCATCTGGAAATGCCGGAATTAAAAGAACTGAGTGATGAAGAAATTCGTGCTCGCATTTCTAAGATCGATGATGAACGTATCTTTGTTGTTGCCGAAGCACTTCGTCGAGGCGTAAGTCTGGAAGAGATCCATGAGATCACGATGATCGACAGATGGTTCCTGCAGAAAATATTGAATATCGTCAAGATGGAAACTGTTTTAAAAACTGAACCGATGACTAAGGAGATAATGCGTAAAGCTAAACGCATGGGCTTTGCCGATGTGGTTATTGGCGAATATATCGGTAAACAGATGATGGAAGTACGTGCTATGCGTAAGGACTGGGGCATTATCCCAACCTATAAAATGGTTGATACCTGTGCTGCCGAGTTTGAAGCTGAAACACCTTATTATTATTCTACCTATGCTGTTGAAGATGAAGTGCGCGTCAGTGATAAAAAGAAGGTTGCTGTTTTAGGCAGCGGACCGATCCGTATCGGGCAAGGCGTAGAGTTTGACTATTGCTCTGTACATTCCGTATGGGCACTGAAAGAGCTTGGATATGAAACCATCATTATTAACAATAACCCGGAAACTGTAAGTACGGACTTTGATACTTCTGATCGTCTGTATTTTGAACCTTTGACAGTAGAAGATGTTTTGAATATTCTTGATAAAGAACAGCCTGAAGGCGTTATCGTACAGTTTGGCGGCCAAACGGCAATCAATCTGGCTGGACCGCTTGCAGATGCAGGCGTGAAAATACTTGGCTCCAGTGTTGACAGTATTGACAGAGCCGAAGATAGAGAACGTTTTGAACAGCTTTTGACAAACTGCAATATTCCGCGTCCGAAAGGGCATACTGTTTTTGATACGGCAGGCGCTTTAAAAGCTGCAGCTGATGTCGGATATCCGGTTATGGTTCGTCCGTCTTATGTTTTGGGCGGTCGCGCAATGGAAATAGTTTATAATGATGAAGAACTGAAACATTATATGTCCAGTGCTGTTAAGGCTTCACGCGAACATCCGGTACTGGTCGATCATTATCTGCAGGGTACAGAGGTCGAAGTCGATGCTATCTGCGACGGTAATGAAGTGCTGATTCCCGGTATTATGGAGCATATCGAACGTGCAGGTGTGCATTCCGGCGATTCTATCGCTGTTTATCCGCCGCGTAATCTGTCCGAGTCAGTTATCAAAACTATCATTGATTATACCAACCGTATGGCACTTGGACTGGAAGTAAAAGGTATGATCAACATCCAGTATATCGTACGGAATAATGAGGTTTATGTAATTGAAGTAAATCCGCGTTCTTCCCGTACAGTTCCTTTCCTGAGTAAGGTCACCAACGTGCCGATGATCAATGTAGCAACTAAAGCAGCTATGGGTCATTCGCTGCGTGAGCAGGGGTATAAACCAGGCTTGGGCTTCTTCCCGGACTATTATGCAGTTAAAGCCCCTGTGTTCTCATTCAATAAAATGAGTAATGTCGATATTACATTAGGGCCTGAGATGAAATCTACAGGCGAAGTAATGTGCGTTGATTATCAGTACTCACGTGCTTTGTATAAAGCATGTATTGCTTCCGGTATCAATGTACCGCATGAAGGCTCGATACTGATCACTGTTGCTGATATGGATAAACCTGAAGCGGCAGAAATTGCGGCCGGTTTTGCCGATCTGGGCTATGAAATCATGGCTACCGGAGGTACAGCGGAATATCTGAAAGAAAAGGGTGTTAAGGTGACCGTAGCGACTAAAGTCAGCGAGGGCAGCCCCAACATTCTTGACGATATCAAAGAAGGCCGGATAAGTATGGTTATCAATACAACTAACCATGGTCGTGATGCTGAGCGTGACGGCTTTAAAATCAGACGTTCTACAGTAGAGCATGCCATTGCCTGCCTGACTTCTATGGACACAGCACGTGAACTGCAGCTCGTTATGTCGGCAATGCGCCGCCGCCGTGTGGTCAGCATCGTTGCATTGCAGGATTTAGCCTGGGAGGGATAAGCCCGTGCCAAAAACTATTACGAACGCCACTGTTATTGGTCAGCGTGTTTTAAACGCTACTACAAAATTAATAGAAGTTTATGCTCCCGAGATCGCCAAAACGGCGGTCCCGGGACAATTCGTGAATGTGCAGGTCTGCAAGAATACGGCGCCGTTGCTTCGCCGTCCTTTTGGCGTTGCCGGAGTAAATGCGGATAATGGTACTTTCATTATGATCTACCGCATTATTGGCGAGGCTACTCATATTCTGGCAGAAGTGTGCAGTGGAGATAAGCTGAGTATCGTAGGTCCTTTAGGCCATGGCTTCGCTATGGAGGCTGAACGTCCATTGCTGGTTGGTGGTGGTCTGGGACTGGCGCCGCTGCTGTATTTGGCAGAAGGATTCTGTGCGCAGAACAAGCCCATAGAGATTTTGATGGGAGGGCGTTCGGAAGAAGAACTGTTTTGGACAGATTTGTACGAAGATATTTGCCAAAATATCCATATTACGACAGATGACGGCAGTTGTGGTGTGCAGGGGACAGTAATTGCTCTTTTGCCGCAGCTTTTAGACAGCGGTAAATATGACTGCGTCTATGTCTGCGGGCCTGTGCCGATGATGAAAGCTGTAGCTGAAGTTGCTGACGAAAAAAATATAAAATGTCAGGTTTCTTTGGAAAAGTATATGGCCTGCGGTCTTGGCGCTTGCTTGTCCTGTTCGTGCAGTGGTATAGGCAAGCGGCTTAAGGTTTGTACCGACGGCCCGGTATTTTGGGCCGAGGAGGTGGGCGAATGGTAAAAGCATTGTATGATGGACGGTTGGCGACAAATATTGCCGGCTTGAAAATGAAAACACCGATTACCACAGCTTCCGGTACTTTTGGCTTTGGACTGGAATTTACCGACTTTCTTGATCTTGAAAAAGTAGGGGCTGTTACTGTTAAAGGTACCTCCTTAGAACCGCAGCCGGGGAATAAGGGACAGCGTGCTGTTGAAACTCCGTCAGGGATGCTCAACAGTATCGGACTTGAAAATCCTGGTGTGGATTATTTTTTGGAAACAACGTTGCCGCAACTGCGTCAGTATGACGTACCGGTAATAGTTAATATTTATGCCCATTCCTATGAAGATTACGGCAAGGTTGCCAAAAAACTGGATGTAGAAGGCGTTGACGCTTTAGAAATAAATATTTCCTGCCCAAATGTCAAAGAAGGAGGCCTGGTTTTTGGTACCTGCCCTGACAGTGCAGCTGAAGTAGTTAAAGCGGTAAAAAAGCAATACGTCTAAAATGGTGATTACCAAGCTTTCACCCAACGTGACCGATATCGTAGCCATGGCCCAGGCTGTAGAAGCGGCGGGAACTGACGCTATTTCACTGATCAACACCTTGATTGGTATGAAAATAGATATTGACAGGCAAAAGCCGGTTTTAGGCAATGTTATCGGCGGACTTAGCGGTCCGGCTGTACGTCCTGTTGCAGTGCGGATGTGTTATCAGGTTGCTCAGAACGTACATGTGCCTATTATCGGTATGGGCGGCATTATGACAGCAGAAGATGCGATAGAATTTTTTCTGGCAGGTGCCAGCGCAGTTGCTGTAGGAACTGTTAATTTTACCAATCCTTGTATTGCAGAAACTATTTCACATGGGATTTTGGAATATATGGATAAGCATGGCATTAAAAAACTTAAAGATATGATCGGTTTGGCGTTGCCAGAAGGTAAGATCCATCTGAAACGCGCTGTAAAACGTTAAGGGGGTGGCAGGATGAATCATGACGATCGTTTGATCGTAGCTTTGGATTTCCCCACAATGGAACAGGCTAAAGCAGTAGTATTGGAATTAGGAGATAATGTCAGCCATTATAAGGTTGGTATGGAGCTTTATTATGCTGCGGGAAGTGAAATGATACGCTTCCTCAAAGGTCATAATAAGCAGGTGTTTCTTGACTTAAAATTACAGGACATTCCCAATACCGTTGCAGGTGCTTTGGCGGTTCTTACTGGTTTAGGTGCAGATATGATGAATGTACATGCCGTAGGCGGTAAAAAGATGATGCAGGCAGCTGTTAAATCTGTGCGTGAAGCTGCTGCAAAATTGGGACGCCCGGCGCCGAAACTGATTGCTGTTACTATTTTGACCAGTATGGATGATGAGCAGTTTGGTGATCTTAATTATAAGAACACTATTGCAGAGCAGGTTATTGCTTTGGCAAAGCTGGCACAGGAAGCTGGCATGGATGGTGTCGTTGCCTCGCCACAGGAAGCTGCAGGTATTCGAAGTGCCTGTGGTCCCGAGTTTTTGATCGTTACGCCCGGTGTACGTCCGGCTGGTGCGTCTATAGATGACCAAAGCCGTATCGCTACTCCTGCCGGAGCATTTAAAAATGGTTCCAGCCATATCGTAGTAGGGCGTCCTATTACTAAAGCAGAAGATAAAATTGCTGCGGCACAAAGCATCGTAGCAGAAATCAGAGGTGTTTGATATGTTGCAAGAAAAAGAAGTAATGCAGCTTTTAGAAGAAACTGAAGCCGTGCTTCACGGACATTTTTTGTTGACCAGTGGTTTGCACAGCCCTATGTATGTAGAAAAATTCAATGTGCTGCAGCATCCTAAATACACAGAAAAGCTTTGTCAGGAGTTGGCTGAACGTTATGCTGCTGATAATGTAGAACTGGTAGTAGGTCCAATGACAGGCGGTATCCTGCTGGCGCACGAAGTTGGTAAAGCGCTTGATACCCGTGCTATTTTTACCGAACGCGAAAATGGTAAAATGACTTTAAAACGCGGTTTTGAGATTCCAAAAGGAACTCGTGTACTGATCGTTGAAGATATTGTTACAACTGGCGGCAGTGTTATGGAAGTTCTGGATGTTGTTAAAGAACATGGCGGCATTCCTGTCGGTATTGGGCTTTTGGTTGACCGCAGCGGCGGTAAAGTTGATTTTGGTATTCGTACTGAAGCTTTACTGCATCTTGATGTACCAACATTTAAAGAAGAGGACTGCCCACTTTGTAAAGAAGGTAAGCCTTTTACTAAACGTGGTCGTACCGGAAAATAAATTGTACAGTGTTAATAGTATGAAAATAAAGTCCGATCGCTTATAATAAAGTGATCGGACTTTATTTTCATATGATTTTTGTTATAATAGAGACTGCGTGTAAAGGGAAAAAGGGAAAATGACATATTATGTAATCAGAGATCATATTTTAGAAGGAGATAATCTTGATGAACTTGCCGCCTGCTTGCTAAGATGGATGCCGCCTTTAGTGCCGTGGATGCTTGATCTGCAAAAGGAAGTAAAAGAGCAGGCGGGTGAATATGGAAGTGAAGGCAAGGCACTGTTAGCTATTGTCAAAGCTAATCCTGATAAATATAAAATAGATTATCAAAGTAAGGACAGTCCTTTTTTATATTAGTAACCAAGGGAGGTCAGGCATTACAGCTGACTTCCCTTGGTTTTATTTTAGACTATTAAAATAAAAAGCTGCAGACATCGTCTGCAGCTTACTTTTGCGTGGCAGGGGCAGTAGGAA
>ENA-OQDT01000579-OQDT01000579.1-human-gut-metagenome-genome-assembly--contig:-NODE-579-length-23733-cov-4.309201_pt1 | contig 23733 bp, 23 predicted proteins | sample MGYA00242786_ERZ504617 | MGnify/ENA primary metagenome ERZ504617 (study PRJEB26092, sample SAMD00036337) | human gut metagenome | host: Homo sapiens | study: EMG produced TPA metagenomics assembly of...
CAGGCTCTTTCTTCTGTGTCTCCGTCTGTTTTTCGGATGCTTTTGTTTCCTGCTTCTTTTCCGGTTCTTTCTTCTGTGTCTCCGTCTGTTTTTCGGATGCTTTTGTTTCCTGCTTCTTTTCCGGTTCTTTCTTCTGTGTCTCCGTCTGTTTTTCGGATGCTTTTGTTTCCTGCTTCTTTTCCGGCTCTTTCTTCTGCGTTTCCGTCTGTTTTTCGGATGCTTTTGTTTCCTGTTTCTTTTCAGGCTCTTTGATTTCAATGGTGATCTTTGGCAGAATCACATCCTTTGCCAGCTTATATTCTTCCGGAAGCTCTGCTGTAAAAGTATATTTGCCTGCAGCAGAGTCTTCTTTGTAATCGCTTTTCCAGGTCACATCTTTGATCTTGATGTCCTCCGCCTTCTTCTCATCGTCCTTTTTTCGTATCCCCTGGCCTTTCAGTTCCTTTGGCAGCTTCATATCCTTTTTCTTTTGTTCCTTTTATAAAGGAAGTCTGTTCCGGTTTTGGAACAGAGATACTGATCACGCTGATCTTTTCTTTCTTTGATTCTTTGCTGTCTGCTTTTGCTGCCTCAGAGGATGCTTCCTTCTCTGTCTGTGCTGCCTGTACCTGGTAAACATTCCCCGGTGTCATCGTTGTAAGCAGTGCTGCTGCCAGCATCACTGCCAGCATATTTTTCCTTCTCTTCATATTGTCCACCTCCAGATTTTCTATTCGCAATTTCCGAACCCTTTATTTCTCATCATACGCAATCTCAACGAGCGTCAGTCCCTCCGGCCTTGCCGTCTCCCCCGCAAGCGTCCGGTCTTTTGCTTCCAGAATTTCTTTGATCTGACACGGTTCAATAAAGCCTCCTCCTACGCGGATCAGCGTCCCACTTATGATACGAACCATATTATAAAGAAATCCATTGCCTTTGACACGTATAATGATCATATCCTGTTCTTTTCTCACCTCCAGAGAATAGATTGTCCGTACCGTATTCGTCACTTCCGGCTTTTCTGTACAGAAACTTTTAAAATCATGTTCTCCTACCAGATACAACGATGCCTCCTGCATTTTCACTACATTCAAAGGATAATAATAAAAAAAGGAATTTAATCTTCTGTTCGGATCTGGAAATTTTCGATTTAAGATCCGGTATTCATACGTTTTGGTGGTTTTCTGGAAACGTGGATGAAAATCCGGTGCCACTTCACAGGAATCCTGAATCCTGATATCCTGCGGAAGGCGGGTATTTAAAGCATAGGAAATCTTATCTGCAGGCATACGCGCACCGGTATCAAACACAGCGACATTCCCCAGTGCATGCACCCCTGCATCGGTTCGGCTGGCACCAATGACTTTGATGTCCTCTTTCAGCAGTTCCGAGAGATGGTGGTTCAGTACCTCCTCGATCGTTACAGCATTTGGCTGTATCTGCCAGCCATGATAATTGGTTCCATCGTAAGCTACAGTCAGTTTTACGCGTTTCATCAAACATTTCCCTCCATGTTAAGCAAAAAACTCTGTTTCATGGAATTTCCACAAAGCAGAGCTGTCTTTTTTATCAAAACGGCACGATCTTTCCGACTGCCACAATACAGATCAGATAGATGACCAGTACCAGATAGGTTATATGATCTCTCTTTTTGTAAATAAGCGGTTTCATCTTGGTACGACCGTCCCCGCCGCGGTAACCTCTCGCTTCCATTGCCATTGCAAGATCATTCGCCCTGCGAAAAGCAGAAATAAACAGCGGCACCAGAAGCGGCACCAGACTTTTCGCCTTTTTGATCAGACCGCCGCTTTCAAAGTCTGCACATCTTGCCATCTGTGCTTTCATGATCTTGTCTGTTTCATCCAGCAGGATCGGGATAAAGCGAAGTGCGATCGACATCATCATGGACACCTCATGCACCGGAACTTTTATTTTTTTCAGAGGGGAGAGTGCCTTCTCCAGCCCGTCCGTCAGATTGTTCGGTGTTGTTGTCAGTGTCAGCACTGAAGATCCAAGGATCAGATAAGTCAGGCGGACTGCCATAAAAGCTGCCTGACGGATGCCTTCCCAGGTTACTTTCAGTTTCCAGATCGCAAATGCAGTCGTTCCCGGTGTCAGGAACAGATTAAAGACAACCGTGATCATCATCAGAACAAAAATCCCTTTCAGACCTTTGACCATAAAAGAAAACGGTACTTTTGAAATCCCGATCACACACGCAAGAAACAGCGTTGCCACCACATAAACACTGATCTTCTGAAACAGGAACAGCGAAATGATAAACACGAGCGTTCCAAATAGCTTCACACGCGGATCCATTTTGTGTATCACCGAATCCGACGGATAATACTGTCCTAATGTAATATCTCTTAACATAGCTTTTTCCTTTTCTCGATTGCCTGCAGTATCGCTTCTTTTGCCTCTTCCACCGTCGTGACGGCCGTATCAATATCCCAGCCTTTTTCTTCCAGTGCTTTTACCACGTAAGTCACCTGCGGTGCAGCAAGTCCCATCGCTTCCAGTTCCTTATAATGCCGGAACACCTTTTTTTGGGGTATCATCAAAAACAGCCTTTCCGTCGTTGATCACGATAATGCGATCCACATACTTTGCCACATCTTCCATGCTGTGGGATACCAGAATTACAGTAATGCCACGTTCTTTCTGAAGATATGCCACCTGATCGAGGATCTCATCCCTGCCCTTTGGATCCAGTCCTGCGGTCGGCTCATCCAGGATCAGTACCTCAGGATGCATGGCAAGAATCCCGGCGATCGCCACACGCCGTTTCTGACCTCCGGACAGTTCAAATGGGGACTTTCTGTAATAACTCTCCTCCAGTCCCACCTGAGTCAGTGCCTGTTTTGCCCGTGCTTCTACTTCTTCTGTGGAAAGTCCGAGATTCTTCGGTCCAAAGCAGACATCGGAAAATACATCTACTTCAAACAACTGATGCTCCGGATACTGAAAGACCAGTCCGACTTTGCTGCGCAGCATGCGCATATCATAGCCTTCCTGATAAATATTCTCTCCATTGTAATAAACAGCACCGCCTGTTGCTTTCAGAAGTCCGTTTAAATGCTGGATCAGCGTCGATTTGCCGGAACCGGTATGACCGATAATGCCGATAAACTGTCCGTCCGGTATCTCCAGGCTGATCTCATCAAGTGCCTTTTTTTTCGAACGCATCGCCCTCGCTGTAAACATAGCTTACCTTTTCTAATTTCATTGACATAATGCTTTTACCAACTCCTCTTTGCTAAGTACACAATCCGGCAGATCGACACCTGCTTTTTTCAGTTCATGTGCCAGAAGTGTTACCTGCGGCACATCCAGGCGGTACTTTTTCAGTGTATCTACCTGTGCAAAGATCTCTTCCGGTGTTCCCTGCATCACAACTTTTCCGTCATCCATAACAATCACTTTGTCAGCATAGATCACTTCTTCCATATAATGTGTGATCAGAAGAACCGTAACCTTTTCTACCTGATTCAGTGCCCGTACCGTCCGGATGACTTCCTTTCTTCCGTTTGGATCAAGCATTGCCGTCGGTTCATCCAACACGATACACTTTGGATGCATCGCTACCACTCCGGCGATCGCCACACGCTGTTTCTGCCCGCCGGAAAGCTTGTTTGGAGAATTTTTGCGATATTCCCACATACCTACGCTCTTTAAACTCTCTTCCACCCGTTCCCAGATCTCCTCTGTCGGAATTCCCATGTTTTCCGGGCCAAATCCGACATCTTCTTCAACAACCGTTCCTATGATCTGATTATCCGGATTCTGAAAGACCATGCCCGCCGTTTTGCGCACATCCCAGATATTTCTCTCTTCTCTTACATCCATGCCATCTACGTACAGCGTGCCGTCTGTCGGTGACAAAATGGCATTGATCTGTTTGGCGAGCGTGGATTTGCCGGATCCATTATGCCCCAGGATCGCCACAAAGTCTCCCTTTTTCACATCCAGATCAACCCCGTCCACTGCACGGATCGTCTCTTCCACTTCGCCGTTTTCATCGTATTTTTTATATTCAAATGCAAGCTTTGCCGCCTCTATGATTCCCATTGTCTTACCTCTATGCTTTCAATTCTTTTCTTAACTGGCACACTTGCGTTCTATTGTAAGTCATTTATTTTGTAATTACAAGTGTTTTTATCTTGCATACGGCAGTCCCGTAAGAAGCTGTGCAAAGAACTGCAGTCCACAAAACAGATGCCAGAGCAAAAGCACCAGGCATATCGTATTTTTCCAGCCGAAGCAGAACGCTTTTCCATCTTTGGAAGGCTTTGCAGCAACCTGATACAGTTTTGCCGCTGAAACTGCAAAGATCAGTGTCAGACAGAAGCTGTAACCCCAGGTCAGGTTTCCGTCATTCTGGCATTCCCCGGTCTGATTTAAGAACAAAAACTCCAGGAAACCGCACAGCCAGATCATCCAGGAGGTTGCATAAATGCGGTCTTTTTTCAGTTCCCTCCAGTTAAAAAGCAGAACTGCAAGCGGAAATGCTGCCGACTGCAAAATGGAGCAGATTGGATGTGCATTACGAAGCCTTAAAATATAGGCAACGGAAAATGCGATGGAACCGCCATTTGTACCCTCCCCAAACAAACGGATGCTTTGAAAGATCAGAATACCAAGTGACGGGATCACAGCAAGTCCAAACCAGAAAACCGCCCTGAAATCTTTTCCCTTACTTTTGATCAGGTCACGCAGCAGCAAAATCCCCATCACCGGCGCAAAACACAACAGAAAGTTCGGTTTCATAAAATTGGCCAGGAAAAAGGCTGCTGCAAATGCAAGCCACTGCCTGCCTTTGAAGGTTTCTTTATAGCTTTCCTGGTGGCGGAAATACAGAAGCAGCACCAGCAGTCCAAATACCCGCATGCCAAGATACGTATCGTTGTGCCACATACTTCCGCTCTGAAGCCCCATATTCCGGTACTTATGGATAAGCGGCAGATACAGCGGCATTTCCAGGTTCGCTGCAAATGCCAGGAGCTGCAAAGCCAGTGCATTTCCATCTGGAACAATCTGCTGCATGATCCGGAAACTCAAATACACTGCTGCCAGTGTCAGCACCGTCAGAAGTACCGGAATCACCTTACTTCCAAATCCCGCCCGGCATATGTATTTATATAAGATTTCAAGTAAGCTATAAGCTTCTCCGTTCATTCCGCTCTGAATATGTGCCGGCAGATCCGAATGATACTTTCCTTTTTCCGGCAGGCACATATGATAATACAGAAAACAGCACGCTGCTCCATACAGCAGGTACAGACAGCCTGCAAGGAGTCTCCCCTGTTTCTCTCTTTTTTCTCTTTCCATCATGTTCCTTTAATCCTCCAGTTGTTTTTTCAGATAACGTCCCACAACATTGGAAAAATTTTCAATGCTGCGGATATACGCAAAATCTTTGCCAAAAATCCGGCGTTCTGCCAGAAGATCCTGTTCCTCCCCGGTAAAAACACCCAGCACCGATACACCGGCATTTCGCAGATGGCGCACCTCCATCGCCGTATCTTTTGTCCCGTAATCACCAAAATATGCTCTGGGATTGCGGCTGTTCGGACGGTTGACTACAATGTCATTTGGTCTGCCGTCGCTGAGTACAATGAGAATCCTGTTTTCTTCCGCCCGCTGCAGAAGTCCCGCTGCCGCCGCACGCACGGCCAGACCGTCCCGGTTGTTTGAGGAACCGTAAAATTCAAAAATTCTCCAGTTTGCCTCAGCGCCCTCTTCATATTCGCGAAATCTTCGCATAACCGTGTAATCCCAGAAGGTACAGAAGCTCATCACCCTGTGCGGGATGTGGATATTCGTCAGTGCTTCACTTATGATATATGCCTGCAGGGCAATCTGGCTCTGCCTGCTCCTCTGGGAACCACTTCCGTCGATCAGAACTTCCACCACAAAATCCGTATTATATCTTTTCGTCTCTCTCAAAAACAGTTTCCGGTTCTGTGTCCTTCCAATGTTCCAGAGACGGTCTGGAAGGATACGCCCATACTCTGCGACAAATGTCTCCCGTTCATTTCGTGCCATCAGCGCGCGGTGCAGAACATCTGTGAGAATCTGGATATTCTGTTTTGCCACCCTTGCATTCTGCTGATAAAAACGAAGATTAACCTCTTTTGTCCTTCTCGCATACTCAGACTGTGCATTCACCCGGACCATGCCGGCAAGGATTCCGTCCGTAAAATACAGGCTGCAGTCCGCATGTGCCCCGATACAGTTCTTCCGGTTGATACGCTCCGCCTCCAGCGGTGTCAGATACGTTCTTCCGTAATTCAGCTCAATATAACTGTTCATTTTTGAGATGGCTTCGTCATCCAGACCGACAACCGTGGTCTTGCCTTTCTGATCTCTTTCTTTTTCCGATGGATCTTTCTCGGAAAACGTACTCATGGCATCTGCAAGCTGTCCCTGCATCCTGCGGTACGAATCTTCTGCCGCCTCCTCTGCCAGAAAATCATTCCAGTCAAATCCGGACAGTTCTTCCATACTGACTGCACGCACCCTCTGAAGATCACCGACTCTTTTTTCAAATGCCGGATCGACCATCTGATTATAGAGCCGGTCCGCCGTCCCGATCAGTGTTTCCGTATCTTTTGCCTGTTCCAGATTCTGGAGCTGCAAAAATTTTTCCCGTATATTTTTATCTGCTGCAAGCTTCCCGGTCAGTGCCTCGCTTAAATATGCCATTTTCAGCCTGCCGGTATAAGTGCCGGTCATTTTATCAAAATCATGGTCTAAGATGGCTTCAAATGCCTTTCTGCGGATATCCGGAACACCGGGACGCTCTTTTTCAATCTTCTTATGGCATGCCGCTTCCACGCAGAGCTGCCCGATCTGCACAAGCGGCTGCTCTTCTGCTCCCAGATATACCTTCTGCATCAGATACAGTGCAAAGGCATCTTTGTCAAAAAAGCGGGAAAATGCGCCCTGCTTGACGGCGTCATAGATGGAAATATATTTTGATTTATAAAATGAGGCAATATCAGGTTTCGTATCCAGATCATAGTCCCCGCTGACTGTCCACATCAGATTTCGGATACGGTTTTCGATTTCAAAACTGCCACGCTCCATCTCTTCATTTATCAATCCGCAAACACCTCCGCTGCCGTAAGGGACGATGGGATCCGTGTCATCACAATATCCTCCACCATTTCCCGTTCAAAAAGGTCAAAGCTTTTATTGCTTACTCCCATATGCAGTGCCGTCTGCGGCGCAAGCCCTTTTTTTCATCAGTCCGACCGCCGCCAGGAGACCGCGAAGATCCAGTGCCTTGGTGGAAATCTCACTGTTCTGTGCTTTTTTCTGCAGATCCAGAAACAGTCCGGTAAACTGCTCCACGGCAGACGTTTTCAGATCCGGATACATGCTCTTTAAAATATGCTCCAGTGTTTTTTCATCGACCGGAGGCATGTTGATCACTGCAAATCTGGAAACCAGTGCTTCGTTGAGCTCCTTTGTGCCGGCATATCCGTAATTCATCGTGCCGATAAAACGTGCTGCAGGATGGAGGGGTACCCGTTCATATCCTGGCACATCGATCACCCTGCGGTAATCCAGGGTAGCATGCAGCACCGAAACCGCATCGTTTTTTGCCATATTGATCTCATCAAGGATTCCAAATCCTCCCTGTTTTGCACACTGGATCACAGGACCTTCCCGCAGCACAACCTCATTATTGCGGAAGGTATCCGTTCCTATCAGCGTACTGCTGTCCGTGTTGACATGAAACGATATATTATAAGCTGGTCTGCCAAACAGCCAGGCAAGATTCTCCGCAAGTATGTTCTTTCCGGTCGCCTTGCCGCCGCAGAGCAGGACATTTTCACCGGCGAGCAGTGCCGCGATCGCCATCTGAAGGATCTCCCCTCCGAAAAACGGCATCTGCGGGCGGACACAGCGGCTGCTTTGTTCCTCATCGGTTCCATATTCCCGGCGAAATTCTGTCAGTTCCTCTAAAATACGCTCTGAAACGCCCTGCACGCGCAAGCGTTCGATATCCTGTTTTATTTTTTGTTCCATTGTCTTTTCTCCCCACTGCTCTTTGCTTTTGCCATAGTTCTGCCCCGCAGTTCTTCTACAAACCGGGAGCATATCAGTTCCTGTCCGTAACGCTCCTTTGCATAGTAAAGGTAAAGTTTGTCTTTGGCACGCGTCATTCCCACATAAAACAGACGGCGTTCTTCCTGCACATCCGCTTCTGTGGCTGCTTTGCGGTGCGGCATGTTCCCTTCCACCGCATCGACCAGAAATACCACCGGAAACTCCAGGCCTTTAGCACTGTGCAGCGTCGTAAAGACTACTGCATTTCCCTCCTGTTTCTGGTCACTGCTCTTTTTCTGAAGTGCTTCTTTATATTCTTCCATATGTGCAAACCAGGCTTCAAAGCTTTCAAATCCTTTTGCCGCCTCCTGCAGTTCATCCAGAATATCGTACAGTTCTTCCGGTTTGATCCGGCGGAACTGTGCGTATTCTTTCAGGTAATTTTTATATCCTACTGCATGGCGTATATAATTAACTGCCGCAAACGGTTTCATTCTGGAAATACTGGCAATATCATATTCCAGACGGTCGATCCGCTCTTCCATCCAGTCACGCCCCCGGCATTTCTTTCTCAGCTCCTCAAAGGTGAGTACCGGAGTATCCAGATACTCCCGGCTGATATAGCGCTTGGGACGATTGATGATCTGCAGAAAATCTTTGCGGCTGCGGCTTCCCTGTGCTATACGGATATATGTGAACAGATCATTCGCGATCCAGTGTTCATAAATATTGGGCAGACCGTCTCTCATACGAAATGGAATATTATATTCCATAAACTTTTCCAGATAGATTCTTGCGCCCGTGTTTGTACGAAACAGAACTGCAATCTCCTGCGGCTCTCTGCCTGCCTTTATCATATCCTGTATTTTTCTTACCACTGCCAGAGCTTCCTGCATCTGATTCTGAAAAAAAGATACTGCAATCTTTTCCCCTGCTCCGCGCACACCGTGGATCGTTTTGCGGAAACGATTCGTGTTGTGTGCGATCACCCGTCCTGCTCCTTTGATAATACACTCGGTAGAGCGGTAATTTTCCGCAAGCTGGATCATCTTCGCATCCGGAAAATCTTTCTGGAAACGGAACATCAGCTCCGGTTTTGCACCGCGGAAACGGTAGATCGACTGATCGTCATCTCCGACGATGAACAGGTTATTCCCCGGCTGTGCCAGAAGTTTGACCGTTTCATACTGGATCGCATTGATATCCTGAAATTCGTCGATCAGAATATAACGGAAACGTCTCTGCCATCCGGCACAGATATCCGGTCTTGCTTTTAACAGTTCGTACGTGCATACCAGCATATCATCAAAATCCAGTTTCCGTTTTCGCATCAAAACCTGCTGGTATTCCCGGTAAATACGGCGGAAAACATCCTCCGGACAGTTGGAGGAATAATAATGCTCCAATGGTATCCTTTCATTTTTGATCAGACTGATCTCTCCGGCGATCCCGCCAAGGAAGTCGTTTTCATCCTCGATTTCCAGTTCCATTGGCTCTGTAATATCCCTTAATATGCCATATTTTTCTTCTTCCCGCAAAATATTTTCTGCACTGTAGTGATACGCTGCTTTTAAAATAGCAAAAAATACCGCATGAAACGTGCCAAATGTAACCGGTGTATAGCGTCCGCCCATTGTATTTCGAAAGCGTTCCCGCATTTCGATCGATGCCGCTTTCGTAAATGTGATCACCAGGATTTCTGCCGGAAGTACCTTCTGTTTTTCAATCAGATATTTTGTTCTTTCTGTGATAACGGTGGTTTTTCCAGAGCCAGGTCCTGCAAGACAAATGCAGGGACCTGCTCCATGGGCGACTGCCCGGGACTGAGTTTCACTCAAACTCATAGATTATTTCTCCAATTTCTCTATTGCCGCATGAATGCGTTTGATGGATTCTTCTTTTCCGAGAATCTCCAGGATCTCGGTTGCACCAGCCGGTGTAGTCTGCTTACCGGAAAGAGCCGTACGGATCGGCCACATAATATATCCCGTCTTGTAACCATGTTCTTTACCGAATGCTACCAGTGCCTCAAACAGTGCATCGTTGCTGTAATCTTCCTGTGTCTCAAGCAGAGGAAGCACTTCTTTTAACAGATTCAGAGAAGTTTCCTCTGTTGTTTTCATTTTTTTGTGGCAGTACATCTGTGCATCGTACTTTGGAACTTCCTCATAGAAATCGATCAGTTCCCTGATCTCCGGGAATACTTCGATACGTGTCTTAACCTGTGCTGCGATTTTTTTCAGATCCAGATCTTTGTGGATCGCTTCTTTCAGATACGGCAATGCACGCTCGCAGAATTTATCAAAATCCATAGCCTTGATATATTCACCGTTCATCCATCTTAATTTGCCCATATCAAAAACAGCCGGTGATTTGTTCATATGATGATAATCAAAGGCCTCTACCAGCTCTTCCAGCGAAAAGATCTCGCGGTTATCAGACGGACACCATCCAAGCAGTGCCACATAGTTTACAACAGCTTCTGTCACAAATCCCTGCTCGATCAGGTCTTCGTAAGAAGAATGACCGCAGCGTTTACTCAGTTTTTTATGCTCTTCGTTTGTGATCAGCGGGCAGTGTACATAAACCGGAACATCCCAGCCGAATGCCGCATACAGACGATTGTATTTCGGAGAAGATGACAGGTACTCATTTCCTCTTACGACATGGGTGATGCCCATCAGGTGGTCATCGACTACGTTTGCAAAATTGTAGGTCGGATATCCATCGGATTTGATCAGGATCATGTCATCCAGTTCTGCGTTCGGAACTTCAATCTTTCCGTAAATCTCATCTTCGAAAGAAGTCGTTCCTTCATTCGGGATGTTCTGACGGATAACATACGGAACGCCTGCTGCCAGTTTTGCCTCTACTTCTTCTTTGGAAAGATGCAGACAGTGTTTATCGTAAACAATGATCTCTTTTCCTGCAACTTCCTGTTTTAAAGATTCGAGACGCTCTTTGTCACAGAAACAGTAATATGCTTCCCCTTTTTCAACCAGCTCTTTGGCATATTTCAGATAAATACCCTGAGCCTGACGCTCACTCTGTACATACGGGCCGACACCGCCGTCTTTGTCCGGACCTTCATCGTGAACCAGGCCGGTCTCTTTGAGTGTATGATAAATAATATCCAGGGCACCCTCTACGTAACGCTCCTGGTCGGTATCTTCTATACGGAGAATAAAGTCTCCTCCTTCATGCTTTGCAATCAGATAAGCATACAGTGCTGTTCTTAAATTTCCTACGTGCATCCTTCCTGTCGGACTTGGTGCAAAACGTGTTCTGACCTTACTCATAGATTTAAATTTCCTCCTCATCTTTGGGGTATGCTCTTCTTCCCAAAACGTCGTTTGCATTTCATTATATACTCTGTTCTGCAATTTGTATCAGAGAAAAAAAGTCCCCCGGAATTCTGAAAACAGGCATGATCTCTGCATTTACCACGAATTCCAGGGGAATTTCCTTTGATTATGATACGATTATCATACGAATTGGTTTCTATACTATCTACTATGCCAGTTCTTCCATAATATCTGCCACATGTTCCAGTTTTTCTGCCCTCCAGGCATTTGCCCCACAGAACAGCAGTGCTTCCTCCAGATTTCCTTTTGCTGCCGCGATCAGTGCACGTGTGATACAGTAAGGGATTTCTTTGGGATTACAGTGTTCCAGGCAATGCAGACATTTTTATCGACTTATGGGACCATTTTTAATAAATGGATTGAAAATGGCACGCCCCGGCATGCCAACCGGGCTTTTGACAATACCGATCTGTTCTTTTGTACAGTTGATGTATGCCTGTTTGTAGGATACATCTGCATCACATTCGTACGTTGTGACAAAGCGTGTTCCCATCTGTACACCGTCTACTCCAAGTGCCAGGGCCGCATCCATGTCAGAACGGTCATAGATCCCTCCCGCCAGCACGACCGGTAATTTTTTTGTGGCTGCCCGCTTCGGTTTCTCTTACCACAGTCAGGATTTTTTTTACTTCCTGTGCATAGGTTTCATCCGTAAATGTTTCCAGTTGTTCTCTGCGAAAACCCAGATGTCCGCCTGCTTTTGGTCCTTCGATCACCAGCAGATCCGGCACGACATTGTATTTTCTTTTCCAGAGACGCAGCATCACTTTGGCTGCTTTTTCTGTAGAGACGATCGGTGCGATCTTCGTATTGCTGTCTTTTACATATTCCGGAAGTTTTTTCCGGAAGCCCTGCGCCGGAAATGATCAGATCTGCCCCTGCCTTTACGGCAGCTTTCACATAATCTGCATAGTCTTTTGCAGCGGCCATGATATTAAAGCCAACGATCCCGCCGCCTGCAAGTGCTCTTGCCTTTGCAAGTTCCGACTGTATGGCACGCAGGTTCGCTTCTTTGGGATGTTCTTCAAAATCCGGCTCACGGAATCCGATCTGTGCGGCAGAAAGGATGCCGACACCGCCGTTTTCCGCCACACTGCCTGCCAGATGCGAAAGGCTGATCCCAACACCCATTCCGCCCTGGATCACCGGAATCCTGGCAGTTAAATCACCTATTTTTAATGGTTTTCTTTTCATATTTATTCTCTGTACAAAATCAATACCTGCGGAAACGCTCATAACGTTCCAAGGCAAGCTGATCTTTCGCTCTTCCCTTCCTGTTTTTTCAGGAAACAAAGCATATGCTCTTTCATGGTTTCTGCGATTGCTTCCAGATTTTTCTTCTGTGCCGGCTCTGCTTCCGGAATGATCCATTCGATAATATCCAGTTCCTTTAAATCTTTTGCTGTGATCTTCATGATCTCTGCCGCTTCTTTTGCACGTTTTCCGTCTTTCCAGAGAATCGATGCAAATCCCTCCGGCGAAAGGATCGAGTAGGTGGCATTTTCCATCATCCAGACTTCATTTGCCGCAGCAAGGGCAAGGGCCCCTCCGCTTCCGCCTTCTCCGATCACAATACTGAGCACGGGAACTTTCAGTGCCGACATTTCATAAAGATTCTCGGCGATCGCCCGTCCCTGTCCGCGTTCTTCTGCCCCGATCCCGCAGGCAGCTCCCGGTGTATCAACAAAACAGATGACAGGGCGATGGAATTTTTCTGCCTCCTTCATCAGACGCAGTGCCTTGCGATATCCTTCCGGTGATGCCATACCAAAATTACACCGGATATTTTCCCGTGTGTTTTTTCCCTTCTGCTGTCCGATGACCGTAACCGGAATACCGCAAAGTGTTGCAATCCCCCCGATCACAGCCCCGTCATCTCCAAAGCAGCGGTCCCCATGAAGTTCAGTAAAATCTTCAAAAATCTGATTGATATAATCTTTTGCCGTGCACCTTGCAGGACTGCGGGATAATTCCACCCTCTCCCAGGCACTTTTTTCCTTTTTATTTCTCTTATCAGTATATGTTTCTTCTATAAAATCTGCATGGAAAAACCCTGCTTTTGTCTCTTTCTGACTCTGACTGTGAAGCCTCAGTAATTTCCCGAGTTCTTCTCTCATGTTTTTACGTTCAACGATCGCATCGATCATACCTTTTTCCAGCAGAAATTCTGCCCTCTGGAATCCGTCCGGAAGTTTTTCCCCGGTTGTCTGGCGGATCACACGCGGTCCTGCAAATCCGATCAGTGCCCCTGGCTCTGCAAGGATCATATCTCCAAGCATGGCAAAGCTTGCTGTCACACCTCCGGTTGTCGGATCTGTCAGCACAGGAATATAAAGAAGTCCTGCGTCGCTGTGACGTCTGATCGCTGCTGCTGTTTTTGCCATCTGCATCAGGGAAATGATCCCTTCCTGCATTCTCGCCCCACCGGAACAGCAAAACAGGATCACCGGCAGTTTTTCCTTTGTTGCACGCTCAAATGCCTGCGTGATACGCTCTCCTACCACATATCCCATGCTGCTCATCAAAAATCTGGCATCACATACGCCAATCACCGTTTTCCATCCACAGATGCTTCCTTTTCCTATCGTAACAGCTTCCTTTAATCCTGTTTTTTCTCTTGTATCAGAAAGTTTTTCTTCGTATTTAGGAAAGCCGATTGGATTTTTCTCTTCGATATCCGTTCCCCATTCCTGAAAACTTCCTCTATCAAGCAGCAGGCGAAGTCTGGTCTTTGCCTTGATCCGAAAATAGTCACCGCATTTCGGGCAGGTGTAAAACTTTTCTTTTACATCTTCCCGATAGACCATTTTTTTACATTTTGAGCACTTCAGCCACATGCCGTCCGGTACAGACGGTCCCTTCTCTTCTGGCTGCGATCCAATTTTTATATAGCCTGTCTTTTTAAACATGGATTTGAAAATTGCCATGCTTGGCCTCCTTATTCTTTTTCCATCTGAAACTTTTCTCTATAAAAGAAGTATCAAAATTTCCATTGATAAAATCCTCATCATCCAGAATCTGAAACTGAAAATCAAGATTTGTCGTGATTCCCTCCAGAACCAGCTCCCCAAGAGCACTTCTCATTTTCTTTATCGCACCCTGTCTTGTTCTGTCATGGACGATCACTTTTGCCGCCATCGAATCGTAGTAAGGAGATATCTCACATCCGCCGTAAATGGCAGTATCGACCCGCACACCAAAGCCTCCCGGCAGATGTACCTGACCGATCTTTCCCGGACACGGCATAAAATTCTTCTTTGGATCTTCGGCATTGATGCGGCATTCCAGTGCATGACCGCGTAACGTGATCTCTTCCTGCGTCAGATCAAGCGGCCGGCCGGCTGCAATGTATATCTGCTCTTTGATCAGGTCCACACCGGATACCATCTCTGTCACCGGATGTTCTACCTGGATCCGGGTGTTCATCTCCATAAAATAATAGTGCTTCTGTTTATCCAGGAGAAATTCTATCGTTCCGGCATTTTCGTAGGCTGCCGCTTTTGCAGCACGTACTGCAGCCGATCCCATTTCTTTTCGCAGGGTTTCATCCAGCACGCTGCTTGGCGATTCTTCGATCACTTTCTGGTGATTTCTCTGAATGGAACAATCACGCTCCCCAAGCTGAATAACATTACCGAATTTATCAGCGAGAATCTGAAATTCAATATGTTTCGGTTCTTCAATATATTTCTCAATATACATGGAATCATCCCCGAAACCGCGGATCGCTTCCAACTGCGCTACCTTGAAATTTTCCAGAAAATCTTCCGCTGTCTGTGAAAGCCGCATACCTTTTCCACCGCCTCCAAGTGCTGCTTTTATCATGACCGGATAACCGATCTGATCTGCCGCCTCTTTGGCCTTCCTGGCATCGGTGAGCGGTTCTTCCGTTCCCGGCACAACCGGGATGCCGGCTTTTATCATCGTATTTCTGGCTTCAGATTTGTTTCCCATGCGTTCGATCACCTCTGCGGACGGGCCGATAAATGTGATCCCGCATTTTCTGCACATATCTGCAAATTTACTGTTTTCTGACAGAAATCCAAATCCAGGATGAATGGCATCTGCTTTTGCTGCGATACAGGCACTTAAAATACGTTCCATATCAAGATAACTCTCCGCTGCGGCAGACGGTCCTATACAGATGGCTTCGTCTGCCAACTGAGCATGCAGTGCCTCCGCATCTGCCTGTGAATAGACGGCAACAGTACGGATGCCCAGTTCTCTGCATGCACGTATGATCCGAAGTGCGATCTCCCCCCGGTTGGCGATCAATATTTTCTGAAACATGCTTCTCTCCTTTTTATCCGATCGCAAAGGTCAGCTCTGCAGATACGGCTGTTTCCCCGTCAACCGTTGCCACTGCTTTTCCGATCCCGATTGGACCTTTCTTTTTGATTATTTCCACTTCCAGCATCAGGACATCCCCCGGAACTACTTTCCGTTTGAATTTTGCCTGGTTGATGGCGCCAAAATAAGCTGTTTTCCCCTTATATTCCGGACAGGATAACATCACAACCGCACCTACCTGAGCCAGGGCCTCGATCATCAGCACACCCGGCATGACCGGTTCCTGCGGAAAATGACCCGCAAAATAGGGTTCGTTATAACTGACGCATTTTTTGCCGATCCCATGCTCGCCCGGTGTCAGTTCTTCAATCGTATCGATCAGAAGCATCGGCTGTCTGTGTGGTATCACTTCCATGATTTCTTTTGCTTTCATCACTGACATTTTTTCTTCCTCCAAAGACGATATTATTTAATACAAAACAGCGGCTGTCCGTATTCTACCATCTCGCCGTTTTTCGCAAGTACTTTTTCTACGGTACCGTCACGCTCTGCCACAATTTCATTCATCAGTTTCATTGCTTCAATGATGCCGATCGTCTGACCTTTTGTCACCGTATCTCCCGGTTTTACAAATGGATCTTCTTCCGGAGACGGTGCCAGATAGAACGTGCCGACCAGCGGTGAGCAGACGAGATTTTCCTCATTTTCGATATCCTCTGTAAAAGATTCTTCCTGATCATGATTTGCAGGATTACGGGATGTGACGCTGTTTTTCCCTGCTTCCATAAAACCTCGCCCTGCTCTGCTGCGGTATCTTCCGTGCAGATCTTTACGACTTTTTCTTTTTTTCATGCAAAAGCTGAAGATTGCCTTCTTCTAAAGTAAATTCGGTCAGCCCGGATGCAGAAACTTTATCGATCAGTGTAAGAATTTTTTTCAATCTCCATATCTGATTCCTCCTAGCGATACTTTTTGATCAAAATACTTGCATTGTGTCCGCCAAATCCAAAAGAATTACTCAGTGCATAGTCAAAAGATTCCCGGATTTCCGTATCCGGCACATAATTTAAATCCATCTCTTCTTCTGCCTCCTGAAATCCGACGGTCGGATGGATGTAACCTTCTTCCAGCTCTTTGACACAGGTAATAAACTCCACCGCACCGGCTGCCCCAAGCATATGTCCGACCATGGATTTTGTGGAATTGATGCGGATGTTGTACGCATGTTCTCCAAAGGCTTTTTTGATCGCTCTTGTCTCAAACAGATCATTGTGATGCGTACTGGTTCCGTGTGCGTTTATGTAAGTCAGTTCTGTTTTGTCAATTTTAGCATCCGCAACGGCATCGCTCATCGCCCTTGCCGCACCCTCGCCGTCTTCTGCCGGAGAAGTGATATGATAAGCATCGCTTGTGCATCCATATCCGACCACTTCTGCCAGAATATTGGCATTTCTTGCCTGTGCATGGGAAAGTTCTTCAAGGATGACAACACCTGCACCTTCACCCATCACAAATCCGCTGCGGTCTTTGTCAAACGGGATGGAGCAGCGTTTCGGATCGGTTGCAGAAGACAGTGCCGTCAGAGCGGAAAATCCGCCGACCCCCATCGGACAGATGGCTGCTTCCGTACCACCTGCCACGATCACATCGGCATCCCCGATCTGAATACTGCGGAACGCTTCGCCGATGGAATGGGTTCCGGTCGCACAGGCAGTCACCACATTCAGGCTTTTCCCTTTCAGTCCAAGCTGAATGGAAACATTTCCGCATGCCATGTTAGAGATCATAAGCGGAACGAGAAGCGGATTGATCCTGGATGCCCCACGCTCCAGCAGTCTTTTATGCTCCCGCTCCATTGCCTGCAGACTTCCGATACCGGAACCAACATAACAGCCCACACGGTAAGGATCTTCTTTTTCCATATCAATGCCCGCATTTTCCATCGCTTCCGCGGCAGCTGCCACCGCATACTGACAGAACAGTTCCATACGTCTTGCTGCCTTGAAATCCATAAATTTTTTCGGATCAAAATCTTTGATCTCTGCCGCCAGGCTTGCCTTAAACCCTGTGGTGTCAAATTTGGTGATCTTATCAAATCCGGTCTTTTTTTCTTTGATGCTGTTCCAGAAATTCTCAATACCGATGCCAACTGGTGTCACAGCCCCCATACCGGTCACTACAACTCGTCTCATATCTTGCCTCCTGTTTTATGTTACATTGCCATGCCGCCATCCACACAGAGCACCTGCCCTGTGATATAAGATGCCATATCCGATGTAAGAAATGCTACTGCTTCTGCCACATCTTCCGGCTGTCCGAACTTTTGCATCGGAATCTGCTGTGTTACCTGTTTTTTTATATTATCAGAAAGTTTTTCTGTCATATCTGTCTCGATAAATCCTGGTGCAACGGCATTTACCTGGATATTTCTGCCTGCAAATTCTCGGGCTATGGTTTTGGTAAGGCCGATGATTCCTGCTTTTGCAGCTGCATAGTTTGCCTGACCGGCATTTCCAAGCACACCGGACACTGACGCGATGTTTACAATTTTGCCGCTTTTCTGGCGGATCATCTGTCTTGCCGCTGCATGGATCGTGTTAAATGCACCTTTTAAATTGACTTCGATCACACGGTCAAAATCCGCTTCGCTCATCCGCATGATCAGATTGTCTTTTGTAATTCCGGCATTATTGATAAGAATATCCAGATGACCATGTTGCTTTACGATTTCTTTGATCATATCTTCTGTGGCATGAAAATCTGAGATATCACAGCCATAAACCACGGCTTTTCCACCTGCATTTTGGATCTCTTCTGCCGTCTTCTCTGCCTTTTCTTTTGAACCGCTGTAATTTACGACAACAAAAATATTTTTCATTGCCAGTGTTTTTGCGATCTGAGAACCGATTCCTCTGGATGCACCAGTCACCAGTGCAATTTTTTCTTCCATCATAAGATACCTCTGCTTTCCAGTACTTTTTCCAGATCTTCCGGTTTTTCAATGGAAAATCCCATCACGTTTCGGTTGATCTTTCGAAGAAAACCGCTTAGCGTTTTCCCAGGTCCGATCTCCACAAACGTGTCAACGCCATCTGCGATCATACGTTCCACACTTTGCTGCCATAACACGGAAGATGCTACCTGCTTTGCAAGAAGTTCTTTGATTGCCTCTTTTTCTGTCACATATTCTGCTGTGACATTTGTCACATACGGGATCACAGGATCCTGTACCGTTACCGTTTTTAAGACTTCCGCAAGTTTTTTTTCCTGCCTCTTCCAGCATCGGTGAATGAAACGGACCGCTGACCTTGAGCGGCAGCACCCTTCTTGCACCGGCTTCTTTTAAAGCCATGCCCGCTCTCTCAACGGCAGCATCTTCTCCGGTGATCACAACCTGCCCAGGACAGTTATAATTCGCCACAGAAACCCTGCCTTCTGTTTCCTGACAGATTTTTCGGATCTGTTCTCCATCCATACCGATCACAGCCGCCATTGCTCCGCCTGTCGGAACTGCTTCCTGCATAAAAATGCCTCTCTGACGCACCACGCGAAATGCCGTTTCCATATCCAGCACACCGCTTGTGATCAACGCACCATATTCTCCAAGACTGAGCCCGGCACTGACATCCGCAGTAAGTCCTGCTTCCTGCACCGCTCCAAGGATCGCTGCTTCACAGGCAAGGATGGCAATCTGCGTATACTGCGTTTCGTTCAGTTTTTCATTTTCTTCAAAACAGAGTGCCGGAATGTCCAGCCCGGTCGCTTTCGAAGCGAGGTCAAAAATCTCCCTTGCCTTTTTACTTCTCTCATAAAATTCTTTTCCCATGCCGGCATGCTGTGCACCCTGCCCCGGGAATACAAATGCAATTTTGCCCATCTTCTATGCCTCTTTCAGAAGTTTTTTTGCCTGATCCATAATCTCTTCGATCATCTCACTGCAAGTCTGTTCCTGTTTCACCAGACCTGCACTCTGACCTGCCATAACGGTTCCTCTTGTCACATCCCCTTCCACAACTGCCTTACGCAGTGTGCCGAGCGTCATCAGCTCCAGTTCTTCAAACGAAGCCCCTTCTTTTTCCAGTTTCAGATATTCTCTGGTCATCTGATTTCTCAGACAGCGGACAGGATGTCCGGTGCTCATTCCTGTAACTTCCGAATCGATATCTCTTGCTTTCAGCACACGTTCTTTATAAGCTTCGTGAACAATGGATTCTCTGGAAACGATAAAACGTGTCCCCATCTGAACGGCATCAGCTCCGAGCATTCTTGCCGCTGCAAATCCTCTTCCATCTGCGATCCCGCCGGCTGCAATGACCGGTATGTTTACTGCATCCACAATCTGCGGGACAAGTGTCATCGTCGTCTGGGCACCGATGTGTCCGCCGGACTCCATCCCTTCTGCAACCAGTGCATCGGCCCCGACACGTTCCATCCTTCTGGCAAGTGCTACAGAAGCCACCACCGGAATAACACGGATCCCCGCCTCTTTCCACATTTTCATGTATTTTTCCGGGCTTCCGGCACCGGTCGTAACCGCTTTTACGCCTTCTTCTGCAACTGCCTGTGCCACTTCATCCGCATGCTGGCTCAGCAGCATGACATTGACACCAAATGGCTTGTCCGTCAGTTCTTTTGCCTTTCGTATCTCATCACGCACCCACTTGGCCGGTGCATTGGCAGCTCCGATGATACCAAAGCCTCCGGCATTTGATACCGCTGCCGCCAGATGATGTTCTGCTACCCATGCCATACCGCCCTGAATGATCGGATACCTTATTCCAAGAAGTTCTGCCACTTCTGATTTCATGCTATACTCCTCCATCTGTCCGTTACCATTTTTAATGAACTCTTCACTCTTCACTGCGGCTTATTTCAGGCTTCTACACCTTTCTGTTTCAGATAATCCATAACACTTCCTACCGTTGTCAACTGTTCCAGTTCTTCAGATGGGATTTCCACACCGTAAGTATCCTCCAGGGACATCACCAGTTCAAACAGATCCAGGGAATCTGCCCCTAAATCTTCCTTAAAAGAACTCTCCAATTTAATCTCATCCTCCGGGCAATTTAACTGTTCTGCGATCAGTTTTTTCATTTTTTCAAACATTTTGATTTCTCCTTTACTCGTTGTTATTTTTCTGTATGCGTGCTTATACACGTCTTTCTTTTTAACCTTTTATTATGTCTTTCAAATATTTTGACTTCCAAAGTATAATCCAGTGCAAAGCGTTTGTCAAGATAAATATTTTTGATAGTCAAAATATTTTTTAACACTGTAAACACTGCATCTAAGAATTTACGGTGATTTCCTGGCAGGTGTAAGGTGTTGAAATGCCGAGCATTTTATCAGGATGCTGTCTGCAAAAGCCAGAACCTTCAGAAAAAAAATTGCACTGACCATGCGAGGCTTTCGTCGTGAGGTTTGAGTTAGTTTCCGCCACCGAGCGATTGTCTGAGCCGCGATGCGGCGAGTTTTCGCGAATGGCGGATAACAAACGCTCGAACCGAACAGAAAACGCAGGGGGTCAGAAGATTTTCTTTCTGAAGGTTCTGGCGTTCTGATTCATGCTGCTTCTATTCTGTTTTCGGATTCCTTTGCACATTCTAAAACCTCCGTAAATTTTCATTTGAAAGTATATGTATTTTCTTCTGACTTTTGGTATTTTTTTAATATACATTTGAAAGATATCCCGTTATATTCTTTTGAACACTAAAAAACTCCCCCACATTCCACGCTTTTGCGTTTCCTGTGGAGGAGTTCTGTATTTTTCCAGAAACAGAGTTTCATCTGCCTGAGTTTTGTTCAGATCCTCAGATTATACCGGATAGGCTCCGTTTTTAGTATCTGCTATGGTCTGATCTACTTTTGTCTGCTGTGCTTCTCTGTATTTAAAGAAATCTACAGCTACCTGTGGGAACAGTGCATAAGTCAGGACATCTTCATCCTGCTGTTTCCACTGAGCCATTTCTTTTTCCAGTTTGCCAAGTTCCGGCTCCAGAAGGTCTGCCGGACGGCATGTGATGATCTTCGCATCGCCGATGCACTTCTTCTGAACTTCTTTGTTGAACGGTTTTGCGGTTGCACCGTATTTACCGGCGAGGACATCTTTTGTCTCTTTGGTTACCATCTTGTAACGTTCACCCATGATCACGTTAAATACAGCCTGTGTACCAACGATCTGTGAGGACGGTGTAACCAGAGGGCATTCGCCGAGGTCTTTTCTTACACGAGGTACTTCTTCCAGAACATCGTAGAACTTGTCTTCTGCGTGCTGTTCTTTCAGCTGAGAGGTCAGGTTGGAAAGCATTCCGCCCGGTACCTGGTACAGCAGTGTCTTGATGTTTACGCCCATGTTCTTCGGATTGAGCAGTCCGCTCTCCAGTGCATCGTCACGGATCGGTCTGAAGTAATCAGCGATCTCTGCCAGAAGCTTCTGATCCAGTCCGGTATCGTACGGTGTGCCTTTGAAGGTCTCTACCATAACTTCAGTTGCCGGCTGAGAAGTTCCCAGTGCGAACGGTGACATTGCAGTATCGATAACATCGATACCGGCTTCTACGGCTTTCAGGTAAGTCATGGAAGCAACACCGGAGGTGTAGTGTGTATGCAGCTGAACCGGGATCTTAACTGCTTTTTTCAGGGCAGTTACCAGTTCGGTTGCTTTGTACGGAAGCAGAAGACCTGCCATATCTTTGATACAGATAGAGTCTGCACCCATATTTTCAACGTCTTTTGCCATCTTTGTCCAGTAATCCAGGGTATAGGCATCGCCAAGCGTGTAGGACAGCGCTACCTGTGCATGTCCTTTTTCTTTGTTTGCTGCTTTGACTGCGGTCTGCAGGTTACGCAGGTCATTCATACAGTCAAAAATACGGATGATATCGATACCGTTTGCGATGGATTTCTGTACGAAATATTCTACCACATCATCTGCATATGGACGGTATCCAAGGATGTTCTGTCCACGGAACAGCATCTGCAGTTTTGTGTTTTTAAATCCGGCACGGAATTTACGAAGTCTTTCCCATGGATCTTCTTTCAGGAAACGTAAGGAAGCATCGAAAGTTGCACCTCCCCAGCATTCTACGGAATGATATCCAACCTGATCCATTTTTTCTACGATCGGAAGCATCTGCTCTGTTTGTCATACGGGTGGCAATCAGAGACTGATGTGCGTCACGCAGAATTGTTTCTGTAATACCAACTGGTTTTTTTGCGTTATTCTGCTTTTTTGCAATATCTGCCATGATCTATATCCTCCTAAAAATTTAAAAACTGTTATACACCGAAAATAGCCATGAAGGTACCGGCCGCAACGGCTGTACCGATAACACCTGCCACGTTTGGTCCCATTGCATGCATCAGCAAGGAAGTTGGTCGGATCTGCCTCTGCACCGACTTTCTGGGATACGCGGGCTGCCATCGGAACGGCAGATACACCTGCGGAACCGATCAGCGGATTGATCTTGCCGCCTGAGAGTTTGCACATCAGTTTACCGAACAGGACACCGCCCGCGGTACCGAAGGCAAATGCGATCAGGCCAAGTGCTACGATTTTCAGAGTATCCAGGTTCAGGAATGCTTCTGCACTTGTAGATGCACCTACAGAAGTACCAAGCAGGATAACTACGATGTACATCATTGCGTTTGAAGCAGTTTCTGTCAGCTGTTTTACAACACCGCACTCTCTGAACAGGTTACCAAGCATAAGCATACCAACCAGCGGAGCTGTTGTCGGCAGGATCATACATACAACGATCGTGATGATGATCGGGAACAGGATCTTCTCCAGTTTGGAAACCGGACGGAGCTGCTGCATTTTGATCTTACGTTCTTTTTCTGTGGTCAGAAGCTTCATGATAGGCGGCTGAATGATCGGCACCAGTGACATGTAAGAATATGCTGCTACTGCGATCGGTCCCATCAGTGCGGACTGTCCCAGTTTTCCTGCAAGGAAGATGGAGGTCGGACCGTCAGCACCGCCGATAATGGAGATCGCTGCTGCTGCTTTTCCGTTGAATCCCATCAGAATTGCCAG
>ENA-OQDT01000580-OQDT01000580.1-human-gut-metagenome-genome-assembly--contig:-NODE-580-length-23723-cov-3.224741_pt1 | contig 23723 bp, 19 predicted proteins | sample MGYA00242786_ERZ504617 | MGnify/ENA primary metagenome ERZ504617 (study PRJEB26092, sample SAMD00036337) | human gut metagenome | host: Homo sapiens | study: EMG produced TPA metagenomics assembly of...
ATTACTGATCGAGAAAAAGAAAGCAGATTTCACTGCTACAAACCGTCAGGGTATGCGTCGTGGAGACTTCCAGCTTCGTGAAGAGATCGCAGATCAGGTTCGTGCACTGCAGGAAATGAAAGAAATGGCTCAGTCTTACGGATATGATATTTCCGAGCCGGCTAAGAATGCAAAAAGAAGCAGTTCAGTGGCTGTACTTCGGATATCGGCTGCCATCAAGACACAGAACGGTGCAGCTATGAGTGTCGGACGTATTTCTACTTTCCTTGATATTTATATTGAAAAAGATATCGCAGCAGGCATCCTGACTGAGAAAGAAGCTCAGGAACTGATCGACCATATGGTTATGAAATTCCGTATGGTAAAATTCGCAAGAATTGCTTCTTATAACCAGCTCTTCTCCGGTGACCCGGTATGGGCAACTCTGGGAAAGTGGCAGGTATGGGTATGGACGGACGTTCCATGGTAACAAAGAATGACTACCGTTTCCTGCATACACTGGAAAACATGGGACCTTCACCGGAACCGAACCTGACGGTTCTGTATTCCGAGCGTCTGCCTGAGACATTCAAGAAATATGCAGCACATATTTCTGTTACAACAAGCTCTATCCAGTATGAGAATGATGATGTTATGCGTCCGGTATGGGGCGATGACTATTCTATCTGCTGCTGTGTATCTGCTACAGAGACAGGTAAAGAGATGCAGTTCTTCGGAGCAAGAGCGAACCTGGCAAAATGTCTGCTGTACGCGATCAACGGCGGTGTAGATGAGAAGACAAGAGATCAGGTAGCACCGAAATATCAGCCGATCACATCCGAATATCTGGATTATGATGAAGTTATGAACAAATACGATACCATGCTTGACTGGCTGGCACATCTGTATGTAGGAACTCTGAACATGATCCACTACATGCATGATAAATATTATTATGAAGCAGCAGAGATGGCTCTGATTGATACAAACGTAAGACGTACTTTTGCTACCGGTATCGCAGGTTTCTCACATGTAGTAGACTCTCTGTCCGCAATCAAATATGCAAAAGTAAAGACCGTTCGTGATGAAAGCGGAATCGTTACCGATTATGAGATCGAAGGAGACTTCCCAAGATACGGTAATGACGATGACAGAGCGGATGAGATCGCTGTATGGCTGCTTCGTACGTTCATGGATAAGCTGAAATACTGCCATACTTACCGTGATTCTGAACCGACAACTTCTATCCTGACGATTACATCAAACGTAGTTTATGGTAAAGCAACCGGTTCTCTGCCGGATGGAAGAAAAGCAGGCGAGCCTTTAGCTCCTGGAGCAAACCCATCTTACGGAGCAGAGCAGAACGGTCTGCTGGCATCTTTGAACTCTGTTGCAAAACTGCCGTATGAAGATGCACTGGATGGTATTTCCAATACACAGACCATCAACCCGGGTGCTCTGGGACATGATGATGCAGAACGTACCGAAAATCTGGTTCACGTACTGGATGGTTACTTCAAACAGGGTGCACATCACCTGAACGTAAACGTATTCGGAAAAGAAAAACTGATCGATGCTATGGAGCATCCGGAAAAAGAAGAATACGCAAACTTTACAATCCGTGTATCAGGATATGCTGTTAAATTCATCGACCTGACAAGAGAACAGCAGCTTGACGTTATTGCAAGAACCTGCCACGACAGAATGTAATATGGAGAGCAGGGCAAAAACGGGATATGTCCATTCGCTGGAAAGCTTTGGATCGGTTGACGGTCCGGGTGTGCGTTATGTGATCTTCTTAAGCGGCTGTGCCATGCGATGCCAGTTCTGCCATAATCCGGATACCTGGAATATGGCAGCCGGAAAAAGCTACACAGCCGATGCCCTTCTGAAACAGGCAGTAAAATACCGCACTTATTGGGGAAATAAGGGCGGTATTACTGTAAGTGGGGGAGAACCACTGCTTCAGATTGATTTTCTGATCGAGCTGTTTCGCAAGGCAAAAGAGATGGGGATCCACACAACGCTGGACACGAGCGGCAATCCTTACACGGAAAAAGAGCCATTCTATTCAAAATGGCTGGAGCTGATGGAATACACTGATCTGATTCTTCTGGATATCAAACATATAGATGAGCAGGAGCATATCAAACTGACTGGTCAGACCAATAAAAATATCCTGGCTATGGCAGAAAAATTATCAGATATGGGGAAACCAGTCTGGATTCGCCATGTACTGGTCCCGGAGCGGAGTGACCGCGATGATTATCTGCACCGGCTGGCAGATTTTATCCACACACTGAAAAATGTGGAGCGTGTGGAAGTACTGCCATATCATACGCTGGGTGTATTTAAATGGGAAAATTTAGGGATTCCATATCAGCTTGAAGGAATCAATCCGCCAAGTGCAGAGCGGATTAAGAATGCAGAAGAGATTCTGGCATTCAAAAAATAAAAATCGACCGAGCCTTAAAAAACTCGGTCGATTTTTATTTTGCGGTCTCTACTACCGGCGGCACAAAGTGTTCGATCGCATTGTGCAGCTTCGGATGGTGGATCACGAAATGGATCGCCGGGGCATTTCCTTTGGAGATCATTGCCCATTTGCCTTCGTGCAGGATGATCTGCAGATTCCGGAACGCATTTGCATGTGAAGTACGTAAGATATAATTTGCATGCGAACGGGCAAACCGTTCGGTCTGTTTTTTATGTTCCAGATATTCTTCGTAATGATAACGGATATCTTTCGGATAAAACATGCTTGTCATCATTTCTTCCAGTCCATAATAATATTTTGCGGTTGGAAACTGGAACGGAACGCTTGGAACTTTCATTTCATCGAAATGAATGACTTTTATATATTCGTTCAGATCAAATTCATCCAGTTTGGATAAAAATTTGGAAAGACTGTCTTCGCCCTTTTTCCTGTTTGTATGTGCTTATTGTATCGGAGATTTGCAAAAAAAGAAAGATGAAAATAGCAGAATTTCCAATTTGGCAAATGACATTTCGGGAATACCGGTTGTGAAAGAAACAGGATGTTTTATAATGTAAGCAAACAGGAAACCTCTGTCAGATCATGGAAGGAGAGATTTTATGAGGAAAATACAAGAGAGACACAAGGATGTAACCTGGAAACAGTGCTGCACATTTTTGCTGTTGCTGATGGTGATGCTTCTGTTTTTACCGAAAAAGACATTTGCAGCAGAAAAAGAAAGCAGGGAAGCAGATGATCCATACACTTATCATACGGCTTTTGATGCAAAGGCAAGTCTGAAGATCCGCCATATGAAAGATTATGGAGTACTGGATTATGAAGAGACAGTAGAAGTAGAAGACTCCTGCGATTATCTGGACGGAGATGAAAATCTGGATGAAATCCAGGCGAAAATTACAGCCTATGATGAGAAAGTTCAAAAAGCGTGTGAAGGAGCAGAAGTTGTTTCCGGTACAGAAACACGGGGTATTGATGCTGACAGCAGGCGCCTTCAATTTGAAAATGTGGAAGAAAACGGACAGATGGTAACTGTTCGTCATTACTATCAGACTTACAAAATACAGACAGACTGGGTGCTGGAAAAAATGGAGATTTCTGATGTGAATATTGTAAACAGCACACTTTCCTGTTATGCAGGGGAATCTCCGAAAGCAACAGCACAAAAAGGTGACAGCAATGCTTACAAATATGAAATTGCATATGAACGCTGGGAAAAAAGTGGAGAAGGATGCCAATGGTTATCTGGCACCGGTTGCTTTCTGGTATTCAGATGAAAGTCAGTATACCGCTGCAACTCCAAAGTTTACCACTTTCGAAGCAGGCGCAACGTATATGTATTCTGCTTTTTTGAAAACAGTAAATGGAAATGAGTTTTCCAAGGACCTGTCACTGAGTCTGAATGGAGAACCAGTGAACAGTCAGACAGTTATCGTGGGAAATAATGGAACTACCTGCTTTGCAGTCTCCTTATACAGTGTCAGATCAGAAGAAAAAGTGACATCAGATCCAATCCAGGGAAATAATCGTGTGCCAAATCCGCCAAATCCAACGGATACATCACAGACAATATTTCCAAAAACGGGAAGTATGATCAAAACCAAAGATGCACTTTATAAAGTGACAAAGGCAGATGCATCCGGCTGTACAGTAACTCTTATAAAACCGGTCAGCAAAAATAAAACAGCCTTTACCGTGCCGGCAGCCATCAAAAGTGAGGATGGAAACATTACATTCCAGGTGACAGAAATCAGCAAAAATGCATTTAAAAACAATGTAAAACTAAAAAAAGTCACCATCGGAAAAAATGTCAGCAAGATCGGTGCCGGTGCATTTTCCGGCTGCAAAAAGCTGAAGAATATTAAGATTACATCGACACAGCTTACAAAAAAATCCGTAGGGAAAAATGCGTTCAAGGGTATTGACAAAAAGGCAGTCATCAAAGTACCGAAAAAGAAATGGAAAGCTTACCAGAGTATCCTTAAGGGAAAAGGGCAGGCAAAGAGTGTGAAGATTAAGAAATAAAAAGAAAACATAAAATAATAAGGTATCAAATAGTAGATATTTTAAAACCGAAAGAAACAATCTGATAACACACAGAAAAGCATAAAAAAGCATGGAATCACAGTGAAAATTCATGGATTTCATGCTTTTTTGCTGCTTATAAACAGTGTAGCACAGCCGTTTCTTAATGTCTGATTTCCGGAACAAAATGGAAAAGGGCCTGTGTTAAGGTATAAGAAACAAAGGGGGAAAGAAAATGCTGAAGTTAAATGGAAATATCATTGAGATTTACAAGTTTCCAGATGGAACACCGAGAATGGCACTCGATGTGGAAAATCTGGAAAGCACGAAAAAAATGGCATGCTGTGATTTTGAAATAGAGTGGCTGTATGAGAAAAATGAGGAATTGTTCTTTCTGATGCTGCTGAAAAGACATCTGGACGCACACAGTGATGTTTCGGCTGCGCTGTTAAATCGTTGTGTAAACGAAAATCCGAAGCCGTACATCCAGGAAGTTATAAAGCAGCTGCCGGAAGGAACTGTGTTGTATTTTCCAGAGCGCGGCTTTGCGGCAAACAACATCGTCTATGGGGTAGGTGCTTTCTGTTTTACCGCCATTGTAGAAAACGGCAGACTTGTTAGAAAGTGAGGTGAAGCGGTGAAAAGAAAAAACAACAGAAAACAACAGAAACGGGGCGTAGTGTGAGAAGCAGGCAGCAGGTGCAAAGAAGCATCTGCTGTTTGTTCTTTTAAGCATATGTAACGTATTGCCGGAAAAATAAAAACTCCAGCTTCAGAACAAATATGTAAATACAAAGGTTTATACTGGGAGTATCAAAACACATGGTAACTGTAAAAGCACTGAGCATTTACCGCGTACTTAATATTTTACAGGAGAGACTAAGAAAGGTGTGAATTATGAAAGATACAGATATTGAAATGCTGGAAGATTTTTTTGTACAGGCAGGGCAGCGTTCCTGGGAAAGTGAGCAGATTTTGCTTGCAAAAGCAGCCGAAGTCCTGTTAAGTGCAGGGGCGGGAGAATTAAAAAAGAAAGCAGATGCGGAAGGACTTTCTTTTCAGATCTCGATGACGGATGAAAAGGGGGAAAGCTACAAAGCAGATTATCAGTTGCAGGTGGCAGCAGGAGGAGAACAATTATTTCTTAAGCAGCAGATCTGCGGGCAGCATCTGGATCACCGGACGAATCTGAAACTCTGGTATATCCGCAAAAGGAATGCCCTGCTTCAGGGGCGCTGTCAGTACCAGGAAAAAATGCCGGTCTCTTTGCAGACAACACTTACGATCCGTCCGGGATGGGAGAGTGAACTTATCCGGAAAATCTCTGATATGAACTGGATTTTGTCACAGGACTATGCTATATTTAAATCATTAGATTATGGTATCGTACCAGAAAAACTACAGGACGAGATCAGAGAAGAATATCATGCATATGAGAGGGAAATAAATCATGACATCACTGTTTGAAAAGATGATGCAAAGCTTCAGTAAAAAAGACACCGCACAGCTTCTTGGAACCTGTATGGAATTTGACGCAGGCAAGATGAAGCGGATTCCGCTGCGTTACCGTCTGATCGCTATGGGCTTTGTTACCCAGATGACCTTAGAGGAACTGGAGGCGCGTCTGGAAGAAAATGGATGTGAAAAGCTGTATGCCCGAAATCCGGTCGAGGCAAGTCTGATCTATGCATTTTCGCGTGGAATTTCTTATGAGGACTGGAAAGAACTGGAACAGCAATGCGAGCAGAAGGAAGAACAGAGAGGGCTTCTGGATGTATGGTTTCCGGATCAGACCGTTACCTATGCGCAGTTGAAAAATTATGTGCTGCAAAATTCCGACCGGCAGGAAGAACGGCTGAAAACGCAGAAAGTAACCAGACAGCTCCAGAAACAGATTGAAAAGACCACATCCGATGCAGAATTTTTCCGTTTTCTCGATCAGAACTGGCAAAGCTTCCGTCCGATGCGGGAAAAGGCACGCTATTATTACTGTAAATTTTTATATTATTACATAGAGGATAAAATTGACGCATACAAGATGGCAAGAAGAAGTGGATTTGGTATCGAGCAGGCATTGATCGATCTGAATGTACTGAAGATTTCTTCCAAAATGCGCAAAAAGAACCGGGATGAGGCAGAGCTGGATCAGATTTTCGATGAAGCTGCCCTGTCCTTTGGAAATCTCTATGATGCGTTCAACTATTATTATTTTGGCTATATTTCCATGGACTGGATGGAGATTCTGTTTGAATATTATGGAAACGATACAAAACGGATGAGCCTGGAACAGAAAAAGGAACTGGCGCAGGCGATCCGTGCTTATGAGGACGGCTGGGATGCCTACACCGATGAAGAAGTGGTTGCGGCAAAGCTGGAAGAAGCAGAAAACCGGGAGCGTCTGCTGGATCAGGAATATGCACTGGAGCGTGACGACAGCGATCCGGATGGAAAAAAAGCAGGACGCGGCTACCAGAAAAACCGCTCCGGCGAGAAATCCGTGCGCAATTATATCAAAGGTGTGCTGGATCTTGACCGTACCACTTTGATCTGTTACCTTCTGTTTTTCGGAAAAGAACGGCAGAACGATCAGGAAATTTTTCTGGATAGGGAGCGGCTGGATGAGATCCTTCTGGAATGTGGCTATGCAAAACTTCGCACCAGTGATGATTTCGACCGTTTTGTGCTCCAGTATCTGACTGCAAAGGATCGTGTCGATTACCTGATGGAGAGTGTGACCGAGAGCGCCAGAAAAGAGAAAAATTTTTATCTCTACCATATGTACCGTGAGTCGGTCAATGAAGAACAGCGATTAAAAAAACTACTACATTAGAAATGGAGCACCGACATGGGGGAATGGGTAAATTATGCGCTGAAAAAAGGAACCCTTCTGGATTCCCGTTACCGGATTCTGGAAATGCTCGGCATTGGCGGTTTTGGTATCACCTACAGAGCGGTCAACGAAAAGATCGACCGGCAGGTGGCAGTCAAAGAACTGTTCATCCGCGAATGTATCACGCGGGACGGCTCCTCCGGCACGGAGGTTGTTTTTGCGAGTGAAAAAGAAAAGGAGCTTTTTGCGGAAGCGAAGAAACGGTTTTTAAAAGAAGCAAGAGCGGTGCGGGATTTTTCTATGGAGCCGGGTGTTGTGCATGTGCTGGATTATTTTGAAGAAAATGAGACGGCCTATCTGGTGATGGAATACCTGGAAGGGATCTCCCTGGAGCAGTATTTCAAAGAAAAAGGACAGATGGATGCAAAAACACTGTTTCGGCTGTTCTGGCCGCTGATGGAGACACTGGATAAGATCCATAAAAGCGGTATCATCCACCGTGATATCAGCCCCGACAATATCCGTATTTCAAAAGATGAGCACGGAACTCTGCGGGCAGATCTGCTTGATTTTGGTTCTGCCCGTGACTATATGATACAGAAAACACATACCGTGGAGCTGAAAAACGGCTATGCGCCATTGGAACAATATTCCGGAGACGGCACACAGGGACCATGGACAGATGTCTATGCACTCTGTGCGGTGGTTTATGAAGGAATGACCGGACAGCGCCCGGTAAATGCCGTTCTGCGCTCCATGCAGGACAGTCTTGTCATGCCGTCGATGCTCGGCATCGCGTCCGGAAACGGACAGGAGAAGATCGAAAAAATCCTCAAAAAGGGTCTGGCATTGTATCCAAAAGACCGTTATCAGAGTATAAAGGACATGCAGGAAGAGCTTTCCCTGCTGATTTTTCCGCCAAAGAAGAAAAGAAAAAAGTAAGAAAGCAGGAATATTTGCCGCCGGTGCCATCCTGACGCTGACGGCTTTAGGTGCTGGCATCTGGTGGTATTATCAGAGCCATCTGGCATGGTTTTGTTTCACGGAGAACCGACGGAAACGTTTCTGCTGGTGGCACCGTCTGATATTGATCTTAAAGTCATATGAACATGCCATCCAGAACGATAAAGGATCGCCTGGATACAGTGCTTGGAGAAAAGTCGTATCTGCTGAAAAAGAAAAAAAGATGTACTGGGAAACTGATCCTTCCGCTGTCTGTTTTTCCGAGAAAAGACTTGCAGGAAGAACGAACGGATCTGATGAACCGCTATATCCTGGCACCGAACCATTTGCAGATTTCCATGAATAAAAGCGAATGGCAGGACGGTGATTCACCGAAAGATATCCTGAAAAAGGCGTCTCTGAAGCGCAGCGATATCCAGAATGTGGAAAAGAAAACCGGGCACATCGAAGGACTGGAAAGCACAAAAGATACTTATCTGGAGATCACGCTCACAGAAGAAGCCGGGCAGCGGATCAAAGGACAGCTTCAGACAGAGTATAAGAAAGAATATAGATATATGGAGCTGAATCCGGATCTGGAGAATGGCGGCGAGAGCCTTGGGTATCTTTATACCGATCCGGATGGAGACTGGACAACTTTTTATCAGTCTCTTCCGGAAGAAACGTACGAAAATGGCTGGCAGGCAGTCTGGAATACCGACGAACTGGCAGAAGGATTTTCTTTTGGGGCAGAAATTCCGGCAGAATGGGAAGAACAGAGTGTGGTATGGGGCGATTATCAGCGCAAGGTCGGTGAACTTGGAAAGGACACGGTCACGATCGCATACCGCACAACAGACGGCGCAGAAGAATATGCCGGAAAACTGGCAGAAAAAATGATCAGTGTAAAAGACAGTCTGGATCTGCTGGAGATCCCGTATGCAATGGGTATGGTACCGGATGAAAGCGGAGACTTTGTGATCCGGACGGCACAGAAAGATATGAATCAGTTTCTGGCAAATCTGCTGACCGGATATTCGTTTGAGGTAAAAGCAGGAGATGCTTCTTATACGGTAAGCAGTTTTGATGTGGAAGAAAATGCGGACGGAACCTGCGATCTTGCCTGTACGCTGATCGGTGATTATGACTACGACAAAGAAGCGAAAAATGCCTGGCTGAAGCAGTATGCACTTCCGGGACAGACGATCACGCTGCTGCTCAACGGATGCCCGTTATCCAGTCTGACGCTGAAGGAGCGTGTGACGGATGGAATCCTGCGTTTCCATACATGTTTATGGAACGAAAGTGGTACATTTGGAGAAGAAGAGCGGAAATTGTTTACCGTATGTTCAGGTCAGTCTGCTTTTTACACAGCCGGCTATGATCTGGAGGTGCAGTATTCCCGGAAAGGACAGAAAGTTGCATTTATAAAAGAACAACGCAAAAGCGATCAGCCGGATATGGAAAAAGCAAAGCCCTATCTGGAGAAAATGAAAGCGATCCGGGAAGGCATCACACTTGCAGGAACGACAAGCTCGCTTGGAGAAATCCTGGATGTGAATCTTGCTCTGGATCTGCAAAAGGGATATTCCAAAGAAGCGGCGGACGCGATCGGGCAGATTCTGGATCTTTTTTGGGAAATGCCGGAAGAATATTATGCTGTCCGCATCGAACTGAACAGCACACATAGTACACAGCGGGTTTATTTTCAAAGAAAAAAGAGCAGTTCAAAAAACATATGCAGCCTGAGTTATTTCCGGACGGATCCGGAGGATGAAAAACAGCAGAATCTGAACCATCTTCTGACGGAACCATCCTTTTTAAAGAACCATCATATCGGGGAGGTGGAGCACTATGTCGCATGGGGAGAGCGAATCTTCCTGGAATGATAACACTTCTGAGGAAACGATTCTGGACGGGCGTTACATCCTCAAAGAGGCGCTGATCCGTGAAAAAGGAAAAATCCTGTTTGCAGGCGTTCATCAATACACACAGCGGCAGGTGAGGATCTTTCGATACGATACAGAGATCTATGACCGGAATGCACTGGAGATGCAGGCAAAGGCGCTGGGCGATTTCAGCGGTCTTTCCGGTCTGTGTTCGGTGATCGATACCATAGAAACAGATCCTTTCTTTTTTATTATCCTGGAAGAGCCAAAGGGGGAACCGCTTCGGACTTATTGCATGGAAAAAGAAAAATGCCGATGCAGCAGCTTATCGGAAAACTGCTTGTCCTGGTATCCTGCTTCAAAAAACTGGAAGCGGCAGGCGTGAACGATCTGTTTTTACAGGAGATTTTTGTCAGTGAACATGGAGATTTCTCCATCTTTCCTGCTTTTGAAAGCCGCAAAAAAGGTTCCGGAGATTACTGCTATGACATCTGTGAAATCTTTTATATCTGCCGAAGCCAGAAAATACCGCAGGCGCGCATCCTGCGGCTGCTGTTTGATGAAATGCAGCCGCTGGAAAAGGCAGATCCGCAGGGCGATGCACGGTTGCATCAGATCATGGAAAAAGGCATGTCCGTCGATCCGGATCAGAATGATACGTCCATGCAGGAGCTGGAGGACGCACTGAAGGAATGGCTGGAAGAACAGAAACCGCAGCCGGAGCAGAAACGCAGCCACATCCTGAAAAGAGCAGCACTTTGCTTTGCCTGCCTGCTTCTGCTCGCCGGTATCTGCCGTATTTACCGGGAAAAACTGTATTTCCTTGGCACCGAGACAGAAACCCTGCTGCTGGTACCGGATGAACATATGACAAGGACTGAATATAAAAAAGCGGTGCCGCTTCTGAAAGAAGAGATCGCAGCACTTTCCAGGAGACGCTACATCACCGAAAAGGATGGTAAAATCCGGGTTGTCCTGCCCTGGAAAACCTATCAGGAGAAGAAATCGGAACTGGAGACGAAGCTTCAGGAAGATACCATTTTATCATCTTTTTATCTGACAAAAGAACACAAGGCAGACTGGACTGTCCAGAGTTATCTGAAGGCAAAAAACTGGGTGGATGCAGAAAAGATCAAAGAACCATCGGTAACGCTGGAATATGCACCGTATGTCTATGACTGGCTGGGTACAGAGGAAGATTCCTGGAATAAAACAAAAGGAACGTATTACCATACGCTGATCGATTTCTCTGCCCGGCTGGAAAAGCTGAAAATCCCTTATGCGATCGGCATTTCAAGAGAAGATAACCGTCATCTTCTGATCCGGGTGGAGCAGAAAGATATGTCGGTATTTTTATCCGAAGAAATCCTTGCTTCGTTAATCGAGCTGCACATAGAAAGATATCTGGGGAAATCCCCTGCTGAACGTATCCGGAATTTCTCTTCAGAAAACGGATAACGGCTATGAATTGTGTGTACAGAGCGAATATGAAAACATTCCGGAAGCAACATTAAAAGACCAGACACTTTATTTGACTCTGGAGAGCAGCACCGGGAAATATACGCTGGCAGAACGTCCGCCTTCCCCGCTGAAAGCGGGTGAAGAAAGCCAGGAGAGGTCAGGTACTTATCTCTTTCCGGTCACAGAAATCGGGGAAAGCGAAAGCCTGTCAGAGACACAGCAGCCACTGATCGAGATGCTGGACATTGCCCAGAAAGCTTTCCTGTATGAAAGTGGTTTTGAGCTGATCGATGTACAGTATGGAACCGGAAGCAGACTGAGCAGCGAAAGCAGGCAGGAAAAAACAGAATATGCCTTCCGGGATGACAATAAAACGCAGCTTCTGGAGAAGCTGGCAGAAATCCTGCCGGATGCGGAAGTTGAGGAATCGGACGATTTGTTTTTGGACATTACGATGCATATGGAACTGGACGGAGCTTATGCAGAAACGGTAAGCGCATCCATCCGCAAACTTCTTCAGGCATGTATCTTCACAACCGGATATTACAGCTATGATACCTTTTATGTCTGGGCAGGAGAAAAAAACACATCCCCGGAACTGCATCTTTCAAAAAATGCCGACCAGAAACAGTGGGAGATGTATTATCGCAGCAACGATTCCGAAGAGAACAAAAATTAAAAAGAAATTGCAGAAAATCGCCGATGAGAACAAAATTGCGTGGAAAGGCTGGTAAGATAAAAAGGAAACAGGGAAAAAAGAAAAAATTACATATGGAAAGGAAAGGTGAATCTATGAGAAAAACAACAAAGCAACTGCTGGCAGGATTTCTGTCAGCCACACTGGCAGTCAATGCACTGCCTGCAGCCTCGCTTGTCATGCCGACAAAAGAAGCAAAGGCAGCATCCGTAACCCTGAAAAATCCACGTATTGTAAAAGATGACAGCATGGAGGCCGGACAGAAGGTGACCTGGGACTGCATCTGGTTTGGCAGTTATCCGCAGAGAGAAGTGGTGGCGGATGCAGCAGGCTATGATGCGATTTATAAAAGTTATTATAACCCGCAGACGGATATCATCGAAGATGCCGCCCTGTTTCAGAAACTGGAAATGGTCAGTGGGTGGAGTGATAATGAGATCACGCTGAATGGAAACAAATATCGCCGCATGAAAAAAGAGGATGCTACTTACAGCAGTTCAGGAGTGAGCGTGTATAGATGGAAAGACAGTACTTCCTGGCATTATTTTCGGTATGAACCTATTAAATGGCGTGTCTTAAGTACGGCGGGTAACCAGGCTTTCCTCCAGACAGATCTGGCAATGGATGACCAGAAATATAATATCAATTGGACAAGTGTCACCTGGGAGACGAGCAGCATGCGAAGCTGGCTCAATGGATATGGAGCGGAAACGAATGAGCCGAAGATGGATTACCGCAGTGACAGCTTTTTGCAGGATGCATTTACCAGTGCACAGCAGCAGGCAATCCGCACAACCGAAGTGGAAAATGCAGATAATCTGCACTGTGGGACAGAGGGCGGTAATAACACAACCGATAAGATTTTCCTGCTCTCCGAGCAGGAGGTTTATGGAACAAAAGCCGGCTCTTACGGGTTTTCAGAAGTGGAGGACAGAGATGAAGATGAAGCAAGGAGAAGAAAAAGCAGTACGTATGCCAAAGCAAAGGGAGTGTGAAGTTATTCTTGGGGTGATGCAGCAGACTGTGACGGGAACTGCGGTTGGTGGCTCCGCACGCCGGGCGATAATACGGAGTATACGATGAGGGTCGATTACTACGGTGATGTTGAGTGTGCTGGTAGGTTTGTGAGTTATAATGATAATGGTGTGTGTCCCGCTTTGAATCTCAATCTTTCATCTTCTGATCTCTGGTCTTATGCGGGAACGGTGTGTTCTGATGAAATGCGAAGTTCAAAACCTGATAATAGTAACAATGGTAATAACGGTAATAACAACAATGGCGGCAATGGCAACAGCGGCAGCAATCAAGTAATCGAAGCTGGCGGCAATCTGATTCTTGGGGAAGAAAAGAGTGCACAGGTAACGGGCGGTGCAGGCAAATTCTTTCCGGGGGATTATTCTTTGAAAACTATGATGTTTCCGGTAGAAATCGCAAAGGAAACAGATCCCAGGGATGGAAGTTATACGATCAAGGGAACCGTCGGAATTGGAAGAAGTGATCTGCTTGATAATGAAACAACATGGGACAAATATAAGAGCAGTATTGAAGATATGGATAACTATGGAGAACGTTTAGACAAGGCGTTCTCAAAAAAATGGGGTGTCAAATCACTGATGGCATTAGATACAAAGGGATTTAAGGCGCTGCCAAAACTTTCTGTAGTTGGATATTTTGAAACAAAATATGACAAATATGGACGGATCATATCTGACACAGGAAAGATACAAAGTGATGCTGAGTGGAAGGGCAGTGCATCCTGGCAGTTTGCTACACCGATCGGTCCGCTCTATCTTTCGCTGGAGGGCGGTGCAAAGCTTTCTGGTAAAATCGGACCAAAATATGATTATGAAAAGAAATCCCTGCAGGTTGCCGATGGAAGTTTAAAACTTACACCATCGATCACGCTGGAAGGCGGTTATGGAATCAACAAGTTGGCGACCGTCGGTGCACAGGGTAAAGCTTCTGTTCCAATCACCCTGATCCCGGCAACAAAAGGAGAGTTTGAAGCAAGTGCTTCCGTTCACATAAGTTTGATTATGGTGATTGACCAAACCTATCCGCTTGCACTATATAAAACTACACTTTGGGATACAACGAAAAATAAAAAATCAGGGAAAACACTTCAGATTCCGCAGGAGTCTTTCCAGGAAATGGACACCGCTTTTGCAGAAGATACCAGTGCTTGGATGGGCGGAACCCAAAAAACCAGAGGTGTGCAAAATACCATCGATACTCTCCAGTATGCCGTGCTTCCGTCTGCTCTGCCGATGCAGGCAGAAATAAATGGAAAGAAAGTGCTGGTATTCCAGGCATATGACAACAGCCGCAGCACCTTGAACAGTACCGCCCTGAAATATTCGGTATACCAGAATGGTATCTGGTCGGAGCCAAAAGCGGTTCTGGATGATGGATGTGCCGATCTGTATGCAGATATGAAAGTAGTAAATGGAAAACTGGTTCTGGCATGGCAGAAGGAAAAGGCACAGGTGACTGGAGATGTGTCACTGGACAGCACCGGTGTCATGCAGAAAATGGCAGAAAATTCAGAAATCTACTATGCAGAGTTTGATGACAGCACAGGCATGTTTGGAAATGTCACCCGTATCACGGATAATGACGCCTGTGATATGATGCCGCATATTGCAGAAAATAGTGATAAAGTCATCGTTTCCTGGGTACGCAATGATGATGCAAGCCTGATGCAGGAGAGCGGAACAAACCGCATTTATACAGCAACAAAAAATGGAACTGCTTTTGGTACAGAGCAGATCCTGACAACGGCATCCGAAAGCATTGATGAATATGTCGTTTATGAAAACAACGGTGCACCAGACTGTGCCTTTGTTGGTTCAGGTGACGGTACAAATACCGTCTTTGGCAAGGATGGAAATGTATTTATAGAATTTGCTGATCTGGGGACGGAAGCGGAGGACGGCACGATCACCAGTCTGCATTATGCAGACGGAAGCATCGGATGCGTCTCAAATGGAACACTTTACCGCTATGATCTGGCAGACAAACAGCTTTCTTCCTATACAGCCGGAGAAGGTTCCTTTGGAGGACAGGTACGTTACTGCAGCAATGGTGAAAAAGCAGGTTATATCTGGAGTATTTACGATGAAGAAACCGGCATGGGAAGTCTGAGAGCTTCCATGAAAACGGCGGATGGTTATTCAGAGCCGGTCACGCTGATGGAAAAGAAAAACCAGATGTGGCGTTATTATTCACCGATCCTTGATGAAAATGGAAACTGGCAGATCCTTGCAAATGTACTGGATACCGAAAACAACCGCAATGCACTGGTAAATATCAGCAAAAATCAGGAAGCAAAACTGGAGCTGGCAGGACTTTCCATTGATGAAGATGATATCCAAAATGGTCTTACCGGTGTGGATTACTATGTGACGAATGTAGAAGATAATAAGATCGATCAGGCAGAGATTGAGATCACACTTGCAGACGGAACAAAGATCAAAGAGGCTGTTCCGGTTGATCTGGAGCCTGGAGAGAGTACTTCTGGTACGGTATATATGGATCTGAGCAAAGTTATGACTACACAGCGGGCTTCGATTTCCATGGCAGCCGAAGGTCAGACGGATAAGAGTGCAAATACAGTACAGACAACCATCGGACAGCCAGACATCGAATTGCAGCGAAGCTGGAACGAAACGACAGACGAAGTACAGATCACGGCAGCAATGCAGAACCAGAGCAGAATTTCAGCAGTGACAGACCTTACCCTCTATGCTGATGCAGATCAGAAAACAGTCCTGCAGAAAAAGACCGGACTGCAGATCGCAGCAAATGGGAAAACACAGGTATCCTTTACCGTAAAGAAAAAAGATCTTACCTATAATGAAAACGGTGCGGTGTATCTCACCATGCAGGCAGATGTACAGGGCGGAGACTGTAAAGAAGACAACAATACCGCCTATGTGATCCTGTACAAAGAAGCAGAAACTACAAAACCATCTAACAGCACCACGCCGCAGACAAAAACTCCGGCACCTGGAACTGTGATCCGTACAAAAAATGCCATTTACCGAGTCACTGCTGCCGGAACAAAAGGAAATACCGCAGCACTGGTAAAACCACTTAAGAAAACAAACCGTACCTTTGTTGTACCGGCAACCATCAAAAGCGAAGATGGCAAGTTCACTTTCAAAGTGACTGCGATCAGCAAAAATGCTTTTAAGAAGAATACAAAACTGAAAAAAGTCACCATTGGAAAGAATGTCAGCAAGATTGGTGCGAATGCATTTTTCGGCTGCAAAAAGCTGAAGAATATTAAGATTACATCGACACAGCTTACAAAAAAATCCGTAGGGAAAAATACGTTCAAGGGTATTAACAAAAAGGCAGTTATTAAAGTGCCAAAAAAGAAACTGAAAGCCTATAAGAATATCCTCAAAGGAAAAGGACAGGCAAAAAGCGTGAAGATCAAGAAGTAAAGTAGCAACCCCAGAGATGCCGCTCTGGGGTTGTTGCTCTTCCATGGGGATTGTTAGCTTCTTTTGGCGGATGGATATTATAACTCTTGTGAAAGAACAAAATTGATGCTAAGATGAAGTAAGGATGTTGGGGTCAAAAGACCCCAACTATGATGCCTACAGATTGTAAGCGTGAATGGAAAGAAACGGAGGACAGATTACCATGAAAACACTGATCGTAGTAGATATGCAGAATGATTTTATTGACGGTTCGTTAGGAACGAAGGAAGCGCAGGCAATCGTGCCGAACGTAAAGAAAAAGATCCAGGAATACAAAAATCGCGGGGATGAGATCATCTTTACAAGAGATACGCACCAGAGTGATTATCTGGACACACCGGAGGGCAAAAAGCTTCCGGTTGTGCACTGCATCGAGGGAACAAAAGGATGGCAGATCGCAGATGGTCTGGAAGTAGAAGGCTGTACTTACATTGATAAGCCGACTTTCGGATGGACGCACTGGAATGAAAGAACGTTTCAGGAGATTGAGATGGTCGGACTTTGCACGGATATCTGTGTGGTATCGAATGCTCTGATCCTCAAAGCAACGTTTCCATCTGTGGAGATTACGGTGGATGCGAGCTGCTGTGCGGGAGTGACACCTCAGACACATCTGGCGGCTCTTGAGACTATGAAGATGTGTCAGATTCTTGTGACAGGAGAATAAAGTATGGCAGAAGTTGTGAGCATTGGAAAGCAGGATTTTGCATCGATTCGTGAAAATCATTATTTTTACATTGACAAAACGGATTTATCCGGGAATGGTGGGAATCGGCAGATGAGGTTACGATGCTTACAAGACCGCGCCGTTTTGGGAAAACATTAAATATGAGCATGCTTCAGTGCTTTTTTTCGAATCGGTATGCCAACAGAGAGGATCTGTTCGAAGGACTTTCCATATGGAAACAGGCTGCTTACCGGGAGATACAGGGGAAATGGCCGGTGCTGTTTTTGAGTTTTGCATCTGTGAAATCCGATAATCTGGAAGATACCAAACTGCAGATCAAAGCACAGATTGCTGCGTTGTATGAACAGCACCGTTATCTTCTGGAGGACATATGTCTCAGTGAAAATGAAAAACAGGCTTTTCGTGATGTTACGATGTATATGGGAGATGCAGAGTGTTCGCTCGCTCTTGGACAACTGTGCCTGTATTTGTATCGTTATTATGGAAAAAAAGTGATCTTATTGCTGGATGAATACGATACACCAATGCAGGAAGCATATGTAAATGGATATTGGGATGCATTTGTTTCCTTTATCCGGAATCTTTTTAATGCTGCTTTTAAAACCAATCCGTATCTGGAACGTGGACTGATGACGGGGATTACAAGAGTTTCAAAAGAATCTGTCTTTTCGGATCTCAATAATTTGAATGTTATTACCACGACATCAGAGCAGTACTGCACTTGTTTTGGATTTACGGAGCAGGAAGTGTTTGATTCACTGGAGAAATTTCAGCTTTCTGAGCGAAAAGAAGAAGTGAAAAAATGGTATGACGGGTTTGCTTTTGGCATACAAAAGGATATCTACAATCCCTGGTCGATCACCAACTTTCTGGATAAGAAAAAAATTGCGCCGTACTGGGCTTCAACCAGTGAAAATACGCTGGTCAATCGTCTGATTCGTACAGCAGCAGCCGATGTGAAGGAAAAAATGGAAGATCTTCTGCAGCAAAAAGAGATTGTGGTCAGCTTTGATGAGCAGATTGTATTTGACCAGCTAGATAAAAGCAGGACAGCCATCTGGAGTCTGCTTCTTGCCGCCGGCTATCTGAAAGTGGAAAAAGTAGAATACAAAGGAGAATTTCTGGAACCATGGTACCATCTGAACATCACAAATCTGGAGACGGTGCGTATGTTTATAGAAATGTTCAAAGGCTGGTTTGCAGACTCATCCGTAAATTATAATGCATTTGTTAAAGCACTTTTGGCTGGAAATGTAAAGGAAATGAACCATTACATGAATGATGTGGCACTTGCGACATTCAGCAGTTTTGATACTGGAAGCCATCCATCCCAAAGAACACAGCCGGAACGTTTTTATCATGGATTTGTGCTGGGACTGCTGGTAGAACTTCGTGATCGTTATGCCGTTTGCTCCAACAGGGAGAGTGGTTTTGGACGATATGATGTCATGCTTGTACCGCTAAAATCACAGGATCACGGAATCGTTCTGGAATTTAAAGTGCAGGACACGGAAGAAGAGAAGACTTTGCATGATACGGCAGAAGCGGCACTGAAACAGATCAGGCAAAAGCAATACGATAAGGAATTACTTACAGCCGGTACAGAAAAAGAAAGAATCCGTCACTATGGTTTTGCCTTTTCCGGGAAAAAAGTGTTGATCTGCAGCGATGACAGGGAATGATAACCTATGAAATTGATAAAACTTTCTCAATCCAACGAAGAAGTTCGCCTTGATTTCACATGCCAGTTATGCTATTCTAATGGCAGTTAGAAATACCTAACTAACGTGAATAAATCATGGCAGGACTTCTTCTGTCTTTATGCGATCAGAGGCAGAAGACGAAGTGCCAATTATTTTAGGACGAGAAAGGAACTGGCAATTATGAAAAATTTGACAATTGAAAAAGTAATTGGAAGGGAAATCATCGACTCCAGAGGCAATCCAACCGTAGAAGCAGAAGTTTATCTGGCTGACGGCACGATCGGGAGAGGAACTGCACCGAGCGGAGCTTCTACAGGAGAGTTCGAGGCTCTGGAACTTCGCGATAATGATAAAGAACGTTTTGGCGGCAAAGGTGTGACAAAAGCAGTTGCAAACATCAACACCGTGATCAATGAAGCACTGAAAGGCGAAGATGCATCTGATATTTATGCAGTGGATGCAGCAATGAAAGAAGCAGACGGGACAAAAGATAAATCCAACCTCGGAGCAAATGCAATCCTGGCAGTATCCATTGCAAGCTGCCGTGCAGCTGCTACTGCACTTGAGATTCCCCTGTACCGTTTCCTTGGTGGCGTCAATGCAAACCGTCTTCCGGTACCGATGATGAACATCGTAAACGGTGGATGTCATGCATTATCTTCCGGACTGGATGTACAGGAATTTATGATCATGCCGGTTGGAGCACCTTCCTTTAAAGAGTGCTTAAGATGGTGTGCAGAAGTATTCCATGCACTGGCTTCTATCTTAAAAGAAAGAGGACTGGCTACTTCTGTTGGTGATGAAGGCGGTTTTGCACCGGCACTGAAATCTGACGAAGAAGCGATCGAGACGATCCTGGAAGCAGTGAAAAAAGCAGGTTATGAGCCGGGAAGCGATTTTATGATCGCTATGGATGCAGCTTCTTCTGAGTGGAAGACAGGAACAGTCGGAGAGTACAAGCTGCCAAAAGCAGGAACGGTTTATACATCTGAGCAGCTGATCGGCCACTGGAAAGCTCTGGTTGAAAAATATCCGATCATCTCCATCGAGGATGCACTGGATGAGGAAGACTGGGAAGGCTGGAAGAAACTGACCGCAGAATTAGGTGACAAGGTTCAGCTCGTAGGCGATGACCTGTTCGTTACCAATACGGAACGCCTTTCTAAAGGAATTCAGCTTGGCTGCGGTAATTCGATCCTGATCAAGTTAAACCAGATCGGTTCGGTATCTGAGACACTCGAAGCGATCAAGATGGCTCATAATGCAGGATATACAGCCGTTACGTCTCATCGCTCCGGCGAGACAGAAGATACCACCATCGCAGATCTGGCTGTTGCATTGAATACCTGCCAGATCAAGACAGGAGCACCGAGCCGAAGCGAGCGTGTTGCAAAATACAACCAGCTGCTTCGCATCGAAGAAGAACTCGGAGCATCTGCTATTTATCCACAGAAAAAAGCATTTCACATCTGATATACATACTTCCTGTAATCTACATGTTTGCCGTCTGCAAAGCATCCATAAGCTTGCGGACGGCAATGCTTTTTGGACGGTTTTTGTCCCAGATCAGACAGATTTCGCGTTCCGGGATTTTTGAGGTGAGGTGGAGCTGTACCACTTCGCCTTTTTTTATGGCTTCCTCTGCCAGTTCCTGCGGATAAAATCCGATTCCGAGATTATGCCTTATCATCGGCAGGATCTGATCTGCGGTAGCCGCCTCGATATCCGGATAAAATGGTAGATCATGCTGCAGAAAATAGTTGATATGCATTTCTCTTGTTCCTGTATTTTGCCCAAGAGAAATAAAAGGAATGTCTGTAAGCTCTGAGAGATGATGGATTCTGGAGGAAAAGTCAGCGTATTTAGGTCCGGCGATCAGAATCTCACGGAAAGAAGCAAGCGTATAATGACGCATGGATTTTTTTAGTTTGAGCGGTGTTGTGACAACGGAAATATCGGCCAGTCCGTTTTCCAGTGCCTGAATGGACTGCGGCGTGGAAAAATTGGAGATTTTCAGACGGACCCCCGGGTACTGTGCGTGAAAGGTTTCCAGGCGGTCAAGCAGCAGCAGACGCAGAGCCGTCTCACTTGCGCCAATGGTGATAAGACCGCTCTCCAGACTTTTGTCTTTTTTCAGCTCGGATTCTGCGGTAGAGAGCTGTTCATAGGCAATGGCAACATGCTGGAACAGTTTTTCTCCCTCCGGTGTCAGTGTGACTCCACGGTTGGAGCGTACAAACAGTTTACATTCCAGCTCATTTTCCAGAATGTTCATGCAGCGGGTGATATTTGGTTGATTATTGTTTAAAATTTCAGCAGCCTTTGTGAAACTCTTGTATTGGGCTACAAAATAAAAAATACGATAATATTCAAAGCTTACCATGCAAACCTCCTGATCGTTCCTAAAGTGAAAAAAGGAAGCACTTTTTGCAGTGCTTCCTTACATTCAGGTTGACTGAAATTATTCACCGAGATTTTTCTTTTCTGTTTCAGCGAGCATCATAGCACGTACTTTCAAAGGCAGACCAAACAGGGTGATAAATCCGCTTGCGTCGTTGTGATCGTACATATCGCCGGTTGTGAAGGATGCTAAAGATTCATTGTACAGGCTGTATGGAGAAGTTGTGCCGGCTTTGATGATGTTTCCTTTGTAAAGTTTGAATTTAACTTCACCGGTTACATATTTCTGTGTTACTTCAACGAAAGCCTGGATTGCTTCACGCAGTGGTGTGAACCATTTTCCTTCGTATACGACCTGAGCGAACTGGCTGCCGAGTTTCTTCTTGGCTTCCATTGTGTCACGGTCAAGGATCAGTTCTTCCAATTGTTCGTGAGCTGCCATCAGGATAGTTCCGCCAGGAGTCTCATATACACCACGGGATTTCATACCAACAACACGGTTTTCTACGATATCAATGATACCGATTCCGTTTTCGCCGCCAAGACGGTTCAGTTCAGTGATGATCTCGGAAACCTTCATTGCTTTTCCGTTGAGAGTTTTCGGAACACCTTCTTCGAAAGTCATAGTTACTTCTGTTTCTTTATCTGGCGCTTTTTCAGGAGTTACACTTAAAACAAGCATGTCATCATAGTTTGGAGCCTGGGAAGGATCTTCCAGTTCCAGACCTTCATGGCTGATGTGCCATAAGTTACGGTCACGGCTATAACTGTGGCTTGCATCAAACGGAAGATTGATTCCATGAGCCTGACAGAATGCGATCTCATCTTCACGGGACTGCATGGTCCATACGTCTGTCATTCTCCAAGGAGCGATGATCTTGATATCCGGCGCAAGTGCTTTGATACCAAGTTCGAAACGAATCTGGTCATTACCTTTACCGGTTGCACCATGGCAGATAGCAACAGCGTTTTCTTTACGTGCAATTTCAACAAGTTTCTTGGCAATTGCCGGACGTGCCATAGAGGTACCAAGCAGATATTTATGTTCGTATACAGCACCTGCCTGTACACAAGGCATTACATAATTGTCACAGAAATCATCAACAATATCTTCAATATATAATTTGGAAGCTCCGGAAAGTTTGGCTCTTTCATCCAGTCCATCCAGTTCGTTACCCTGTCCGCAGTTTACGCAGCAGCAGATAACTTCATAATCAAAGGTTTCTTTCAGCCACGGAATCAGTGCTGTGGTATCAAGACCGCCTGAATAAGCAAGTACAACTTTTTCTTTCATAATGTGATCCTCCTGAAAATGATTTTCTGCCACTTGGCAGATACATGAATATTTGATATTATAAAAGGTAAAGATTCATACGCTGATTTGATAAAGTGTTGAATCTTCATGCTATGTCGGGCTTCGACAAAAGATAATATACAACAATTTTTATAAATATGCAATACCAATATGCAAAAAAGGTTAAAGATTTTTTTGCATAAAAATGCACATTTAAATAGGAAGAAACCAATAAAATACATAAATTCAAGAAAAAAGAATGTAAAATCCATAAAATTACGTATTGCATATTATGCATAAAAGATGTATAATTGTTACATCTTATGAGAGAACATTCCGATTTCAGGAGGAGAGAAAAATTGATCAAAGCAGGAATTATCGGAGCGACTGGTTATGCGGGAAATGAACTTGCAAGACTGCTCCTTGGACATAAAGAAGTAGAAGTAGCGTGGTATGGTTCAAGAAGTTATATCGATCAGAAATATGCAGATGTTTATCAGAACTTTTTCAAACTGATAGATGCAAAATGCATGGATGACAACATGGCTGCACTTGCAGATGAGGTGGATGTGATTTTTACCGCAACACCACAGGGACTTTGTGCATCTCTTGTAAATGAAGAGATCCTTTCCAAAGCCAAGGTGATCGACCTGAGTGCAGACTTCCGTATTAAAGATGTAAAGAAATATGAAAAATGGTATGGCATCGAGCACAAAGCTCCACAGTTTATTGATGAGGCTGTTTACGGACTGTGCGAGATCAATCGTGAGGGCATTAAAAAAGCAGACTGATTGCCAATCGGATGTTATCGACATGTTCAACATTATCAAT
>ENA-OQDT01000581-OQDT01000581.1-human-gut-metagenome-genome-assembly--contig:-NODE-581-length-23702-cov-10.886448_pt1 | contig 23702 bp, 23 predicted proteins | sample MGYA00242786_ERZ504617 | MGnify/ENA primary metagenome ERZ504617 (study PRJEB26092, sample SAMD00036337) | human gut metagenome | host: Homo sapiens | study: EMG produced TPA metagenomics assembly of...
GCCATCTATTCGGGCATGACGCGGCAGGAAATACTTACCGCACTCGAAAACTGCATCTTCGGCAATTACAAATTCCTTTATATTTCTCCGGAACGGCTGGATACGGAAATATTCCGCACCAAGTTGCGTTCGATGAAAGTCTCCATGATTACGGTAGACGAAAGCCACTGTATCTCACAATGGGGATACGACTTCCGCCCGGCATATCTGAAAATTGCAGAGATACGGGAACTATTGCCGGAAGTTCCGGTACTGGCACTGACAGCTACGGCCACTCCGGAAGTCGTAACAGATATTCAGGCCCGTCTGAAATTCCGGGAAGGAAATGTCTTCCGCATGAGCTTTGAACGGAAGAATCTGGCATATATCGTGCGCAAAACCGACAATAAAACGAAAGAAATCCCGTATATCCTGCAACGAATATCGGGCAGTGCCATCATCTATGTCCGCAACAGACGCCGCACCAAAGAAATCACCGAACTGCTGATGAACGAAGGTATAACCGCCGACTTCTATCATGCAGGGCTGGACAATGCCGTCAAAGACCTCCGGCAGAAACGCTGGCAAAGCGGAGAAGTCCGCGTCATGGTGGCAACCAATGCCTTCGGCATGGGTATCGACAAGCCGGATGTCCGCATCGTGCTGCATCTCGACCTGCCCGATTCTCCCGAAGCCTACTTTCAGGAAGCCGGACGTGCCGGAAGAGACGGAGAGAAAGCCTATGCCGTCATCCTGTACTCCAAATCGGACAAGACAACACTCCATAAACGAGTGGTCGACACCTTCCCCGACAAGGAGTACATTCTGAATGTCTACGAACATCTCCAGTACTATTACCAAATGGCGATGGGCGACGGTTTTCAATGTATCCGCGAATTCAATCTGGAAGAGTTCTGCCGGAAGTTCAAATACTTTCCGGTGCCGGTAGACAGTGCCCTTGAAAAATAACTGACTCAGGCAGGCTATCTGGAATACACGGACGAACAGGATAATTCATCACGGATTCTCTTTACCATCCGTCGGGACGAACTATACAAGTTGCGGGAGATGGGAAAGGAGGCGGAAGCTCTGATACAGAGTATTCTTCGCTCATACACAGGAGATTTTCACCGATTATGCCTACATCAGCGAAGAGTCTCTTGCCATCCGCACCGGACTGACACGCCAGCAAATCTATAATATATTGGTGACGTTAACCAAACGCCGCATCGTGGACTACATTCCCCGCAAAAAGACACCTTATATTATATATACGCGCGAACGACTGGAATTACGTTTCCTGCATATCCCCCCAGCGTCTACGAAGAGCGCAAAGCACGCTATGAAGCACGCATCAAGGCAATGGAAGAATACGTCACCACCGAAAACATATGCCGGAGCCGGATGCTTCTCCGCTACTTCGGAGAGAAAAACGAACACAACTGCGGGCAATGCGATGTCTGCCTCAGCAAGCGTGCCACCGACAACTTATCCGAGAAATCTTACGAAGAAGTGAAAAGGCAAATACTCAACTTACTCAGCCACAGCCCTCTCACTCCTGCCGAAACAGCCGATCAGATAAAGGCGGAAAAAGAGGATATCGGACAAGTAATCCGATATTTATTGGACGAAGGCGAGCTGAAGATGCAGGACGGAATGCTACATATTTCAAAATAAGTTATTACATTTGCAGATAAACTCTAAAACAACACTATCATGCCGAACTTTTTTAAGTCTTTTTTCTCCGGTAAGTCCGAAACTCCGGAGAGTGAAAAACAGAAAAACGATCAGAAAAACTTCGAGATATTCAAATATGACGGCTTGCGTGCACAACGCATGGGACGTCCGGATTATGCCATAAAGTGCTTTACCGAGGCGCTTGCCATCGAAGAGGATTTCGAAACGATGGGCTATCTCAGCCAACTTTACATCCCGATGGGAGAAACCGAAAAAGCCCGCGAACTTCTGGAGAAAATGGCAGTAATGGAACCTCATGTGACCAGCACATTCCTCACACTGGCCAATGTCTGCTACATCCAGGAAGATTACAAAGCAATGGAAGAGGCTGCCGGCAAAGCAATCGCCATCGAAGAAGGAAATGCAGTCGCACACTTCCTGCTCGGAAAAGCCCGCAAAGGACAGGATGACGAAATCATGACCATCGCTCATCTGACGAAAGCCATCACTCTGAAAGACGACTTCATCGAAGCCCGTCTGATGCGTGCGGAAGCTCTGCTGAAAATGAAGCAATACAAGGAAACAATGGAAGACATAGACGCCGTACTCGCCCAGAATCCGGAAGAAGAGACCGCCATCCTGCTGCGTGGCAAGGTGAAAGAAGCCAACGGACAGGAAGAAGAAGCGGAAACGAACTACAAGTTTGTAACGGAAATAAACCCATTCAACGAACAAGCCATACTCTATCTGGGACAGCTTTATATCAATCAGAAGAAACTGGCGGAAGCAATCGCCCTGTTTGACGAAGCCATCGAGTTGAACCCGAACTTCGCCGAAGCCTATAAAGAACGCGGACGCGCCAAACTACTGAACGGTGATAAAGACGGTTCCGTAGAAGACATGAAGAAGTCACTGGAGCTGAATCCAAAAGACGAAGCTAGTCTGAACGGAGAATTCAAGAACCTGGGACCGAAACCGGAAGCACTCCCGGGAATCTTCTAGGCAGACGGCGGTATATACTCATTTTTAACTGAAACATTACTGTCATATCAGGTGACCTTTTCATCTTTTTTAGAGAAGAAAACAAAAAAATGTATCGCTTTTTGTTTGCATCTAACAGAAAATTATTACTTTTGCCCCAGAATTAGAAACCAAAGCAGAAACAAAGATTCGTATGAAATCATTTTCTTATGCATATTACTTCTTTTTTTACTTTTACTTTAGCCAGAAAGTAGAGCGGGAGTTTGTATGTATCAAGTGACATGATGCTTAAGGACTGAGATGAAGAAATTAATCATATAAATCCCGCTTCCATATGGACGCGGGATTTTTTTATATAACCCTATTAGAACAATGAAAAAGATAGCAATTCAAGGAACACTCGGCTCATATCACGATATCGCCGCACACAAGTACTTCGAAGGAGAAGAAATAGAGTTAATCTGTTGTGCCAACTTCGAAGACGTGTTTACTTCGATACGGAAAGACAGCCAGGTCATCGGAATGCTAGCCATCGAAAATACGATAGCGGGAAGCCTGCTGCACAACAATGAACTGTTGAGACAAAGCGGTACGCAGATTATCGGCGAATACAAGCTGCGCATCTCACATAGCTTCGTCTGCCTGCCCGAAGAAAGCTGGGAAGACCTGACAGAAGTCAACTCCCACCCTATCGCCCTGATGCAGTGCCGTGATTTTCTGAATCAGCATCCGCAACTCAAAGTAGTGGAAGGAGAAGATACGGCACGCAGCGCGGAAATCATCAAGAAAGAAAACCTGAAAGGGCATGCAGCCATTTGCTCGAAAACGGCGGCAGAACGCTACGGAATGAAAGTGCTCCAAGAAGGCATCGAAACCAACAAGCACAACTTCACCCGTTTTCTGGTAGTTGCCGATCCGTGGCAAGTGGACGAACTCCGCCAGCATCACGCAAAGGCGACCAACAAGGCAAGCATGGTATTCACATTGCCACACACAGAAGGAAGCCTGTCGCAAGTATTATCCATTCTTTCGTTCTACAACATCAATCTGACAAAGATACAATCGCTGCCGATCATCGGACGGGAATGGGAATACCAGTTTTACGTCGATGTATCTTTCAATGATTATCTGAGATATAAACAATCTATAGCAGCAATTACTCCATTAACCAAAGAACTTAAAATATTAGGCGAATATGCAGAAGGAAAGTCAAACGTATAAAATCGCTCCTGCCGAAAGACTGGCAAGTGTCAGCGAATACTACTTCTCAAAGAAGCTGAAAGAGGTAGCACAAATGAATGCAGAAGGGAAAGATGTTATCAGTCTGGGTATCGGAAGTCCCGATATGCCTCCTTCAAAGGTTACCATCGAAACATTGTGCAACAATGCTCACGATCCCAACGGACACGGTTACCAACCGTATGTGGGCATACCGGAACTTCGTAAAGGTTTCGCAGCCTGGTATCAACGCTGGTATGGAGTGGAACTGAATCCGAATACGGAAATACAGCCGCTGATCGGTTCCAAAGAAGGTATCCTTCACGTCACGCTGGCTTTTGTCAATCCGGGCGAACAGGTACTGGTGCCGAATCCGGGATACCCCACCTATACTTCTCTGAGTAAAATACTCGGTGCGGAAGTAATCAGCTACGACCTGAAAGAAGAAGACGGCTGGATGCCCGATTTCGAAGCATTGGAAAAGATGGACCTGAACCGCGTGAAACTAATGTGGACCAACTATCCGAATATGCCGACAGGAGCCAACGCTACTCCGGAACTCTACGAACGTCTGGTAGACTTCGCACGCCGCAAGAATATCGTCATCGTGAATGACAACCCGTACAGCTTTATCCTGAACGAAAAGCCGATCAGTATTCTCAGCGTACCGGGAGCCAAAGAGTGCTGCATCGAATTCAACTCCATGAGCAAGAGCCACAATATGCCGGGATGGCGTATCGGAATGCTGGCTTCGAATGCCGAATTCGTACAATGGATACTGAAAGTAAAAAGCAATATCGACAGCGGTATGTTCCGTGCCATGCAACTGGCAGCCGCCACAGCTCTGGAAGCCGAAGCGGACTGGTACGAAGGTAACAACCACAACTATCGCGGCCGTCGCCATCTGGCCGGCGAAATCATGAAAACACTGGGGTGTACCTACGACGAAAACCAGGTAGGCATGTTCCTTTGGGGAAAGATTCCCGCTTCGTGCAAGGATGTAGAAGAACTGACCGAAAAAGTATTGCACCAGGCAAGGGTATTTATCACGCCGGGATTCATCTTTGGCAGCAACGGAGCAAGGTTTATCCGTATTTCCCTTTGTTGCAAGGATGCCAAACTGGCGGAAGCATTGGAAAGAATCAAGAAGCTTTCTTAAAAAGAAAAGACCGATAAAAGTTAATCAGCGGCAGACCAGGAAACGCCTGCCCGAAAGAGTAAGAACAAGAATAAAATAAAAACAATAAGAATATGGAACTCGAATCAATTTTATTACCGGGCATCGAAGCCAAAAGACCGATTGTTATCGCCGGCCCGTGTAGCGCAGAGACTGAAGAACAAGTAATGGAAACCGCCAAACAACTGGCAGCCAAAGGACAAAAGATATACCGTGCCGGTATCTGGAAACCGCGTACCAAACCGGGAGGTTTCGAAGGAATCGGTGTGGAAGGACTTGCCTGGCTGAAGGAAGTGAAGAAAGAAACAGGTATGTATGTTTCTACCGAAGTAGCGACTGCCAAACACGTTTACGAATGTCTGAAAGCAGGAATCGACATCCTTTGGGTAGGCGCACGTACCACAGCCAATCCTTTCGCCGTACAGGAAATTGCCGACGCATTGAAAGGGGTCGACATCCCCGTGCTGGTAAAAAAATCCGGTAAAACCCAGACCTGGAATTGTGGATCGGTGCACTGGAACGTATCCACAACGCAGGCTTGAAACGTTTGGGAGCTATCCACCGTGGTTTCAGCAGCTACGACAAAAAGATATACCGCAACCTTCCGCAATGGCACATTCCTATCGAACTGCGTCGCCGTCTGCCTAACCTGCCGATTTTCTGTGACCCAAGTCACATCGGAGGAAAACGCGAACTGGTTGCCCCCGCTCTGCCAGCAGGCAATGGACCTGAACTTCGATGGTCTGATCGTGGAAAGTCACTGCAATCCGGACTGTGCGTGGAGCGACGCTTCTCAACAGGTAACGCCCGATGTACTCGACTACATCCTCAACTTATTGGTGATCCGTACGAAACCCAGACGACAGAAAGCCTGAGCCAACTGCGTAAGCAAATCGACGAATGCGACGATAACATCATCCAGGAACTGGCTAAGAGAATGCGCGTAGCACGTGAGATCAGGTACTTACAAAAAAGAACACGGAATCACCGTTCTTCAAGCAGGGCGCTACAATGAAATCCTGGAAAAGCGCGGTGCGCAAGGAGAACAATGCGGTATGAGCGCAGACTTTATGAAGCTGATCTTCGAAGCAATCCACGAAGAGTCTGTCCGCCAGCAGATAGAGATTATTAATAAATAAAAGCCCAAAAGAACTCAAAAATCAAATGGAAACTAACAAATAAGTCGGCAGTAACACAACTGAGGCCGACTAGAAAGTCGGTAGTATCTTACCTCTCCTCCTTCTGGAAGGAGGAGAATAAAGATAGAATCGACTTGTTAGTCACCCCAATGTGAGATACTATTAACTTTTAGAGATACTATTGACTTTTGAAGAGACTATTGACTTTTGAGAAACTCCCCAATAATAATAGATATGAGAATATTAATCCTCGGAGCCGGTAAAATGGGTTCCTTCTTTACGGATATACTGAGTTTTCAGCACGAGACGGCCGTGTTTGACGTCAACCCGCACCAGTTGCGTTTCGTGTATAACACGTATCGTTTCACCACACTGGAGGAAATCAAAGAATTCGAACCCGAACTGGTCATCAATGCCGTCACCGTAAAATACACGCTGGATGCTTTCCGCAAGGTATTGCCTGTGCTGCCCAAAGACTGTATCATCAGTGACATCGCTTCCGTAAAGACAGGACTGAAGAAGTTCTACGAAGAAAGCGGATTCCGCTACGTTTCCAGTCACCCTATGTTCGGACCGACATTTGCCAGTCTCAGCAATCTGAGCAGCGAGAATGCGATTATCATCAGCGAAGGAGATCATTTGGGAAAGATTTTCTTCAAAGACCTTTACCAGACGCTGCGCCTGAACATCTTCGAATATACATTCGACGAGCATGATGAGACTGTAGCCTATTCGCTGTCCATTCCGTTTGTATCCACCTTCGTGTTTGCAGCGGTAATGAAACACCAGGAAGCTCCAGGCACTACATTCAAGAAGCACATGGCTATTGCCAAAGGACTGCTGAGTGAAGATGACTACTTGCTCCAAGAAATTCTCTTCAACCCGCGCACTCCCTCACAAGTGGAGAACATCCGCCTGGAACTGAAGAATCTGCTGGAAATCATCAACAACAAGGATGCGGAAGGCATGAAGAAGTATCTGACCAAAATCAGAGAAAAGATTAAATAGAAAAGATGTCCATTGTGAAAACATCAGGTTCCCTCGTCCTCAACGAGGGATTTTTTTTATCTTTGCACTGTTAATAGAACCGCTTTCATGATAGACCAACCCACTATAGACAGAATTCTCGATGCCGCACAAATATACGATGTCGTATCGGACTTCGTTACCCTGCGCAAACGCGGCGTGAATTATGTAGGACTGTGTCCCTTCCACGATGACAAAACCCCTTCTTTCTATGTATCCCCCGCCAAAGGGCTCTGCAAGTGCTTTGCCTGCGGAAAAGGAGGAAATGCAGTGCATTTCATCATGGAGCACGAACAGATGTCTTATCCTGAGGCGCTGAAATATCTCGCAAAAAAATACGGCATTGAAATCAAAGAACGCGAACTATCCAGCGAGGAGAAGATAGCACAGAGCGAACGGGAAAGCCTCTTCATTGTGAACAACTTTGCCCGTGACTACTTCCAGAATATCCTAAAGAACCACGTAGACGGACAGAGTATCGGCATGGCCTATTTCCGCAGCCGCGGCTTCCGGGATGACATCATCGAGAAGTTCCAGTTGGGCTATTGTACCGAGAGCCACGATGCCCTTGCCCAGGAAGCTTTGAAAAAAGGCTATAAAAAGGATTATCTTGTCAAGACCGGCCTCTGCTACGAGACGGACGACCACCGACTGCGCGACCGCTTCTGGGGGCGGGTCATCTTTCCGGTACACACTCTCTCCGGCAAGGTGGTGGCTTTCGGGGGACGTGTGCTTGCCGGCGCCACCAAAGGCGTCAAGGTGAAGTACGTCAACTCGCCTGAATCGGAAATTTATCATAAAAGCAATGAACTGTATGGCATATATTTTGCCAAACAAGCCATTGTGAAACAAGACCGTTGCTTTCTGGTCGAAGGTTATACGGATGTCATTTCCATGCACCAATCGGGCATAGAGAATGTGGTTGCCTCTTCGGGCACGGCATTGACACCCGGACAAATCCGGATGATTCATCGTTTCACCAACAATATGACAGTGCTCTACGACGGTGACGCTGCCGGTATAAAGGCCTCTATCCGAGGTATTGATATGTTGCTGGAAGAAGGCATGAACGTCAAAGTCTGCCTCCTGCCCGACGGTGACGACCCGGACTCCTTTGCACGCAAACACAATGCGACGGAGTTCCAGGCCTTCATACAAGAGAATGAAACGGACTTTATCCGCTTCAAAACCAATCTGTTGCTGGAAGATGCAGGAAAAGACCCCATCAAGCGTGCCGAGCTTATCGGAAACCTTGTGCAGAGCATTTCCATCATTCCCGAAGCCATTGTGCGTGATGTCTATATCAAGGAGTGCGCCCAATTATTGCACGTAGAAGATAAACTGCTGGTTTCTGAGGTTGCCAAGCGTCGCGAAAAGCAAGCCGAGCAACAAGCTGAGCGAGCAGAACGCGAGCGTCGGTCGGCCAATGCCGCAAGAGCCAATGCAGAAGCAGGTGTCAATGGCAGTCATACTGCAGCTACAGCTACCAGCCCCGACGCACAACAAGCTGGCTATCCGTCCGAATCACTGCCTGCCGGTCTCCCTTCCGAAACACCTCCACCTTTTCCACCCGAGGAAGAATATGTATCCTTCATCCCACAGGAGGGCAAGGAGGGCCAGGAGTTCTATAAATACGAACGACTTATTCTGAAGATGGTAGTGCTCTATGGTGAGCGGGTGATGTGCAATGTCACCAATGAAGAGGGGCAGGAAACCCCTATCACTGTAACTGAATATATAGTCAATGATTTAAAAGAGGACGAGCTTGCCTTCCACAATCCGCTTCACCGGCAAATCCTGACAGAGGCTACCGAACGTATCCACAATGAGGGTTTTACCGCCGAACGGTATTTTGTGGCGCATCCCGACCCCGTCATCAGCAAGCTGAGTGTGGAACTTATCAGCAACCGCTATCAGTTAAGGAAATCACAGATAGAACAAATGGTGACGGACGAAGAACGCCTCTATGAGCTAATTCCACGGTTAATGATAAACTTCAAATATGCCATCGTCTGCGAAGAATTGAAGCATACCCTATTTGCGTTACAGAACCCTGCCATAGCCAATGATGAAACCCAGTGTAACAGCATCATGGAGCGCTACAACGAATTGAACAAAGTAAAAAGCATCATGGCAAAGCGGCTGGGAGACAGAGTCATCCTGAATTTTTAAATTCAATTCGGGGAGTTCTCCGTCAAGAATTATGCCTGATTAAATTCATAAATTCCTCGCGGGTCTTCGCTTGGTTGAATGCTCCGGTAAAATCGGATGTAGTGGTAATGGAGTTCTGTTTCTCTACTCCGCGCATCTGCATGCACATGTGTTTGGCTTCCACAACAACCATAACCCCCAGCGGATTCAGCGTCTCCTGAATACACTCTTTTATTTGGAGAGTCATACGTTCCTGCACTTGCAGGCGGTGAGAGAAAATATCCACTACGCGGGCTATCTTGCTCAGTCCGGTAATGTAGCCGTTAGGAATATATGCCACATGTGCCTTTCCGTAGAAGGGAAGCATGTGATGTTCGCAAAGCGAGAAGAAATCAATGTCTTTCACAATCACCATCTGACTGTATTCTTCTTGAAACTTGGCTGAACGGAGTACCTCGTGAGGGTCCATATGATACCCTTTCGTCAACGACAACATGGCCTTCGCCACCCGTTCAGGTGTCTTCTGCAAACCTTCACGTCCGGCATCTTCACCCAACAGAGTAAGGATGCGGTGATAATGTTCCTTCAATTCATCTAATGAAGGAGATACAATTTCTTCTTTTCCTAACATGATAATTCTTTATAAGGGGATGTTTATCTGCTCTTTCACGATAGAGACTTCCTTGAATACACCAGTAGCCCGCAACTGACGCATCATGGCATCCGCTTCTTCGATACTGCGGAAATCTCCTGCACGGCACAGCCAACGGGGGGGATTGAAAGAGGTATAAACTGTAAGTTCGGGAAAATGTTCCTTGATGCGGGTAGCTACCGCATAAGCTTCGTTCTTGGCCTGACGGGTATTATTCCCTGCATAAACTTGTATGCGGTAACCCGAACTTTTAATCACTTTCTGCTCATCCGAACCGGCAGGAACATACTCCGAACCTATCAATGCCGCAATGCGTGCATCTTGATGGATAGTCACCTTGCCTTGTCCCGGCACATTACGTTCCAGGCTTTTCACAATATTATTCTGCGCTACAGAAATCGTTGCAAAAGCGAAACATGCAACTAAAAGTAAACCAAGCTTTTTCATGAGTCAATATCTTTATATAACGGAAAATGGAAAGCTGAAAATGGAAAACAGTTATGCAGATACGACATGCAATCCATTTTCAACTTTCAGCTTTCAACTATTTAATTAAAGGCATCGATGATACCCTTGAAGTCAGAAACCTTCAAGGCAGCACCACCAATCAGACCGCCGTCAACATCCGGGTTGGCAAACAGTTCCTTTGCATTAGAAGGCTTACAGCTGCCACCATAAAGGATAGAGCAGTTGTCAGCAATTTCCTTACCATACTTTTCAGCAATCAAGGAACGGATGAAAGCGTGGATTTCCTGTGCTTGTTCTGCAGTAGCAGTCTTACCGGTACCGATAGCCCAAACCGGCTCGTAAGCCAAAATAATCTTAGAGAAATCTTCGGCAGACAAAGAGAATACAGAAGCCAGCTGAGCGGCTACCACTTCATTCTGCTTGTTTGCTTCACGTTCTTCCAATACCTCACCGATACAGAAAATCGGAGTCAGACCGTTAGCCAAAGCCAATTTTACTTTTTCTTCCAGAATAGCAACTGTTTCACCATAGTAAGCACGACGTTCAGAGTGACCCAGAATGACATATTTTGCACCAGTAGAAGCAACCATAGCAGCTGATACTTCGCCGGTATATGCGCCTGACTCCTTGTCTGCACAGTTTTCTGCACCTACACCAATCTTGGCAGCGTCTACCAAAGGAGTAACAGATGCCAGGTGGATAAACGGAGTACAGATGATTACATCACAGTTAGGCTTTTCGTTAGCCAATGTTTCATTCAGTTCTTTTGCAAGAGCAATACCCTCTTGGAGGGTTTTGTTCATTTTCCAGTTTCCTGCAACAATGTTTTTTCTCATTTTGTTTTATTATTAAAAGGGTTAATGTATTTACTATTTGACAATTTACTATTTACTATTTGATACTATTGTTGTCTGAGGCGTTGTTTCTCTCGGCGCCTTACGACTAAAATATCGACACAAAGCACCATCATCAGAGGAAGGATGAACCACAGCAACACATAGCCTATTGTTTGTAAGTCACTTTCCTGCTTCTGCTTGCCCAATTCCAACTTGTCCAGGCTATCGGTCAGCACATATTCATCAGGCAGCCGGTTGTCACTCCACTTATTCAAAATAGTTCCGTCCTTTACCAACAGCAAACCGGGATTTGAACGGATAATGGTCTTCAGCGTAATATCATCTGTCTGGCAGAAAGGGTATTCTGCTCCAGTCTTGTCACGCCACAATTCTATCTCGTCTTCCGGAGATGAAGTCAAGGCATAAAAGCCATAACCATGCTCCACACTGTAATCGTATATTTCATTGATAAGGTCGATGTTACTGTCGTCCGCTCCTTCTATCCGATGGGCAACCAGCAGAAACGTATATCCTTTATCCGACAGTACGCTGTCCGTTATATCTTCCCATGTATCCAGACTCATCATGGAAAAATCGTGAATGGGAGGTTCATAACCTTTTTCCTTCAGTATCGTACGCGATTCTACAAACGTCCATGTACTGTCCGGATAGTTATCCAATGTAAATTCCTGACGCTTTCCTCCTTTTTCCAAAATGAACCGGCTTTCAAACACGCTTGGTTTAGCACCTTCCGGAATTTCCATGCCCGCCTTGATATTCGCTCCAATTCTGTAAGGTCGGAAATCAAGTATCGGCAAATTCTCCAGGCAATAGAAGGACAACGCAAACACAAATAGAAACGTATACATGGAAATCATCCACTCCATCTTCGGAGTAATGAAACGTACCAGTAAATCCTGCCACTTGAATACAGATACTGCCGCCACCAACAATACTACGTTCTTGCCGAAAGTCTGCCAATTGGTCAATATCCACGCATCACCGAAGCATCCGCAGTCGGATACCGGATTCGCCAAAGCCAGATAAAGTGTCAGCGGAGTCATTACAACCATCAGCAATAATGCCAATGCAGATGCCACCTTCCGGCGTATACCCAAAAACAAGAAAACACCTACACTGAACTCTATGGCAGACAACACTATCCCTACCAGCAAGGGCGCATAAGAAGGAAACCAGGAAATCATGCCGAAAGCCGTCAGGTAATCCTGAATTTTATAGAAGAAACCCAACGGATCAACAGCTTTCACAAATCCGGAAAATATGAACAAAGCCCCCAGCAGAAAACGGCAGAGGTTCACCCAAACTTTCCCGACAATATGTTTCTTGTCAATCTCCAAATTCAATCTTAATTAAGCCGAATACGGAATAGTTAATCATATCCATATAATTGGCATCAATACCTTCCGAAACCAAAGTCTCCCCGGACAAGCTTTCAATCTGCTTTGTCCGGTAAATCTTCATCAATATTAAATCCGTATACGAACTGATACGCATACTACGCCAAGCCTCATCATAATCATGATTTTTGGCAAGCATCAACTCCAAAGAGGTTTTGGCATATTTGTCATACAGCACCAATGCCTCTTCATTGGTCATATCGGCAGCTTCGGCATAACCAAGTTCCAACTGTATCAGCCCTACAATTCCATAGTTGACAATAGCTATGAATTCAGAACGGATGCCTTCGTCTACCAAAGTCACCCCTTTCGTTTCAATACTTCTGATACGGTTGGCTTTGATGAATATCTGATCTGTTACGGAAGACGGACGAAGAATGCGCCACGCCGGACCGTAATCATGAAGTTTTTTAGAGAACAAGTCACGGCAAACCGCAATGACATGTTCAAATTGTTGCTTGGTATCTTTCATTTCCTTTTTTTCACAGTGCGCTGCAAAGATAGGAATAATTAAAGTAAAAAGAAAAAGAGGGCACTCTAAAATCTATTAAAGTACCCTCTTCTATAGAGATTGTTTACGTTTTTATGAGCAGCGCAATACTTGTCCCGGTCTCAGGATTGTTTTACGCGTAATTCTGTTCAGTTTGCAAAGCTTGTCGATGGAGGTTCCCTGACGTGCTGCAATCCGTCCCAATGTGTCTCCCTTCTTTACCTTATAGAACAGACCTTCACCCGATGCCATGCTACGCGCCGTACCGGAAGAGCCTTTTGTCTTATGGAAAGTATAGGAATCAGCTACGATATCCTGCTTTTCAAAATCAAACATAAGCGCAGGATTGATGGGAATACCCAAGAAACGGGTTTCAAAGTGAAGGTGTGAACCGGTAGAACGTCCGGTATTTCCTCCCAATGCAATCGGTTCGCCGGCTTTTACCAACTGGTTTGTATCAACTAATTGTTTAGACAAGTGTCCGTAAACTGTTTCCAAGCCATTGTCGTGACGAATAACGACGTATTTGCCGTATCCACGACGACCTTGATTCTTGACAACGCGTACTTTTCCATCAAAAGCCGCACGGATTGTATCGCCTACATACACCTTGATATCCAAACCATAATGAGCTCTTCTTCTCCGGGGACGGTAACCGAATACATCTGTGATACGGGTATTGGGAGTAGGCATACAGAAACCGGTCAAATCAAATGTATAGCTCTCAGGCACAATCGCATTGCCATAGGCTTGTACGAATTCGTTATTCCAGTTGGGATACAAATCCAAACCCGGATACAATGATTGTTCCGCACGTATCTGTTTTTGCAAAGCCAGTGAATCTACACTCTTAAGTTTTCTGTCGATGGGGGCCTGGCGGGCAATCAGGTCTTGCGAGAAAGAATTCAAGCTAACCATTGCCGTCGCAGCCAATAAAGCAGTTTTTATCCAATTAAAATTCATCCGTTTCGTCATTCATTTTGATATCCGTTGCAAGCATCTCGGCAAATCAAACACCACTTGTTCTACGCGAATATCCAGATTGATTTTCAAAAATTCTCCCAAAGGTAACATTTCTCTCTGAAAAACGACATCAGTCATTAACTATTTTTTCGAAGAGGAGGAAACTGTAAAGCTCGCAAAGATGTCTTAATCCCCTATAGATAGGAGATTTACAAGCAAACATGTTTTACAACATAAAATGCAATAAAAGTACATGTTTAACCGTTTTTTCAGCTAATGGCAGCCCAATTAACGTTCGTTTTTCTCAACGCTTTCAGTTGTCGCCACAAGACCTCGTTCTCAGGCAACATGCCATGTGGATCTGCATCCACCACCGTTTGCGCTACTTCACGAACATATTGCAGCAGTTGTCCGTCACGGGCTATATCGGCAATCTTCAGATCGAAAGCAATGCCGCTCTGCTGTGTCCCTTCCAAATCTCCAGGACCACGTAGTTTCAAGTCTGCTTCCGCTATTTCAAAGCCGTCATTAGTCCGCACCATTATCTCCAAACGCTTCCTTGTATCCTCCGCCAACTTGTAGCCGGTAACCAGGATACAATAGGACTGGTCAGCTCCACGTCCTACACGTCCCCGAAGCTGATGAAGCTGGGACAGCCCGAAACGCTCGGCGTTCTCAATCACCATCACCGAAGCATTGGGCACATTTACACCTACCTCAATCACGGTGGTAGCCACCATTATCTGTGCCTCGCCGGATACGAACAATTGCATCTGAGCATCCTTTTCAGCAGGTTTCATCTTTCCATGTACCTTGCAAACCCTACACTCGGGAAACTCTTCACAAACATGCAGATACCCTTCTTCAAGGTTCTTTAAGTCAATCTTTTCGCTTTCCTTAATCAGCGGGTAGACAATATAGACCTGCCGGCCTTCGGCAATCTGCTTGTGCATGGACTGATACAAGCTTATCCGACGGCTATCAAACTGATGAAGAGTGACAATCGGTTTACGTCCGGGAGGCAATTCATCGATGACAGACACATCCAAATCGCCATAAAGCGTCATTGCCAATGTACGGGGAATCGGGGTTGCCGTCATCACCAATACATGGGGAGGCTGCACATTCTTTGTCCACAACCGTGCCCGTTGGGCCACACCGAAACGATGCTGCTCGTCAATCACAACCAAACCGAGCGAAGCAAAATTCACCGTATCTTCAATGACGGCATGGGTACCTATCAGTATATGTATGTCTCCCGTCAACAAACCGACAAGGATAGCTTCGCGCCGCTTGCCCTTAACAGAACCGGTCAACAGTTCCACACGTACCTCCATTCCATACAGCAGCTCACGGATGGTTTCATAGTGCTGGTTTGCCAAAATCTCGGTAGGTGCCATCATGCATGCCTGAAAACCATTATCGAGCGCCATCAACATACTCATCAGTGCGACAAGCGTCTTTCCACTTCCCACATCCCCTTGCAGCAAGCGGTTCATCTGCTTTCCTGAGCCTACATCCTTACGGATTTCCTTCAATACCCGCTTCTGTGCATTGGTCAGTTCAAAAGGAAGATTACGGGAGTAGAAGGTATTGAACACTTCGCCCACCCTTTCAAAAATATAACCGCGATATTTCCGCTGACGGTCTTTTGCATACCTCAGGATATTCAACTGTACGTAAAAGAGCTCCTCAAACTTCAGGCGATACTGTGCCTTACGCAATAAATCCGGATTAGCGGGAAAGTGTATATTGACCAAAGCTTCCGTCAACGGCATCAGATGATGCTCGGCAAGTATAGCGGGAGAAAGGGTCTCGGGCAACGGCTCACGCAACTGCTGCACCACCGTATTCATCATCTTCTCGATGGCATGCGAATTGAGAGAACTCCGTTTCATCTTTTCAGTCGTATTATAATAAGGTTGTAACCCCATGGACGACAATTTCAAATCCGAAGCAGAGTCTATATCCGGATGAGCCATATTTATTCTACCATTGAAGAAGGTCGGTTTTCCGAACACAATATATTCCTGATGCACTTTATACTTCCCTACCAAATATTTGATGCCCTGGAACCAAACCAGGTCCACCACCCCCGTACCGTCCGAGAAATGAGCAATCAACCTGCGCTGGCGCCCTTCTCCAGCCGTCTCAAAACTTAGTATTTCACCTTTCAGCTGAATATAGGGCATCGTCCCATCGATCTCCTGAATATAATAAATCCGACTGCGGTCTACATATTTATATGGAAAGTAATATAGCAAATCGTGCAAGGAGTAAATGCCCAATTCCTTATTGAGCACCGAAGCACGCTGCGACCCGACGCCCGACAAATATTTTATGTCACGCGTGGCTAAATCGAACATGAACCTATCAGAGCTGTGGCTATTTTTAAATCAAAAGGAGTGGTTATTTTAATGTTTTCCCGATTTCCCGGCGTCAAAAAGACAGATACACCCAATGCCTCCACCACAGAAGCATCATCGGTAAAATGGGGTGTATAGGGCTGCTCGTATGCCGCTTTCAGCAGTTCCGCATCAAAAACCTGGGGAGTCTGCACCAATCTATAATCATCCCTGCCGACAGTCACACTGCTTTCCCCTTCCATACGGCGAACGGTCTCCACCACACCGATTACCGGAATTACGGCCTTTTTCTCGGCTGCCAAGTCATAACAGCGTGCAATCACTTCCCGGGCCACGAACGGACGCACCCCATCGTGCACACCGACCAAAGCAGGTGTCTTGACCAAAGCCAAACCGTTCTTTACGGAGTGGAACCGCGTCTCCCCTCCATCTGCAATGGCATGCGGCAATGAAAAACAGTACTCCCTGCACAGCTGCCTCCAGTAATCCTGCTGGCTGTGGGGAAGCACCAATATTATCCGTATCTCAGCATTGTAGTCATAAAACGCCTCCAGAGTGCGCATCAAAACAGGTTTCCCCCCTATCGGGAGAAACTGTTTGGGGAGTTCGGTCCCCATGCGCAAGCCCTTGCCACCGGCAACAATCAGAGCATACTGAACCATTTATGATTTATGATTTATGATTTATGATTTTAAATCATAAATCCGTTACGCACATAGCTTCTTTCAGTTCCTGCACCTTCTCTTTGCCTTGCAACAGCTCCACTACGGCCAATGCAAACTCCATGGCAGCGCCCGGTCCTTTACCAGTGATGATATTGCCGTCTCTTTCTACCGGAGCACCCGTACATTCGGCACCTTCCAAATACTGTTCAAAGCCGGGATAGCAAGTAGCCTTCTTGCCTTTCAGCAATCCCAGCTTACCCAATACCATAGGAGCCGCACAAATAGCAGCAATCGGTTTCTGCTCTTGGGCAAAACGCAGTACCAGATTACGCAGTTCTCCACACTTCTCCAAAGTGGACGCACCCGGCATACCGCCAGGCAATAATACAAGCTCTGCATCAAAGAAGTCGCAGTTCACTACATTCTTATCGCACAAGACCGGAACATCGTGTGCTCCCGTCACTATTTCATCAGGGGTTACCGTCACCATTTCTACGTTCAGTCCGGCGCGTCTCATCACATCCACAGAAGTAAAAGCTTCTATTTCTTCAAATCCGTCGGCAAAAAAAACATAAACTGTACCCATAATTGTTCCTCCTCTTATTTTAGATTAAAATAATACGTTATTGTTCCCGTCTGATTGTTCAAGCCGCTTACCGCATTGAAACGGGCTTTCTTGGCAGCATCCTCTGCCGCTTTCCGCAATGCGGGATTGACGGTATTGGTCTGGCGGTTGATGCTGGTTGCTATCACATGTCCGGCAGGGTTCACTGTGATGGTCACCACAACCCTACCTTCATCCTGCACATTATATACCGGCCGCGGCAATCCGCCCTCACCAAGAGAACGTCCGCCCAAATTAAACGAGCCGTAGCCTCCCGTACCCGAAGTGGCTCCGGACGGAGCATTTCCCGTAGGACTTCCTTGAATACCTTCGCCTTCCGTATCGCCTTTACTACCCATTTGGGCACCTTTGCCAAAAGCGCCAGCTACCCGTTTACGGGCAGCTTCCTCGGCTTCCTTACGTTCCCGTTCGGCTTTTGCCGCTGCCAGTTTGCGGGCCTCTTCCGCTTTTTCGGCTTCCGTCTTTTCCGGTTTCTTCACCTCCTCCTTTTTCTTGGGTTCGGCTTTGGGCTTTATGGCAACGGTTTCTTCAGTTTCCTGCGTAATGATGTCCTGCTCCACCGTTTCCTGCACCTGAGGAGCGGTTTCCTCCGGCATGACATCCACCTTTACTAAAGAAGGGTCGGCAGCGCCCAGTGCATCGGGCACCTCTCCCAGCATAACGGGTACACCGCCTTCTTCCGAGGGTTCCGGCAGTGTGAATCCTACCAGTATCAGAAGGGCAATAATGGCAACATGCACCACAAGTGCACCTGCCATACCTATATATTTTCCTTTCTTCTTCTGATTCACCATTGCATTTACAATTTAGCCATGTACAATGTACGATTTAGTTTTCCGGTGGTCGTGTAGCCAGCACCATCTTGAATTTATTCTCGTTTGCAATGTTCAGCACCTTCACGATTTCCCGGTAAGGCACTGTTTCGTCAGCATACAAAGCTATATACATTTCAGGCTCTTTCGCTGCACACGATTGCAGGAAAGGAGTCAGCTCTTCAAGCGTCAACGTCTGTTCCTTGTCATTTCCGAAAGCAGCATAATAATTCAGATTCTTATCTATGATGACTCTCGTCAAAGGCTTTGCGGAAGTCTGTTGTTTTCCCTGCGGCAACAATACCTTGATAGCGTTGGGCGATACCATGGTAGATGTTATCATAAAGAAAATCAGCAGCAGGAAAATCAGGTCCGTCATGGACGCCATGCTGAAGTTGGGTGATATTTTAACTCTACGTTTTAACACGCCTTTATTTTTTAATTCCTAATTCTTTAATCAATCATTTCGCCGGTTCGTTCAGCAAGTCCATGAATGCCATTGTCTTGGCTTCCATCTTGTTGACCACGCCGTCTATCAGCGTCACCAGATAGTTATAGGCAAACATGGCTATGATGCCGACTATCAAGCCGCCCACCGTGGTAATCATTGCCTCGTAGATACCTCCGGAAAGCATCGTTATGTCAATATTGTTTCCGGCATTCGCCATCTGCCAGAACGCGCGCACCATACCGGTCACCGTACCGAGGAACCCAAGCATAGGCGCACCGCCGGAGATGGTAGCCATAATCGTCATGCCTTTCTCCAGCTTGGCAACCTCAAAATTGCCGACATTCTCGATGGCAGCCTGCACATCGTTCACCGGACGTCCCAGACGGCTGATGCCTTTTTCAATCATACGGGCCGAGGGAGTATCCACACTGCGACAATAAGCAATGGCGGCTTTCAGTTCCCCGCCCAGGATATAATCCTTTATCTTATCCATGAACTGGGGGTCTTCTTTCCCCGCCTTCCGGATAACATAGTTGCGTTCGAACAAGATGTAAAAGCAAAGTCCGGACATCAAGCCCAGGACAACCATAATCCAGCCGCCCTTGACGGCCATGCTCCATAAATTCATTTCGTCGGAAGCGTTTACTTGTGTCAGTACCGGATTGGCACCTGCAATAGAGTCAGTCAGTGCCGGAGCCACTTGGGCCAATAACAACATTACATTCATCAGCGAAGACAGTTTTTATATTCCTTGACCGTACGCTCCAATCCCAGATACAGCGCGTCACTAATCAGCGCATGCCCGATGGACACCTCGTCCAGCCACGGAATGTTTTGATAAAAATAATTCAGATTCACCAGGCTCAGGTCATGTCCGGCATTCAGCCCCAGGCCTAAGCTGCGGGCCACCTTGGCAGCCTCGACAAAAGGAGCTACAGCCGCTTCCCGTCCTTTGGGATAAGCCGTAGCATAAGGTTCCGTATATAGCTCCACGCGGTCGGCACCGGCTTTGGCAGCATATTCTATCATTTCGGCATCGGTGGAAACAAATACGGAAGTACGGATACCAGCATTGTTGAACTCATCCAACACTTCGTTCAAGAAGTCAAAATGGGTCTTGGTATCCCAGCCTGCGTTTGAAGTCAGCTGTGTAGGGCTGTCGGGCACCAAAGTTACCTGATGCGGTTTCACCTTCAAGACCAAATCCATAAATTCGGGTGCAGGATAACCCTCGATATTGAACTCTGTCCGCAGCAACGGCCGCAAATCATATACATCCTTACGGCGGATATGCCTCTCGTCAGGACGGGGATGCACCGTAATGCCATCAGCACCAAAGTCTTCACAATCCAGCGCTACCTTCACAACATTCGGGACATCACCTCCACGGGCATTGCGCAGCGTTGCCACCTTATTTATATTAACGCTTAATCTAGTCATAATTCGGTTTATAGTTTGGGACAAAAGTACAAATAATAGTTATATATTGGCAGCATTCTGAGAAAAAAATAGCATCTTTGCACTTCAATCCAACAGAATTGATTATGAAATTTGCCATATTCGGAAATACCTACCAAGCAAAGAAATCCTCGCATGCAGAAAACCTCTTCCGGTTGCTCGGACAGCATAATGCACAGCTCTGCATCTGCCGGGAATTCCATCACTTCCTGACTACCGATTTACATTTAAACATACCTGACGCCGAATTGTTTGACGGAGATGATTTCTGTGCCGACATGGTTATCAGCATCGGTGGCGACGGCACTTTCCTGAAAGCAGCCAGCCGTGTAGGAAAGAAGAATATCCCCATATTGGGCATCAATACCGGCCGGCTGGGTTTCCTTGCCGACATCTCACCGGAAGAGATGGAAGAGACCTTCGATGAAATCTACAACAACCACTATAAGGTGGAAGAGCGTAGTGTACTGCAACTGAGGTGCGACGATGAACGCTTGATGCAATCCCCTTACGCCCTCAATGAGATAGCCGTATTGAAGCGGGACAGTTCGTCCATGATCAGTATCCACGCCGCCATCAATGGCGCTCCGTTGACCACTTATCAAGCTGACGGCCTAGTTATCTCCACACCTACCGGTTCCACCGCCTACTCACTCAGCGTCGGCGGTCCGGTCATTGTGCCCCACAGTAAAACCATTGCCATCACCCCGGTGGCTCCACACAGCCTCAACGTCCGTCCCATCGTCATTTGTGACGACTGGGAAATTACACTTGATGTGGAAAGCCGCAGCCACAACTTCTTGGTTGCCATCGACGGCCGTAGCGAGTCCTGCAAAGAAACGACCCAGTTGCACATCTCACGTGCCGACTATAGCATAAAGGTAGTGAAACGGTTCAACCATATTTTCTTTGATACCCTTCGCAATAAACTAATGTGGGGGGCGGACATCAGATAAGCCTATATCACTTCATTCACTCCAGCAGGATAAGACAGTATTGACAATAAGCCCCTAAACCCATCCATCAGTTTACCACTTCTTATACTGCAAATGACTATTTCTGCCATCCTCCTTCATCGTGGAATATAGAATTGAATAATAATCACACAAAGTATATTTTCAGCAAAAACTTTAAATAAATATAAAAACACCACCTTTGTAGTTCATTCTTTCAGAGTCTATGTGGAATAGTACTTTACTATACAAAGACACTACCATTCAGAATGCGTAAATGTAAGATGAATCAATATGCAGAAAGAAAATGATACTTTATTGGTAGCCAAGTTGAGAGAAGGCAATAAATTTGCCTTTGAAGCATTGTACGAAAAATACAGTGCCAGGCTGTACAACACCATCGTCCTTCTCGTATATGACAAATCATTAGCCAAAGACATCACCCAAAGCAGCTTCATGACGATATGGGAAAAACGCAGTAATCTGGATACCGAGAAAAGTTTTCCGGCATATCTATGCACCATCGCACGCAACATGGTATACAAAGAAACCGAACGAAGATTATTACACAACAAATTTGTAGAAAACAAGCTGAAAACAGAAGCAGAGGCTATCGAGGAAGATACGATGGATATGGACGTCTCCATCATTGAAAAACAGATAGAGCAACTTCTGCAAAGCCTGCCAGAAGTTTCACGGGAAGTCTTTCAGCTGAAAAGAGCAGGAAAACTGTCCAACAAGGAAATCGCCTCACAGCTAGATTTGACGGAACGTGCCGTAGAGGCTCATTTCTACCGTACTATGAAACTACTGAAAGAAGAATTACGCAAATTCATCATGCTTTTCCTCTCCTTCTACTTTCTAAATAATTGTTAAAGCACGAAAATCCGTGAGTGTTTTGGCAGGCATACAGATATATACTACAGAACATGGATAAAAAAGACAGTCATATTGAACTTTTGGATCGTTTCTTTCGAGGACTGACCAGCCCTGAAGAAGATGTACAGTTGAAATCATGGATTAAGCGACCGGATTTTCAACAGAAATTTTCCGCATACTATCAGCAATGCTGGGCACTGGCTCCGGACACGATGGACAAAGCCGTACAAAATGAAATGTTCACCGAACTTTTAAGCCAGATAGACGCAAGTTCCACCACGGAAACGAAGGTCCTGAAAACAAGGAACCGTTTCCTGCGTCAGATTGGGCGCTATGCTGCAGTTGCCTGCATCATATTGGCAGTGGGAAGCGGAGCCTATTATGCAGGAGTCAAACGACCGGCCGATGACGCCAATACAGAAGTCACCATGTCCGTATCCAACGGGCAGAAGGCCGACATCATTTTGGCTGACGGCACAAAGGTCTACATCAATTCTGATTCAAGAATTGTATATGACAACACTTACAACAAGAAAACACGTATGGTCTCCCTGGAAGGAGAGGCCTATTTTGAAGTTGCAAAGGACAAGGAAAAGCCTTTCATCGTGAAAGCAAATGGCATCAATGTACAAGCGTTAGGTACAAGCTTCAATATACGTGCACATAAAGACGATAAATCAGTAGCTGTAAGCCTGATAAGTGGAAAGGTTAAAGTAGACGACGGCAGACACGAGGCATATATGAAGCCAAACGAAAGGCTCGTTTGCAACCTGACCAATGGACAGTTCGAAAAAAGCGAGCTTCATCCTAATGCAAGTTATTTGCTATGGAGAAGCAATGAACTAGCGTTCTACGGTGAATCTTTTGAAGAAATTTGTACCATGCTTACACGAATGTATAATTGCAAATTTATATTCAAAAACGAGAAAGCCAAACAATATACTTATCATGGCATCATTAAAAACGGCAGTTTAAACAATGTATTGGAATACATCAGCCAAGCTGGCGGCATTAATTACAAGATAGAATCTGACAATACGATTATAATATATTAGTAGTGTAAAATAGCCCTTTATATTAACTAAAACAAAAAGTATATGGAATAGATTTTATAGGATTTTTACCTCAGACACAATGACCTACTTCTGGCAGCGACAATAAAATTTAAACATTCGAGAAATATAGTTTTAACCTACATTATTCATAGTGGATTCATTTCAGGTTATCAAAACAGATATGGGGACAATCTGAAGCCTCCAACTAATGTCTATCATCGAATGACCGCTTGATGTAGAGTTATAATCCTGTCCGAAGCCTT
>ENA-OQDT01000585-OQDT01000585.1-human-gut-metagenome-genome-assembly--contig:-NODE-585-length-23624-cov-2.311146_pt1 | contig 23624 bp, 17 predicted proteins | sample MGYA00242786_ERZ504617 | MGnify/ENA primary metagenome ERZ504617 (study PRJEB26092, sample SAMD00036337) | human gut metagenome | host: Homo sapiens | study: EMG produced TPA metagenomics assembly of...
AGATGGTATGAAGAAAAAAAATCGTTTTGTTATGGTTATGTACCTTATGTTTCCCGTTGGGAAGCATGGCACAAGGGTTTATCCATCCGGGGGCATTGCATACCCAAGCGGATTTTGACCGGGTGAAAGAGAAGCTGGCCAACGGCGAAGAACCATGGACTGCTGCTTACAAGTTTTTCAAAACCAGCCCGTATATCATGACCGTGGACGACCGGCATCCCACTCCGGTGCGCAGGATTGTCCGTGGCTGCGGGGCCGGTTGCCCGTGGCTACCCCCAGGAGAAAACACGGATAACTATGGAACACCACAGGATAATGCGCACGCGGCCTATCAATTCGCACTCGAATGGAAGATTACCGGGGATGAAAAATATGCCCGAAAAGCCGTCGAGTACTTGAACGCCTGGGCACGAACCTGCAAGGACATCGGCGGGAACAACAATTACGCCCTGGCTTCGGGACTTTCCGGCTATGCGTTTGCCAACGCGGGGGAACTGATGCGCGATTATGAGGGATGGAAACCCGCAGACTTCAAGCGTTACCAAGATTTTATACGTAGGGTGTTCGTCCGCAATTCCCTCAGTTTCCTTGAAAACCGCGCGGAAGGGCACGACGACCATTATTGGTCCAATTGGGGATTGTGCAATGTGCTTTGCATCATATCCGCAGGCATATTGTGCGATGACGTATGGGTGTATAACCGGGCATGGAATTTTATAAGTATATGGAGGACCACCGTTACGGCGAGTCTATCCACATGTTGGTTTACCACTTGTTCGAGGATGAAGATGGCCCGTTCGGCTACATAGGGCAGATGCATGAGTCCAACCGCGACCAAAGCCATGCCAGCATGGCGGTAGCCCTGGCGGCAGATGTCTGCGGCGTGGGACGCAACCAAGGGGAGGATGCCTATATGCACAAGGACGACCGTATTGCGGCCGGTTTTGAATATGTGGCCCGCTATAACATGTGGCAGGACGTTCCATACGTACCCTACACGAATATGGAGGGAGGTTATTTCCCGGAACCCGGGTGGGGCGGACGCGGCGTGGACCGCCCATGCTGGCCGCGTATCATAAACTATTATGAGAATGTGCGCGGGGTGGAAATGCCTTGGGGCCATGCCATCATGATGAGGCATAATAATGGCACAGGACTTGACGGCGGAGGAGGCTTCTATGGCGGAGGAGGCGGTTATGACCATTTAGGCTTTACCGCATTGATGTGCAGCCTGGATCCATTGACAGACAAAACCAAGGTGCCGACCAAATTGGGCGGAACGGTGCAGTACAACGGCGTGTCCACCACCCGTACGGAAGTATCCAACATCCCGAAAGGCTCACAGATGAAGATTACCGTGATTTTGCCGGAGGACGAAGAGGATACCGGCAAGTGGTCATGGGACGACGACCCCACCTGTAAAAGCAACGAGCGAGAACTTACCTTGGAGACATCCAGTGTGATTCGCGTGCGTTACATCAACAGCAAGGGCGTGGAATGCACGCGCATGTACTCCCTGCACGTGGAAGGCGAAGGAACCCCCGAAGGCTATGCCGATGCTTTATGCGAAGGTCAACAGTGTGGAAATCCATGACTCCGTGATTTATGCCAAGAAATATGCCAACGTGATATTAGGGATGAATTATGATGGCTTTACTATCCGTGAATGGAAATGGGAACGCAGCACAGACGGCAAGCGGTGGACTGACTTGAGAACGAATTGCAACCTGTTGGAGATTGAAAGCGTGGCCAAGACCTACTATTACCGTGTGACCATGACACATCCGTCCGGTGCCACCATCATAAAGAATTTCCTTGTGGAAGTGGCAGAGGTGGACCCTTTATGTGATACACGGAAACCAATCCCAACCGGGAACCAACCTGGTGTTGGAGAAAGTTCTTCCTTCAGCATGTACGGCGTTCCGACATCTATCTTAGGCAAGCTGCCGGAAACCACCCGTATTTATAAGTGGGTAGTGGGCACGGATACCATCCAGGCAGACACTTTGACTTATCATCTGGACGAACAAGGCAACAAAGTGGCCGACTTGAACGACACCTTGCATATCAAGAGCCTTGACAGCTGTTTCAAGTGCAAGTTGGTTTTCCAAAGGGTTGCCGAATCGGGAGCGGAAGCCAAGTCTGTTTGCCATTTCAACGTAGACGCGTATGAAGCATGCACGGAAGCCCCGTCCTCGGAAGACAGCTATTACATCAGTAATGAGTGGGGTGCTTATCTTCGTAACACGGATGCCCAGTTCGTACCATACGCGGAAGAAAACGACCAGGATTACCTGTGGCGCCTGCGACGCTTGAGCGCAAGTTATGGCAACCGTTATATGCTCTTCAGCCGCACGAACAGCAAGATGCATCTGTCCAAAGACGGCAAGATGATGAACGGGAGCGATTATGCCAACAACTCGTTCAACATACTCCGCAAGTGTACGGACGAAGGTGTATATGCCATCCAACGCTCACCGGCGGCTTCCGGTGGCATGCTGTTGCCCAGCGAGGACGGCATGTTGTTGGAAGTGTCGCAAGCCCCTTGCTCCGGATTTCCCTTCCGTATCGTGAAAAAAGACAGATAACCCCCGACGGAATGGAAGAGGTGATGGCCCGAAAATGAAAGGTGAAGAGGCACAATTGATATCCTGTAACCGTCACGGCAACCGTTTGGCGGTAGAAGCCCAAGAAAGCGGCATGCTGAAAATCTATTCTTTCGACGGCCGCCTGGTCAAGTCGGTGCGTTGTACGGCCGGAAAGAATGAGGTTGGCCTCCCGGTACAAAAACGTAGGTTGGTTGTTGCACTATGTGGGAACCTCCGGCCGCACGCAAGGAATGAAAATGCGCTAAAAGCCATGTACTGACATAACCGAACCGGATAGTACAAAATTAAGAAACGCTCCTATTGCCATCAGGTTCGGCAACAGGAAGACGTAAAATGAGAACCTTTAAACTTATGGACATGAAAAGAAAAATTTCAAAAGGAAATGGAAAGCGTATCCCGTTGGCCATCATGTTTACCATGATGAGCAGTGCGGTGCTGTTCGCACAACAACACCAGTGGATTGATGTGACGGATACTTATCTGGAGAACGCGGATTTCTCGACCGGAACTTCAGAGGGGTGGCAAGACGGGAATTTGGATCCGGTTGTAAATAAGGACTTCAAGAATGCGGAATATTTCAGGAAAAAGAATATTGCCGGACAAAAAGTGTTCGGCCTCCGCCCCGGCAACTACAAATTGACCGTTCGCGGTTTCCATCGCGCCGCAGGGGCTAATGGCGGAAAGGATTATGAGGCCGGTACTGAAGTAATCAATGCGTTCCTGATAGCAGGAGATGCCGAAATCCCATTCGTATCCCTCTATAGCGGGGTAAAAGACGAAACCATACCTAACCAACGCGATGGTTGGCCAGACGGGATGGAAGGCATGGCGAAGTACTGTGAAGCCCACCCCGACCAGTATAACAACGTATTGGAGTTCACCGTTTCCGACAAAGGCGAAATGCTTATCGGCGTGGACATGCGTGGCGGCGAGTGGACATGCTGGGACGATTTCAAACTCTATTTCGACGGTGTGGCTTTCGATGCCTTCCGCATGCAGATGAACCGTGCCACCGTGATGCGCGACTCGTTGAACACCCTCGACATACCGGCCTCTTCCGAACTTACCACGTTGCTCGATAAATATTCCGGTTACACAGAATCCACGCCTGAAGAAGACATCAACGCAGCCGTGGGTGAAATTGCCGGAAAAGTGGAACTGGCCATGGCCGTATGCCTGAACGCGAACACGATGCAGAAAGACATTACCGCAGCCCAAGGCATCTACGACAAGATTGAGAGCGGAGCCTACACCGTGTCGGAACAAGTGAAGGCCAATCTCAGCAAGGCTATCTCCGAAGCCAAGGCCGTACTTGCCAAACCTACACTGGCAGAGGTGGCCGACGCATTGGTGGAAGGTGTGCCCGCCATAGAAGAAGCCATCAAGAATACCAATGCGGTGGTAGGCCTCAACCACTCCTTGCAAGTAGCCAAGGGGCTGGCAGACAAGATTGGCGGACTGAGCGACACGGAGGAATACAAGAAAGTGGCGGCCGACCTCAACGCGACCGAACTTACTTATACAGACATGGTGACTGATGTGGAGAAACTGAATGCCGTATGCAAGGCCGCGATGACGGAAGAATTCCTGGGCACGGCATCGGCTGAACATCCGATAGACATGACCAGTTTCATTACCAACCCCAATATCTTCCAGGATGGAGTCATGACCGAAATGCCCGGCGGATGGGTGATGATCGATCGTGGAAGTTCCGACAACGGTAGTCCGACACTGGCAGACCACGCGGATACGGAACTGCATTGTTCCAGTTGGTCGGACAACGACGCGAACAGCATCTGCAAGGGACATTACCAACAGATGATAGGCAAGGAAGACGGGGTGAAGCTGCCTAACGGAGTGTATGAGTTAAGTGCCGCAACGTACACAACCGGCCAGGAAGGCACAAAAATTTACTTGTACGCCACTCCCGACAGCGTGAATTTCTCCAGGGCCATTTTCAATCGGGACGCAGAAGCTTATGGCGACGCTTCCAAGAACATGGGAACCACTACGACTGTGCAGAATATCCTGGTGTCGGACGGCAAACTCTACATCGGAATCAACGGTGAAGGCCGTAGCGGAGTGATGGGAGCGGAATGGCGTGCCGATAATTTCCGTCTTTCTTACGTGGGTTCCGATGCCACAGAAGCCTATCGAGACCGTTTGACCGCACGCCTGGAAGAAGGCATCGTATGGCATGACTCATTGGTGAACTACGGTATCGACGACTGGGATTATCTGGGTTGGGTCTTGGACGAAGAAGAAGGCTACTACCAGTACTTGGCTGATGGCGTGCCCATCCAAGATATGATTACTGCCATCGAAGACATGGACAACCTCATCCTCGATGCCCAAAAAGTGATAGACCAGTATCTGGCTCTCACCCCGTTGGTGAGAAAGGGCAATGACTTGTTCGATGCCCTCAACAATGAAAAGGTTTTTGCACAACCGGCTGCACGCAAGACGTTTACCGACGCATTGGTGGAGGCCTCCATCATAGCAGAAGACATGACATGGGAGACTTATGTGAGCGACGAAGTGGGACGTCAGACTGAAGCTCTCAATGAGGCTACCACTACCCTGAAGTCCTCCATCGCCATTTGCTACCCGATGGGAACTGCCATTGTATTGGCGAACCAGATTGGCGGACTCTCTGAAAATGAGGCTTACAAGAACGTGAAGGAATTGCTCAAACAGGATGAATTTGACAACGTAGATGCAGACATGGCGGTGAAAGAACTGCAAGCCGTTTGCCTGACAGCCATGACACCCGACGTTTTGGCCAAAGCCACGAGCGACAACCCGTTCGACATGACCACCTTCGTGGTGAACCCCAACATCTACCAGGATTACGTGGATGAAGCCGGTAACCCCTCCAGGAAAGTCATCAACGGATGGATTTGCGAAACCAACGCAGACGGGACGGACCGCACTGAACATACAGAAGACACATGGTTGTGGTGCTACAGTTGGTCCGGACATGAAGGTCACAACATCGGATCAGCTACCAATTACCGTCAGGTTGTGGGAACACAGATTGGCGAAGAAGGCAAATTCGAATTGCCCGTGGGTACTTACCGTGTGGAAGCAGCCACTCATGCTACCGGCGGAGCTGATGCGCTGTGGTTCTATGCGCAGACAAACGACGTGGAAATTTCCACCGTGCCCGACATCCTCGGACAAGACAGCACCGTGTACACGTACACCGAAGACCAGTTTGAATATTCCATTTTGAACGGCAACCGTGACCTTTTGGGACATCGCACAAGCCGAGGTTGGTACCAATACCATAATTCCTGCCGTCTATGTAGATAAGGGGGCTGTGACCATCGGAATAAAGGGTGACGGACGTGTCGTGGGCGGCCACGGCCAACAATGGTTTGCTGACAACTTCCGGTTCTACTACATCAACTCTGGAAAGGGCGATAGCATGGACAAAGTGTTGAAAGATTCCGAATCTCTGGAAACCGAATTGGTGGATGTATACGACCTTACCGGAACACTCGTACGCCGCCAAGTGAAACGCGCCGATGCCGTGAAAGGACTGAAGAAGGGTATCTACATTGCTGGCGGAAAGAAATATGTGGTAACCGGAAAGTAAATGCCGGAAAAAGCTATGAAGTTTTCTCATTCTTCTTAGCAAGTATTGAAGGGGTGGCACTATCATTTTGCCACCCCTCTCTTTTTGCCATCCCGTCAAGAGGCTACAAAGAAAAAGCTGTCCCACGCCTCATACTCCGGCGCAGGACAGCCACTCTCACAAATTTAACCTAAACAAAATTACTTAACTAACACCTTCACTGTTTTCTTCGTGCCGTCGCTCATCATGTCCTGACGGATGTAAATGCCGCGCTGCTTCGGCTCAGCCACGCGCACACCGTTGATGGTGTACCATGCGGAACTTATCACCGTGGCCGTACCGTCGGCTGCCACGCCACCGATAGCGCTCTCGAAGTCATCCGGCTTGTTGGCATCGCCGTCACCGTAATAGTAGAGGCGGAAGTTGTCGAAACAAGTCCAGTCGTTCGTCAGCATGCCTGTCTTGCGTACGCCCAATACAGGTTCTTTACCTTCAGCCACGTAAAAACTAAAGTTTACTTCATAGGCATTATCCTCAAACGCAAGTTTCGCACCTGCGACTTTATCCACAATGAAATGATACAACATATCGGATTCCGGGAACAAGGAATCAGGCAATGCCACATCGCTGCCGTCATATTTCAACTCGCTGACATGCTCAAAAATGGACGATAACTTTTCGGTCCACTTGTCTTCGCCGCATTCAACGAACAACTCAGCGTTCCGGGCATCTGCGCTGTCCCGACGAGCCACGCCCGCCTCAATAAAGCCTCCCGCACGATAGAAACCATTCATGACAACGCGATAATATCCCGCAGGCATATTATAAAGCGACTGATGTATCTCGCTACTGTCGCTGAACATCTCATAAATCATAGCTCCCGTCACCTTGCTAGAACTGTTCTCGTCCAAAGTGGCACCAACCCATCCATCGGCCGATGCGGCATCCACGATTTCCCCCTTGTCGTTCTCCGTCTTGGTCTGGAAACTCGGGTTGACTATCAAGCCCGTGGCATCCACCGGCTCGTCCTTGCTCGCCGTGGTGAAATCGATATGCCCGCTCAGCATCTTGGAGTAAGCTTTGTCCAAACGAAGGGAATAATCGTTGATTTCGTCCAAAGTAGCAAAGATGCCTTCCCCGTCTATTTTGTCGAAGACTTCAATGGTCAAGTCATACAGCTCTTCATATCCTTCTGTGTCGGAATACTCTTCGTAACTTGCTTCACCATTACCGCTTAGCTTAGCATCGTGGGCAGTAACTTTAGTCTCCAATGCCGCAGCGGCATCCATGGACTCCTGCCCAAACTTGATGGCGGCATTCAACGACTCTGTCTGCTCCTTGTAAACCTCCGGGGTCAACTCTCCCACGGCAGAAGCGGCCTCTATGGCTTTGCTCAGGCCGTCCTTGGCCTCCTGCGTGGTCAGGACATCGGAAGCCAACATCCCGTTAGCCTCACGAATCAGGGCATCCAAGGCCGTTTGGGCACCTTCCATGTTGTCGGCCCCTAAGTATTCCACTTGGAAGTTGTCGAAGATGACCCAAGCCTGCCCCCAAGACACACCCGACATCATTCACCCCTATGCGGAGCTTACCGTCTTCATCCCACGTAACAAGTCGTGGCATTCAGGTAATTCTCAGCTATTCTGCTCGAAAATTTCCTGTGCGGAATTCTTTCCATGGCACAACCATTTCCCGGCCAAGGAAGCGTCGTCTGTCCAAGTCACTTCCTCACAGTCTTCAGCCACGTTCTCCTCCTGCGGACAAGCTGTAACATGGAGAAGGGGTTCAGAAGCATCGTTACCGAAAAGGTAACCCAGAATCTTGTTCGTCTCGTCGCCTTTCCTGCCCCCAACCTTCATGCCATGCGTTATCATTTCCGGAAACTCGGGGAAATAGAACCCCTTGCATGGTAAATCATTATACGATCCTTGGGGCAGGCCGCTGATTTCCTGATAGACTTCCCAATTCCGTCCGTTCCACACCTCAGAAACCCTCGTGCCATCGTTCTTGAAAATCCCCGTCGCCCGTCTTGGTCCAACCATCATTGCTCCCCGCAAAATTGGGATTCACCATCAAGCCGGTCACATTATCCGTAGTCCCGTCTGCCAAAGCTTTCATCACAGATTCACGGAAAATCCTGTCGGCACGGGGTTGGACGCTATCTAATTCGGCTATATCGAACGTACCATTGTCATAACCGGCTTGTAAAACCTCGTCCAAATAAACCTCATAGTCCTCCAACCCGTCGTTGGCATAAGGCGTCTCATCGTAAGCCTTGTTCAAGGCTTCTATCTTCTGGGCCAAGGTCTCGTAAGCAGCCACGTTGTTGGCCAACGTGTCCATCCGCGCAAACAAAGAAGTTATGACACCGGTAAGCGCCTCACTGTCCAGACTCTGGTTTTGATAAGCTTCCTTAGCCGCAGCAATCATTTCTTCGTACTTCACCTTCTCCGATTCGCTGAAAGCCTTGTTGGCACCGGTATATTCGGCATACTGTGCCTCTGCACTCTCAATATTCTGGTTCAGTATTTCGCGTATATTGACCTCACCGCTTCCACTCTTGCCCATATATTCCAACGTGAAGTTGTCCACGGCCGACCAGGTGGAATTGGCTCCTTGTACGACATATCCTATCGTGATGATGCCACCAATGACATCTACATCCACGGTGTAATGGTGCCACGTGCCATACCCCCGCCCTTCATTGGCTGTTTCCGCAGGGTCAGTGGCTTCCACCTTCTTCTCCCCGGCTAAAGACTGGGCATACAGGAACAGACCTTTCGGAGTGGGCGCATCCTCCGTCGGCAATTTGTTGGTCAGAATCCAAGCCCCCACACGGTATTTTCCGTCAGGAATCCCTTCTATCTTCTGCTTGATAGACCAGTCAGGCATATTACTACCATTGTTGGTGGCGCACTCATAAAAGTTCTCAAGGGCTAACCCTTCCGGCAAACTTCCCGCGCCATTCTCGAAACGGTCGCCCGTCTTGCGTTGGTAGTTGGCACCTGAACCTTGCACAATATCCCATCCGTCCGTACTGTTGGCAAACGAGGCTTCCTTTACGAACTTTTCCGTCACGTCCAACGGATTTTCTTCCGTAGCCACGGAATAACCGAAGTCAATAATATCGGCCTTCAAGTCTTCCACTGCCTTTTCTATCGCCTCTACCGTGGCATCTGCCTGGTTATATAAAGCAGCATAATCGGCATATTCCGTAAACCCGATGGCATCGGCAGCTTCCAACTGTACCTTCAACAGCTTCTTGGCTTGGAAGACCTCGTAAGTTTCCGGTGCCACGAACTTCCATTCGTCTTTGGCATTCTCATACCCGGCCGTGTTCTTATCAATCAACGGATCCACCGTAGTTTTCCCTTCGTTTACTGCCATGTAGGAATTGGCATACAAGCCTCCATTGGCTTCCACACCGTAAATCTTGTCTTCGTCTATCACCTTGATACGGTACGCCTCGCCTTCCTTCACGATTTTCCACAGGATATGGCCCGTCTTGTTATGGTCCACGTAAATCTCGGCACCACCCGGATTAATGAACAATTCATGGTATCCTCCGTTACTCGGTGCTTTCATCATGCTCAAACGCCAACCTTTGGCAGTGGAATATTCTTCATCCGTTTCCGGAAGATTGGCTAATTCATAATCTTCACCGTAGCTCAGGGTTACTTCCTGACCTGTTTCCGCTACAACCAATCGTGTACCATAAGGCTGCCCGTTAGTCATGAACTTCTGGGTGGCCACATGATAGATGTAGTACACGCCTCCGCCTGTTTCATCGGCGGTCAAGTTCGGTTCTACGAATTGCAACTCCGGGTCTTCCCACGCGGCCCATAAAGGTAAGGTGGACGATGTCGCACCACAAAGTGCCATCAAGGCAAGTAATCTGTTTTTCATTACACAGAAATTTAAGTTAATAATTAATGTTCTTTATCCTATAATAATATGGTATTACATATAAGATGTGATGCAAAATTATACTTTAAATCCATAAAAACAATGGTAACCATGTTGAAAATAATGGTAACTATGTTGATTTTACTTATAAAGCTGCCCCGCGCCTCATTTTTCCGGCGCAGGACAGCCACTCCTATTAATAACTTTAGCAAAACACTACTTAACTAATACCTTCACTGTTTTCTTCGTGCCGTCGTTCATCATGTCCTGGCGGATGTAAATGCCACGCTGCTTTGGCTCGGCCACACGTACACCGTTGATGGTGTACCAAGCGGAACTTACCACCTTGGCCGTACCGTCGGCCGCCACGCCGTCAATGCTATCTACAAAACCGTCCGGCTTGTTGGCATCGCCATCTCCCAAGTAATAGAGACGGAAGTTGTCGAAGCAAGACCAGTCGTTCGTCAGCATGCCCGTCTTGCGGACACCCAATACCGGCACTTCGCCTTCACCCACGTAGAAGTACGTGTCACACTCATAGGCACCGTCCTCAAAGGCCAACTTCGCACCGCCCGGTTGATCTACGATGAAATGGTACAACTTGTCGGATTCAGGGAACAGAGAATCCGGCAATGCCACATCACTGGTCTCATATTTCCACTCGCTGACGTTCTCGAAGATGGAGGGCAGCTTCTCCGACCACTTGCCCTTGCCGGACTCTATGAACAACTCGGCATTCCGAGCCTCCGTGCCGTCACGGCGGGCCACACCGGCCTCGATATAACCGCCCGCACGGTAGAAGCCGTTCAAGATGACGCGGTAATAACCCGCAGGAGCATTGTACAACGGTTGGTACACCTTGCTACTGTCGCTATAGATTTCACAGAGCATGGCATCCTTAATACCAGTCATGTCGTACTCCGACTCAATCGTCCATCCTTCACCCGACTGGGTGTCTACAATTTCACCCTGTTCGTTCTCCGTCTTGGTTTGGAAGCTCGGGTTGACTATCAATCCCGTGGCATCCACCGGCTCGTCCTTGCTTGCCGTGGGTGAAAATCGATATGTGCACTCAGCATCTTGGAATAAGCCTTGTCCAGACGCAGGGAATAACCGCTGATTTTCATCCAAAGTGGCAAAAGATGCCCGCATCGGCAATTTTTGTTGTCGAGGATTTCACCGACCAAAAGTTTCCAACTCACCATACCCTCTGTTCCCACGTACGCTTCGTAGCTAGCTTCGCCCGTACCGCTCAATCTATCCGAATGCACGATGGCTTTATCCTCCAATGCCACAGCGGCATCCATGGACTCCTGCCCCAATTTGATGGCGGCATTCAACGCTTCCGTCTGTTCCTCATAAATCTCCGGAGTCAACTCTCCCACGCCAGAAGCTGCTTCTATGGCCTTGCTCAAACCGTCCTTGGCCTCCTGCGTGGTCAGAGCATCGGAAGCCAACATCTCGTTGGCTTCACGGATCAAAGCATCCAAAGCCGTTTGCGCACCGTCCATGTTGTCGGCACCTAAGTATTCCACCTGAAAGTTGTCAAAAACGACCCAAGCGGCTCCCCAAGTCACACCCGACATCTTCACGCCCACACGGAGCTTCCCGTCTTTACCCACGTAACAAGTCGTGGCATTCAGGTAATTCCCTTCATCAGCCTCGAATACCTCCTGTGCGGAGTTCTTGCCGTAACACAACCACTTTCCGGCCAAAGAAGCATCTTCGGTCCAAGTCACTTCCTCACAGTTTTCAGCCACATTTTCCTCCTGCGGACAAGCCGTCACATGAAGAAGCGGCTCGGAAGCATCGTTACCGAAAAGGTAGCCATGGATATTACTCGTCTCGTCGCCTTCCTGCCCCCATCCTTCATGCCAAGCATTATCATTGGTAGAACTTGGATTATAGAAAGCCTGGGCCTTTATCTTATATGACCCTTGAGGAAGATTGTTGATTTCCTGATAGACCTCCCAGTTCTGTCCGCCCCACACCTCAGTGACTCTTGTGCCATCGTTCTTGAAATCCCCATCTCCGGTCTTGGTCCAACCATCATTGCTCCCCTCAAAATTAGGGTTCACCATCAATCCGGTCACGTTGTCAGTATCTCCGTTCGTCAAGGCTTCCCTCACGCACGACATCCACAGCCTGTCGGCACGCGGCTGTATGCTGTCCACTTCTGCCGGGTCGAACGTACGCTGTTCATAGGCATCGTCCAGACCGTACACATATTTTTCATACTCGGGGAAATCCACTTCCGCATAAGGCGACTCGTCCCATTCCGTAAGAAGCTCCTGACGCTTTACATTCAATATTTCGTAAGCATTCACGTCGGCCTTCAACTCGTCCATACCTTCTTGCAATGAAGTAAGCACCAGTCCCAATGTCTTGTCATCCGTGTCCGGATTGTCTGCCGCCTGCTTGGCCGTCTCAACCGATTGGTTGAATTTGGTTTCACCGGCAGCCGAATATTTCTTGAACTGGAGGTCATAACCATTCTTCAACTCCTCAGCCTGCGTAATGACTTTCTTCAACTCCTCGGCCATACCGCCTTCAACCTGCCCTAAATATTCCAATTTGAAATTGTCCACGCCTACCCAGTTACAATTCGTATTAACAGTCTTGAACCCCACTTTAATGGTTCCGTTCATGGCAAAGAATTCCAATACAGTGTTACGGGGATATGGGTCGCTCTCTGAAACAACCCCATCCCTTAATCCACCGAACTCCAGGCTATGGGCTTCCGCACGCGACTCGATACCACTGTTCTCTGCATAAAGATACACTCCATAAGGCACTATGTCCCTATTGCCTTGTTGGTAACCTATAGTGTTGGCTGTCAGGCGGTATTTACCTACCGGCATATTTTCCAGAACCTGAGACACTTCCATCGGGTCGTTTGCCAAACTGTTTAGGTTCGAACCATCTGCCCATGTCCATTTCTCCGTAAAGTTCTGCATCTTGTATTCATTCGTGGGAGTCTCATAGCTGACGGACTGAACACCAGGAGTACCTACGGTAGTCCATCCATTGGTTGTGCCGTCCTCAAACGAATTGTTTGTAATGACATTGGTGAAGTCCACGGGATGCTCCGGTGTAGCATTCGAACTTTGCCAATTCACAATAGCTTGTTTAAGGCTAGTTGCCGCAGCCTCGACCTCTTCTGCCGTAGCTTTCGGATTATTGTAGACATCGGCATATTCCCCGTAACCAGTAAAACCAACTTCATCTGCCTTGTTCAACTGTCCCAACAACTTCTTCTTGGCTTGGAAAGCCTCATAAGCTTCCACAGACACGAATTTCCATTCATCCCCGGCATTCTCTTGTCCGGCCATACTCTTGTCAATCAACGGATCCACCTCGGTCTCGCCTTCGCCTACCGCAATGTATGAGTTGGCATACAAACCATCTTGGGCTGCCACGCCGTAAAGCTTGTCCTCGTCAATCACCTTGATACGGTACACCTCGCCTTCCTTCACGATTTTCCACAAGATGTGGCCCGTCTTGTTGTGGTCCACGTAAATCTCGGCACCGCCCGTATTGAGGAACAACTCATGGTATCCCCCGTTGGTGGGCGCGTTCATCATGCTCAGGCGCCATCCTTTCCCCGTGAAATATTCCGGATCCGTTTCCGGACGACGGCTCAATTCATAATCCTCACCGTAAGTCAGGGTAACTTCCTGACCTTGATCGGACACAACCAGACGCGTGGCTGAATTCCCCATGAACTTCTGGGTAGCCACATGATAGACGTAGTACACTCCGCCGCCTGTACCGTCGGTGGCCAGATTCGGCTCTACGAATTGCAACTCCGGGTCTTCCCACGCGGCCCATAAAGGTAAGGTGGACGATGTCGCACCACAAAGTGCCATCAAGGCAAGTAATCTGTTTTTCATTACACAGAAATTTAAGTTAATTATTAATGTTACGTACCCTCCCATTCTCCCGGGAAAGTGAATCTTAATTCAATGAAGAACCTTGATACACTGCAAATATAACGAGTAATCCTTTCCCTATCATTGGACTATTTAAACTTAAATTAGGATTATATCAGCAAAAAAAGTTTTTTTACGCATTTTGTCAAGGAAAAGCACTTTATAAAATCAATCTGCGCCAAATGAAAAAATCGTTTGCCGCAGATTGAAAAATCACTTGGCGCAGAACGAAAAATCATTCTGCGCCAAGTGATTTTATAATTTCAGCATACTGATTTTCAGTAAATTAAATCATAGAAATCCGAAATCAGATTGTTAATCCTTTTGTTAGCAAAAAAGGATTCCTACATCATCCCCGCCCAACGCGCCAGGCCCTCGTAGACGAAGCTCGCCACGCCCAACAGGCAAATGCCCGCCGTGCAGAGCGCCAACGTGAGGCGCACGCCCGGATGGCTGCGCAAGGGGGCCACCGCCGGGAGTCCGTCCTCCGTGAGGGGCTCGGAGATGTACATGGCCTTGACCACCAACAGGTAGTAGAAAAGGGAGACGATGGTGTTCACCAACGCGAGGAACACGACCAACCACCACCCTTGGGCAAAGGCCGCCGCGAAGATGAAGAACTTGGAGAAGAAACCGGCAAACGGGGGTATGCCGCCCAACGAGAACAGGGCCAACGTCAGCACCAACGTCAGGCGCGGGTTCGTTCGATAAAGCCCGCAGTAAGCGTCACGGCCCGTCTGGCCGCCCGCGTGCTGTTCAACGGTGCTGATGACGGCAAAGACGGCCACGTTGGCCACCACATACACGGCCACATAGAACACCAGCGAGGCCATGCCCTGAGCCGTACCTGCAAGCACACCCAGAAGGATATAACCGGCCTGCGAGATGCTGCTGAAGGCCATGAAACGCTTCATGTCGCCCTGCAAAACGGCCATCAGGTTGGCCACGGTGATGCTGGCGACGGAAAGCAGGGCCACGGCGAGCGTCCAGTCTTCTTTCATCAAAGGGAACACAAAACGCAGGACGATGGCCAAGGCCACGGCAGCGGCTCCCTTGGAAATGACGCTCAGGTAAGCCGTCACGCTTGTGGGTGCCCCCTGATAGACATCGGCTGTCCACAGATGGAAGGGCACGAGGCTCATCTTGAATCCCATCCCGGCCAGGAAGAGCACCAGGGCAAACTGCTGCAACGCGCTGCCCTGAAGCATGGCCGGAAGGTCGGCAAAATAGAGCGTGCCGGAAGTGCCGTAGATGAACGACAGGCCGTAGAGCAGCAAGGCGGAAGAGAACATCGTGCTCAGGATAAACTTGGCACCGGCTTCCGCGCTGTGGTGGCGGTATTTGTCGAGGGCCACGAGGCAGGCCATGGGGATGCTGGCCATCTCCAATCCGATGTAGAATATCAGGAAATGCCCGGCGGACACCATGAAGAACATGCCCAACAGGGTGGCGAGCGTCAGCACGTAGAACTCGCCTTGTTTATAATGCGTGTCTTTCCGCCCTAGCCATTCGCCGCTTTGGAGGAAGATAAGCAACGTGCCGGCCGAAAGGATGGACTTGACGATAGATGTGAACGGGGTGTTGACATACATGCCGCCGAAGAGTGCGCGGGTGTCGGGCGTAAGGTTCAATCCTATCTGGAGGGCCATCAGCACGCAAACAGCCGGATGGAACCAACGCCGGCGCAGCGGCCCGGCAAAAAGGTCGGCCAAGAGGGCTACCAACAGAATCAACACCAACGAAAGCTCGGCATGCAAAGACAATATAGCAGATAAATTACTGTTCATGACTTGAATCAAGGAAGATTAAAATGTGAAACAATAGGCTCTACACTGAAACTGACGGTGTCGCTCACCCACCACGGGGCAAGTCCCAGTCCTGCCACACACACAATCAGGCAAATGACGGCAAAACGCTCGTCCCACGTGGCATCCGTCAACTTCAGATGCCCGGGGTTGCGGCACGTGCCATAAAGAATCTTGCCCACCACACGCAGGATATACACTGCCGTGACGACGATGCTCACCGTGGCGATGACGGTGCAGGCGCGGTGGAACACATCGGGATGTTCGAAAGAACCCACGAACACCGTCATCTCGGCCACGAAGCCGCTCAGGCCGGGCAGGCCGAGATTGGCCAGACCGGCAATGACGTACCCCACAGCCAGAAAAGGCATGACCTTCATCAATCCGTTCAACTCGCGCACGTCACGGGTGTGCGTCCGGCCGTATATCATGCCGATAAGGGCAAAGAACAAGGCCGTCATCAGCCCGTGGCTCAGCATTTGCAGGATGGCGCCTGTGCAGCTCGTGCGGGTCGCCATCAGCAAGGCGAAAAGCACCAGGCCGCAATGGCTCACGGAAGAATAGGCGTTGATGTATTTCAAATCGGTCTGCACCACGGCACTGAAAGCCCCGTAAACCACAGAAACCGTAGTCAGTATCAGGAAGAAGTCGCCCCACTGGGCCAACCCTTCAGGCATCAGGTACATGGCCACGCGGAAACACCCGTATCCGCCCAGTTTCATCAACACCCCGGCATGCAACATGGACACAGCCGTGGGGGCGGAAGCGTGGCCGTCCGGGCTCCATGTATGGAACGGGAACAAGGCACCCAACACACCGAAACCCAGGAACACCGCAGGAAAGAACAGCCGTTGCATCCCTTCGGGGATGTTATGCAGTCCGGCAATCTCCAACACATTCATCGTCTGCGCCCCGGCCCCGTAATAGATGCCCAGGATACCGATGAGCAAGAAAGCCGACCCGCCCATCAGCATCAGCGTCAGTTTCATGGCGGCATATTCCTTGCGCCCGCTGCCCCATACGCCGATGAGCAGGTACATCGGGATGAGGGCCACCTCATAAAACATGAACATGGTGAAAAGGTCGGTGGAGATGAAGAAACCGAACACGCCCGTGGAGAGCAAGGTGAACCACAGGAAATATTCTTTCGTGAGGGGTTTCAGTTTCCATGAAGCGAAAGTGCCCGTGAACACGATGATGGCACTCAGCAGCAACATGACCACGGAAATGCCGTCCACCCCGACGGAATAACAGATATGCAAGGGAGCGTACCACACGACACCTATCCGTGTAGAGCATCTCAGGCTGCGGGAAAGGCAGATTGGCAATCAACGCACGAAGCCGGAGATAATCCACGGCAAGCCAGACCGCCAGCACCAACAACGCGGAAGAACCGGCTACCATCACTCCCCGCACTTGGTTGACACTACGGGCCATCCACAGACCGAGCATCATCAACAGGGGAATCAATACGAAAAGACTTAATATATTCATATCGTTTTTACTTTTTTAAAGAATCGTCAGACGGCCAACAAGACCAAAGTCAAAAGGATAATGCCGCTCAGGAACCAAATCACGTAAGCCTGTATCCGCCCGCTCTGCATGGGCTGTACTTCCTCGGCCGAAGCACGGGTGCCCCAAGCCAGGAAGTTCATGAAACCGTCTATCACATGGCGGTCGAACCATGCCAACGGGACAGACACGCAGCGGAAAATAATCCGTTTGGTGACGAACAGCCAGGCTTCGTCCATATAAAAACGGCGGTAGGCCGCACGGTGCAGTTTCGGGAAACGACGGGCCAGGGCATCGGCCACCGGCTGTTCGCTGCGGGCATACATGAAAGTGGCCAAGGCGATGGCCAATACAGCCACCACGCAACTTGTGGCTGCCACGCCACCGTCCAAATGGATGTCGTAAGACAAACCGTCGCCCGTGACAAAATGCCCGAAGGGAATGAAACCGGCCAGACAGGTCACGGCAGCCAATACCATCAACGGGAAAGTCATCGCAAGCGGGCTTTCGTGCGGCACGTGCGCGGCATGCAGTCCCTTGTTCTCGTGCCCCCAGAAAATGCAATAGTACAGGCGGAACATGTAGAAAGCCGTCATCCCCGCAATGAAAGTCATGACATAACCCATCACCGGGCTGAAAGCAAAGCAGGCCGTCAGGATCTCGTCCTTGGAGAAGAAGCCGGAGAACGGCGGGATGCCGGCAATGGCCAGGCAGGCGATGAGGAACGTGGCGTGCGTCACCGGCATGTACTTGCGCAAGCCGCCCATCGCGGACATCTCGTTGCTGTGCACGGCATGGATGATGCAGCCCGCGCCAAGGAAGAGCAAAGCCTTGAACATGGCATGGGTGAAAAGATGGAACATGGAAGCCATGTAGCCCAGGCCGCCTTCATGGCTCGGCATGCCCGTGCAGACTCCCAAAGCCACCATCATGAACCCGATTTGGGAAATGGTGGAAAAGGCCAACACCCGCTTGATGTCGCTTTGCACGCAAGCCACGGAAGCGGCATAGAAAGCCGTGAAAGCCCCGACGTAGGCCACGATGTGCAACGTTTCCGGCGCGTATGCGATATAAAGCGGGAACATCCGTGCCACTTGGTACACTCCGGCCACGACCATCGTGGCCGCATGAATCAACGCACTCACCGGCGTAGGACCTTCCATGGCATCGGGCAGCCAGATGTGCAGCGGGAACATGGCGCTCTTACCGGCACCGCCCACGAACATCAGCCCCAATGCCCACGGCAGCATCAATGCGCCTTGCATAAGGTTCTCCTCGGCAGGCGCAAAGGTGAACGTACCCATATAATAACCGTAAATCAGGATACCGATGAGGAATCCGAGGTCGGCAAAACGTGTCACGATAAAAGCTTTCTTGGAAGCGGAAATGGCTTCAGGCTTCGTGTAATAAAACCCTATGAGCAGGTAAGAGGACACGCCCACCAGTTCCCAAAACACATACATCTGGAAAATGTTCGTGGCTACCACCAAGCCGAGCATCGAAAAGGTGAACAAGCTCAGGAAAGCGTAATAACGCTGAAAACCCTTCTCCCCTTTCATATACCCGAAAGAATAGATGTGCACCATGAGCGAGACGGTGGAAATGACCACCAACATCATCACCGAGATAGGGTCGAGCAGGATGCCCATGTCGATATGCAGGCCGGCCGTGAAAGGCAACCATACAAAATTATAAGGTACCAGGGTCCCAAACGTCCCGTCGGCCAAACGCGGCAAGGTGAAATAACCGTATGCCACGGCATAACTCAACACGGCCACAGCCCCCAATGACAACGAACCGACCAGACCGGCTGCGCGATGGGACATCTTCATACCTGCCAGAGCCAACACTAAGAAACTCAGTACGGGCAGGAGGAGTATCAATATCGTATATTCCATATCATTCTTCTTTTTATCAGTTTCCGGCGTCAACCCTTCAGGTCGCTGACATCATCCGTCTGGATATTCCGGACATTACGGTACACATTTATCATAATGGCAATGGCCACAGCCGTTTCCGCCGCCGAGATGGCAATGCCGAAGAGCGTGAAGAAATGGCCTTCGAGCGCACCCGGATAAAATAACGGTTGAACACGGCAAAGTTGATGTTCGTGGCATTCAGCATCAATTCCACGGAGATGAGCGTGGCCAACAGGTTGCGTCGCGTGAAAAAGCCGTAAATACCGGCAAACATCATCACCGTACTCAGTATCAGATAATAAAAAGCATCTATTTCCATAACTCTGTTTGTTTAATCAACGTTTACGCGCAATCATGATGGCACCGATCATGCAGGCCAACAACAACACACTGACGACCTCGAAAGGCAGGACAAACTGGTATTTCCCCATTCCGACAAGCGCGTTGCCGACTTTCACCGGATCCAGTTCCACCAACGGAGGAACGGAGAAACGTGCAAAACCGTAAGACGACAGCAAGAATACCGTCAACCCGAAACCGGCCAATACCGTCAGCATGGCCGCAAACCAACGTCCCCGTGGGATACGTTCGTTCATGTTCTTGTCCGAACGGGTCAACAGGATGGAGAAGACATAAAGCACGACGATACCTCCGGCATAAACCGACAACTGCACCGCTCCCAAATAGGTATAGCCCAACATGAAATAGAGGCCGGCCGTCCCGAAAAGCACAAACAACAGAGCCGTGGCCGCACGCAAAATACGCCCCGACGTCACAGCCAACACCGAACAGACCGCCATCATCAGTGAGACAACCCCAAAAACTACTTGCCCAAGAGTGATTCCTTCCATATTACATTATGCTTTTATAGGTTTGTTTTTCTCGGGAGCCGGTGCCAACACCGAACCTTCCCGGTTCAACGTGAGCAGCAACTTGTCACGCTCGAAAACCGAATTCTCAAAATCATTGGAAAAACGTATGGCGCCATGCGGACAGGCATTGACACAAAGCTGGCAAAACATGCAGGAACCCAAATCATATTCATACTTCACCAAATACTTCTTCTTCTTTCCTTCCGCATCTTCCCTCACTTCGGAAACCACACGATCGTATCGTTGGGACAGGCCATCTGGCACAACCCGCAGGCCACACAATGATGCTGGTTCCGGTCGTCATGAATCATTTCCAACTGTGCCCGATGACGTTCCGGTATGTAAAGCGTCGTATGCCGGTTTTCCGGATACTGCTCCGTCACTTTCTTCCGGAAGAACACCTTGATGGACGTTTTCAGTCCTCCCGCCAGACTCTCCGTGCTACGCCAATATCTCTTTATATATTTTGTGAATTTACTCATTTCATTACTATCGTTTTAAAAAACCAATCCGAAAACCTTCATCACCACCATGGCCAACATGACTACGAGCGACAAGGGCATGAGGTATTTCCATTCCAACGTCAGCACCTGGTCGATACGCAAACGGGGGAAGGTCCACCGGATCCACATCAACAGGAATATGACGAAAAACGTCTTGCCCAGGAACCATACGATACCGGGAACATAGTCCATCACGGCATTGAACCCGTCGAGCCCGGCCACATGCAAAGGCATCCACCCCCCTAAGAAAAGCGTAGTGGCAATACCTGCCGTAATGAAAAGGTTCAGGTACTCGGCCAAGTAGAAAAAGCCGAAATGCATGCCGGAATATTCCGTATGGTAACCGGCTGTCAATTCTTGCTCGGCTTCAGCCAGGTCGAACGGCCCGCGGTTGGCTTCGGCATTGCCGGAAATGAGGTAAATGACAAAAGCCACCAACGTCAGGACATGTCCCCTGAAAATGTTCCATCCTCCGGCCTGGCTTTCCACGATGCCGCTGATGCTCATCGTCCCGCTCAGGATGACCATCGTAAGTACCGTGATACCCAAAGACAGCTCATAGCTGATAATCATGGCACCACTGCGGACGGCACCGATAATCGTGTACTTGCTGTTACTGCTCCATCCGGCCAACAAAATACCGATCACCCCGATGCTCGAAGCGGCCAACACGAAGAATATCCCTATTTGCATGTCCAGAATCTCTGCTCCCTTGTGCCAGGGCAGACAGGAAAACGAAATGACGGAAGCCAGAATCACTAAATAAGGCGCCAGTTCATAAAGCACATGGTCGGACTTCCTGAGGCGTATGATCTCCTTGGTCAGTATCTTCAACACGTCGGCCGGCACTTGCAACAACCCGCCTTTGCCCCCCACACGGTTCGGCCCTATACGGCACTGGAAAGCGCCGCAGACCCTGCGTTCCATGTAAATGAGCACCACGGCCAACACGGCGTATGCCAACAAAATGACTATGCCCAGCGCCAACCCTTCGATAAAAACAGCCCAGTCCTCAGGCATCACGCCGCACAACGTACGGTGTATCCACTGCGTGAACGGTTCCAGGCTGTAATAATCCAAAAATGCTTGATCCATATATTTAAATGTGTCTGTATGTTATCTGTCAATATCCGGTATCACGAAGTCCATCGTACCGCCGATGGCAATCAGGTCGGCTATCTTCCCGCCCCGGCACACGGTGTCCATGGCATGCACCAACGGCAGGCCCGTGCTCCGGTAATGCAAACGGTAAGGCATCTTGTCCCCCCGGCTGATGAGGAACACGCCGAACTCGCCACGACTGGCCTCGACGGAAGCCGTAAACACGCCTTCGGGCAATTTGAGGATGGGCTTCGTCTTCACCCGGAACTCCCCTTCGGGCACGTTGTCTATCAACTGTTCTATGATCCGGCAGGATTCCATGATTTCGTCCATGCGCACCATATAGCGGTCAAACGAATCACCATGGGTATAGGTGATTTCCTTGAAGTCCACCTTGCCGTACATTGCGTAGGGATGGTGCTTGCGCACGTCGTTGGCCCATCCGCAGGCACGGCCCGTACCGCCGGTACAGCCCAACGAGATGGCATCCTCACGCGAAAGCAAGCCGACCCCCTTCAGACGGGTGCGGGCAATGACGCTCTTCGTAAAGATGTCGTGGTATTCATGGATAATGTTCCGCAAGTGCACGATAAACTCTTTCGTCTTCCGCACGAAATCGGGATGCAGGTCGGCCTGCACGCCGCCAATCACATTGTAGTTCTGAATCAACCGCCCCCCGGTGGTATCCTCGAATATGTCGAGAATCATCTCACGCTCGCGGAAACCATAGAAGAAAGGTGTAAGCGCACCCATGTCCATGGCCAGACAGGAATAAAAGAGGAGGTGGGAATCGATTCGTTGCAATTCGTCCATTATCGTGCGGATATATTGTGCACGTTGGGAAACCTCGATGCCCGCAGCTTGCTCGATGCATATACACAGGGCATGGCGGCTCTGGTGGGCGCTCAGGTAGTCCAGACGGTCGGTCAACGCCAATGTCTGCGGATAAGTCAGGCTCTCGTTCATCTTCTCGATACCCCGGTGGATATATCCCAATATGGGGTCTATCTTCTTGACCGTCTCGCCGTCCAACGACGTACGCATGCGCAACACGCCATGCGTGGAAGGATGTTGCGGGCCGATGTTCACGATGAAGTCATCAGGGTTGAACACCACGTTCTCGCGCCGTTCGATGGTCCCGTCCGCACGCAAGTCATATTCCTCCGTCACGTCGGCGTTCACCTCATTCTCCATGTTGAGCGGGTTGCTGCCCATGTCGTAATCCTTAAGGAGCGGGTAACCGGCCCAATCCTCACGCAAGTAGAGGCGGCGCATGTCAGGATGCCCCGTGAAGCGTATGCCGAAGAAATCGTATGCCTCGCGTTCCTTGATTTCCGCCGTCTTCCATATCCGGCACACCGAGGGCAGGAAAGGCTCCTCGCGCCCGTCCGTGTCCGTGCGCAACGTCACGCGGCCGCCGTCCGGGTCGACTCCAACAGGTAGAACACGCTCAGGCGGCCGTCACCGTCCGCCGCCACAAGGTCGCGCATGTAATCCATCGGTTCCTCCGCGTCGTCGTGCAACCGGCGGCATACCTCCGCCACGTCCCCCTTCGGGACCACTACCACTCTCTCGCCGGCCTCTTCCACTGCGGCGGCCGCGCACCACTGCCTTATCTTTTCTTCAATCATATTCCGGCCTCCTTTCTTTCCCCTGCCTCTTCCGGCTTCTCCTTGCGGTTGCGTCCCCCAAGGAAACGCTCTGCCTTGATTTTACGTTGCAACTGCATCATGCCATAAAAGAAAGCCTCCGGCCGCGGGGGGCATCCCGGGATGTACACGTCCACCGGGATAATCTCGTCGATGACCGTTCCACACGTGGTAACTCTTGCCGGGAACGGCCCCCCTGCTCGACTGGTGGCATCCCCCCCACGGCCACCCACGTA
>ENA-OQDT01000589-OQDT01000589.1-human-gut-metagenome-genome-assembly--contig:-NODE-589-length-23523-cov-3.722175_pt1 | contig 23523 bp, 15 predicted proteins | sample MGYA00242786_ERZ504617 | MGnify/ENA primary metagenome ERZ504617 (study PRJEB26092, sample SAMD00036337) | human gut metagenome | host: Homo sapiens | study: EMG produced TPA metagenomics assembly of...
GTTTACAGCCCATGGCTTTTAAGAAATTCTTCTGCCCGTTCCAAATCTTGAGGAGTATCTATGCCGATAGTTTCTACATCCGTGATACCTGCTTTGATAGTGTATCCGTTTTCCAACCAACGAAGCTTAAGCACTCGGTCACAAACTGACAAAAACAGCCGCCAAAGCCGCAACCTGTACAGCCGCAGGAAACAGGGAATATTACACCTGTAGTGTATGCGGAAAGTATTTCTCAGACGCAGCCGGAAAGCACGAGATTGCAAAAGATAGTTGGGTAATCAAAGCCAAAGGTCACACAATCACTAAAAAGGAAACACCAGCTACAGCAGACAGGGAAGGTAAAATCGAGTATTCCTGTGATGTTTGCAAAAATCATGTAGAGAAAACGTTTGTTTTACCGAGAACAGAGATTTCTGTTTACATGGGTAAAACAGCAAACCTTATCAGCGATGCTTCTAAGTGCAGTATCACACTTGCAAATGCAAAGAAATACAAAAAAGTATTTCACACTGGATACGAAAACAGGAAAGATCAAAACTTCAACCAAGAAACTGTCTAAGGTAAAGATCAAGAAAACAATTCCTGTAAAAGTAACCGTAGATGGTAAAGCGTATAACGTAAATGTGAAACTGAAAATTTGCAGCACCGAAGATTAAAAGCATAAAGAAAAAGAGTGCAGGAAGTGATTACAGATATACATTTAAGTATAATGTTCCAAATGCAACAAAAGTACAATTTAGAATTATAGGAAGAGAAAACAAGAGAACAAATAGTGTATTAGATCGTTATCTTAACAAGCGAAAGAGTAGCAGAGATTCTTACATTTATTTGTCTAAAAAAGATGTTGAGAATCTTCTTAAAAAACAAAAACCATATAAGAATGTTCGGTTTAGAGTCAGAGCATATTATGGAAAAAATGTTTCTGAGACTACCGTTGTTTTATCCAAATAAAACAGAAAGTATTATTTTAAGAAAGGACCGAAGAGATATGAAATTATGCATGGGTTGCATGAATGAGATAGAAGATCATCTTTCCACCTGCCCGTACTGTGGATTTAATGAGACAACGCTTCGCCAGGAATCCTACTACCTGGATCCGGGAACGATCATTGGCGGAAAATACATCGTTGGGCGCGTCTTAAGTTATGGTGGACATACCGTATCTTACATGGGTATGGATGCAGAAATGAACCGGAAGGTCATTGTAAAAGAATACCTGCCAAGTGATTTTTCTACTCGTTCAGAAGGAGAAAAGGATGTAACGATTTATTCAGGAGATGGTCAGGAACAGTTCGAACAGGGACTGACCAACTTCCTGAACGAAGCAAACCGGATTCAGCAGTTACAGAACGCAAAAGGAATTGCAAAAGTATATGACTGTCTGGCAGAAAATGAAACGGGATATGTTATTTCGGAATACGTCGAGGGAAGAACTTTAAAAGAGATTCTGGATGGCGGAAAACGATACAGCGCAGAAGAAGCGGCGGATTTTATCCGCCAGATCCTGGCTGGGCTGGCAGATGTACATCGTATGGATATTGTACATTGTGATATTTCACCGGAAACGATCATGGTGACAGATTCTGGTGAGATCAAACTGACAGATTTTGGCGCAACACGCTATGTCACAACGGCAAATTCCAAGAGCCTTTCCATCATTCTGAAAAGAGGATATGCACCGGAAGAACAGTACCGCAGCAAAGGTGCGCGTGGACCGTGGACGGATGTATATGCACTCGGTGCCGTGATGTATCTTATGATTACGGGTGAGGTTCCACAGGAATCCGTAGAGCGTGCCCTGTCAGATGATCTCAAAGAGCCGTCAAAGATGGGCATTGATATTCCAAAGAATATAGAAAATGCAATGATGAATGCCCTGAATGTATACCAGCAGGACAGAACGCAGTCTGCGGAAGCATTTTTGCAGGAACTGAATAGCAGTGAAGTAAAACGCCGCAAAGTAAAACAGCAGAAAAATAAAACAGGAAAATTCCCAATCTGGGCGAAAGCACTGGTAGCCGGACTCGCCTGCGTGGTTGTTGTCGGCGGTGTCTATATGATCAAAATGACCAAAGGCAGCAAAGGAAGCCTGGATAACAGCGGTGAAGTAGTCATGCAGGATCTGAGAAACAAAACCATGGAAGAAGCACAGGAACTTATTGACAACTTCAATAAGGAACATGGCTGGAATTTGACACTGGTTGAATCCAGTCATAAATTTGACAAAGACGAAAAGAACGCAGGCAAAATTGTTTCACAGGACGTTCCATCGGGAACAGTTCTGCAGGAAAGCGCTGACAAAGAAGCAGATACAGATACAGGTGCAGAGAGTGATACGGAAGTCGAATTGCAGATGGCAGAAGATGCAAGTCTGCCGGATGGATGGACAAGAGATGAGGATGGAAAACTGACAGGAGAGATTGGGCTTGTTGTCTATACCAATGAAGAAGTCAGCTATTCCGAAATCATCGGTCTGAATGCTTACCAGATTGCGCAGAAACTTGGTGTTCCGACAGATAATGATGAGCGGTTTATTCCGAAAGAAGATCAGAATAAGAATTACTATGATCTGGTCAGTCTGGAAGCAGGCGGGGAAGAGATCCTGGCAGATGCATTAACAGAAGATAACCAGAACAAAACATTTGCCTACAGTACTGATATGAAGATTACGTATTATAAAACGGATTTCTTCTATTGGGATAAGCTTCCTGACTTTACAACAGAGTATGGAACGGTAGATAAGATACCAGAACAGGATCTTTATAACTATTCGAATGAAAATACCAAAGATAAAGTTGGTAAAGAAAGTCTGGAAAAGAAAGGATTTATTGATAACAGTTATTATGCATTGGAAGGTACTCATGAAGTGGGTGATATCGTAGGTCAGACCGTGTCGGCAGGTACCCCGTACGATGAGACAACTCCGGGAGATACTGTGCTGAAAGTTCAGGCAATCGGAACGGTACTGGAGTATAAGGGACTGACAGGAAAAGAATTTGGATCTGTTCTGCGAGATAATAAATTCGGTACTTTTGGTTTTATGTATCTGAATGGAAAGCCAGCAACCGGTAGTACATCGATTCAAAGTGTAAAGGTTTATGATCTTACAAATGATCCAAATAAAGAGAAGCCGCTGGATTACTTCCAGAAAGATGCAAACGATCCGGAAAACAATGGAAATCTCTTCTTTGAAATCGTAGTGGACTATCCACCTACCGAAGCACCAGCACCGACACCAAGCTATGACGGTGGAGGTAATTACACACCGGCACCAAGCAATAGTGGTGGCGGTAATACAAACCCGCATGAAAATCGAAGAGCTTAAGATTAAAAGGAGATCCTACCTATGAAACTTTGTTATCATTGTATGTCGCAGATCTCCAATGACAAAGCGAGTTTCTGTCCGGAGTGTGGGAAGAGTCTGGAGCCTGAGCAGCAGAAGCCACGGTTTCTGAAGGCGGGTACGGTTCTTGGCGGTAAGTTTCTTGCAGGCTATCCGCTGGGAGCCGGAGGCTTTGGCAACACCTACATCGGATGGGATCAGATGTTACAAAGGAAAGTTGCGATCAAGGAGTTTTATCCGGAACAGTACTGTGGCCGCGGGCAGGATGGTCTGACGGTCATGGTCACGGATGAAAAACTGGTGCCGCGTTTTCAGCGCGGTCTGCAGCAGTTCCTCGCCGAGGCGCGGAGCGTTGCTGCCCTGCATGATGTGCAGGGCGTTGTGGAAATCTCCAATTTCTTCGAAGAGAATGGAACCGGTTACATAGTCATGGAATATCTGGAGGGTATGGATGTCAAGACCATCCTCAAAAAGTCCGGTGACAGGAAAGATTATGAATGGAGCCGACGGGTCATTCTGACCGTTCTTTATACGTTGAAGGAGATCCACAAACGGGGAGTACTCCACAGGGATATTGCACCCGACAATATTTTTGTTACAAAAGAAGGTATCGTAAAACTGATCGATTTCGGTGCGGCGAAAAATGTTTCTGCGGTGGAGAACAGCACCGATGTGTGGCTGAAAGCCGGTTATGCACCGATCGAGCAGTACAAAAATACATTTAAACAGGGACCGTACACTGACCTTTATGCGGTGGCAGCACTTTTCTACCGTATGCTGACCGGACAGAAGCCGATCCCGGCGATCCAGCGTCTGGAGGATGATGCACTGATCCCGCCGTCTGATATGGGAATTGCGATTCCGCAGCAGGCAGAGATGGCGATCATGGTCTGCCTGAACATGATGCCGGAATATCGTCTGCAAAGTGCGGAAGAATTCATGGAAGCTCTGGACGGCAAATTTTTCATTCCGGTGTATGAGCCGACCTGGATCCTGCCAAAGGAAGCACCGAAAGGACTCAAAGGCAGGATCGGTGCACTGCCGATGGGAGCGAAAGTGGCACTCTGTCTGTTGTGCATCGCACTGGTCGGCGGAACGGGTATCGGTGTGATGACTGCCGTAAACAACAAAGAGCAGACCGGGCTGTCTGAGGATGCGCAGGTGGTCATGGTGGATCTTCGCGGCAAGACAAAGGAAGAGGCAGAACAGTATGTCAAAGAACTGAACCGCAGAGCAGGCTGGAATATTACCTTAAATATGGACAATACGGTGTTTGACGCGTCAAAAGAAAATGGAACCGTGTGTGAACAGTCGATCCCGGCAGGCACTGTGCTGTACGATGCATCTTCCGGAAGCAGTGAGGAGACAGAGGCGGATACAGATACAGAGGAAAGTACTGCTTCGTATCTGATTTATACGAAAAACGGTCCGGATACAGAAGTAACCGGTACGCTCAGCCTTACAATCTGTGACAATACGCAGATCTGCTACAGCGAGCTGCAGGGCATGAATGCCTTTGTGATCGCCAAAAAACTGGGCATCGACACCAGTGATAAAACCCGTTTCATTGAAGAAGAAAAGGGCGGAGCAAACTACTATGATCTGGTCAGCCTGGATACCGGAAGCGAAAATATCACAGAAAAAATGCTGGCGGACGGGAAGAATCAGGACAAGACATTTGCTTACAGTGACAACCTGAAAATTCATTATTATGCGACAGATTTCTTCTACTGGATGAAGCTTCCGGATTTCACACAGTTCCAGACCGTGGACAAGATACCAAAGCAGATGGTATATCGTTACAGTGATGAAAATACAAGAGAACGCACCGGAAAGAAATCCATGAAAAAATCCGGTATGATCGATGACAGTTATTTTGCAGTCGAAGGCAGCCATGAAGTGGGTGATATCGTAGGTCAGACCGTAGCAGCAGATACGGAATATGACCAGAGTAATCCGGGTGATACCGATCTGAAAATTCAGGTGACAGGAACCGTTCTGGAATATCAGAAAAAGACAGGAAAAGAATTTGCAAATCTGCTGAAGGAGCAGGGATTTGGAAGTTGTGGATTTTTATATCCAAACGGAAAAGAAGCATCCGGAAGTACATCTGTGCAGTCGGTAAAGGTGTATGACCTTGGCAATGATCCAAATAAAGAGAATCCACTGGATTATTTTAAAAAAGATGCAAATGATCCGGAGAACAACAGCAATCTCTTTTTTGAGATTGAGGTAAATTATCCGGCAACCGAAGCACCGGCACCGCCTCCTGCACCGAGTTACGATGACGGCGGTGGAAGTTACAGTGCACCATCATCCGGCGGAAGTTCCGGCGGAGGATCTTCACATAATGCAGGACGGAGATTTGATAATTAATTTTTATAAAAACTAACATGCAAAGGGGTGAGAATCAAAGTGGGAAAGAGATTAGTCGATCCGAACAAGCTCTGTATGGGCTGTATGACCGAACTGCAATGGCCGGGGATGCCGTGTCCGAAATGCGGGTTTGACGTAAAACGTTATAAAAAACCGAAAAACAGCCTTCCGTTGTATGAGATTTTGAACGGCAAGTATCTGCTGGGAAAAGTACTTGGAATAGGCGGCTTTGGAATCACCTACATTGCATGGGATTTTTATCAGGCAAAGCGGGTTTGCGTCAAAGAATATTTTCCGCGGGAGATTGCGATGCGCAATTTCAGCGGACACAGTTATTCGGAGCAGTTATCGGTTTCGCTCTGCTGCAATACCGAGACATACACGCAGCATCTGGACAAGATCCAGTCCGCATACATGAAGGGACTGGAAGCTTATATCCAGGAAGCATCCAATCTGTCACGCTATTACCTGATGCCTGGTATTGTTTCCATAAGGGATTTCTTTTATGGGAATGCAACAGCATATATTGTGATGGAGTACATAGACGGCATCGACATGAAAAAATATGCGACACTGCGGGGAGGAAGGCTTCGTCCGGAGGAAGTGTTTTCACTTCTGAAGGATGTGCTGAAAGCTTTGCAGGCAGTTCATTTTGACAACATTATTCACAGGGACATCAGTCCTGACAACATTATGCTGACACGGAAAGATATGCATGCGATCCTGATCGACTTTGGAGCGGCACGCAACTACGGAAACAGTGAAAATGCACCGATCCTGCTCAAGCATGGTTATGCGCCGATTGAGCAGTACAAAAAAGACGGTCATCAGGGACCGTGGACGGATGTTTACAGCATGTGTGCCAGCATGTATTACCTGATGACGGGCATACGGCTTCCGGCTTCGATTAAACGCCGGGAGCACGATACGGTGCAGCGTCTGCAGGCGATGGGCGTTCCGCTCTCTGATGAACAGGATCTGGCGATCTGCAAAGGACTGAGCATCGAACCCCAGGATCGCTACCAGTCGATCGGAGAGCTGTTCTGGGATCTGTATCATGAGTAAGGGGGGCATCTTATGGAGATAAAAGTTTGCCGGGGATGCTTCCGGGAATGGGATCAGGAGCAGACCTCCTGTCCGCACTGCGGCTGGAATCCCAGGGAGGCTTCGGATGCAGTCATGGGCTGGACGGCAGGGGAAGTATTTGAAAAGCGTTATCTTCTGGGAATGTGTTACTGCGAAATAGCAGATAAGGCAGTGTGGCGGATGTATGACAATCTGCTTGGCATTTCTCTGCTGGCTCTTCGCACGAAGCAAAATGACACAGAAGAATTGCAGCGGCTTGCAGAGTGCTTGGAAAGATTGGATCTGCTTTCCGGAAATTCGGTGAAGATCCTGGCGGTTAAAAAATTGTCCGGTAAATGGACACTGCTGTTTTCCGTCAGGGATGCCGAAGAAAAGAAAGAACAGGTGCAGGCAGTTTTGCAGGCGAAGGATTTGCAGGAACCGGAAGCAGAGCCGGATTTTGAGAAGTATCTGGACGTGAATCCGCGAAAAGAGCAGGCACTTTGTAGTGACACGATGCTGGATGAGCGTTACCGGATCCTGGACTGCATCGGCATCGGCGGTTTTGGCATTGTATATCTTTGCCAGGATCTCTATCTGAAACGTCTTGCCGCGGTAAAGGAATATTTTCCGGCAGAGTGGGCAGAACGTGAGGAGTCGTTTGTGTCGGTTACTTCTTCGCAGAAGCTGGAGGCCTATCGTTTCGGGCTGCAGTCATTCTATGAGGAAGCAAAGATCACAGCAAAATTTTTACATACGGAGCATATCGTGACGATCTGTGATGTGGTGGAGGCAAATGATACGGCATATCTGGTCATGGAATATATTTCCGGGATTAGCATCGGACGGGAAATGCGTGCGCGTGATTATCAGCCGTATGATCTGCTTTCTTTGGAGCAGATTTTATATCCGGTCATGGATGCACTGGAAGCGATGCATGAAGAAAGACTTGTGCACAGTGATGTCAGTCCCGGAAACATCATGCGTGCCGAGGACGGCACGATCTATCTGATCGACCTGGGGGCAGCCAAATATGCACTCAGTTCCAGACCGGTCTTAAGCGCGGCATTTCTGAAGATCGATTATGCGGCGCCGGAGCAGTACCGGACAGCGCGCGAGGGTATCCCGCGGGACGAGGGAGCATGGACGGATATTTATGCACTTGGGGCAACCACTTACTATCTGTTAACCGGGCAGAAGCCGCCCGATGTCATAAAAAGGCTGGGGAGCGAGAAAACAAAGCTCCGTCTGCCGAAGAAACCAAAGATTAAGCATGCCAGGCAGTGGGAAAAATGGCTGGGGCATGCGATGGAACCGGAAATCAAGGCAAGAATTGCTTCTGTTGAGCAATTCAGGGAAGAAGGCAGGGAACTGCTGAAGTGAGGAGAATGAGATGAAAGCAAAAAAAGCAATAGCTGTCCTGGTGGCAGCAGGAATGATACTTGGCACGACTGGATGTGGAAGCAGCGACAGTTCAGAATTGCTTTCCTCGATTGCAGAACAGGCAAACACGGAAACATCTGATATTTCTGATATTCTGGATAAACTGGATGAGACGGAACAGGAAACTGTGCAGGAAACAGAGGCAAAGGCACAGGAGACAGAGGAAGCATTCAATCCTGAGATCATGGGAAGTACCACAGACAGTGGGTATGAAAATACATACTTTAACATGGGCGTTACGATAGATTCTGACTGGGAAATCGCAGATGAGGAATCGATGGATGAGGTGAGCAAACAGGCAAAAGCAGCGGCAGAGAGCGGAAACCAGGAAGAATTTGAAGCGATCAGTGATCAGATCACACTTTTTCAGGCATTTAAAAGTGATGGAACAAGTATCAGATTTATGATGCAGAAGGAAGAAGGTGCAGGTCTGTTCTCGGAGGATGCAATGCTTGAAGCTGCAAAAGAAGAAATAGAGAACAATCCGGAAGAAATGGGAATGGAAGATTGGGAGATTTTAAATGCAGAGACCACTACCATGACGATTGCCGGACAGGAGAAAAAAATTTTGCATTTAACAGCGAAACTGAATGGTGTATCTATGGATATATGTGAATTTGTTGTTCTGCGGGGAAATTATATGATGCTGGTAGCAGCCGGTGGCCTGCAAAATGAGGTTTATAAGGATGTTCTGAATATGCTGTATCTGGTAGACTGAAGAATATCAGTAAAAAATAATGATAGAAAGGGAGGTTTTTGCAATGGATAATATTTTTTCAGCATTAGCGAGAAGAAGAACCAAAGGTGTTGTAACGGAGTTTGTCCTCTGGTGCCTGGTTTGTTTTGTGGCGCTGATGTCGCTGATCGCACTGGCGATGGGAGGCGGAAATGTTGTCTGGATCCTGTTGCTGCTGACCTCGATCGGCATGGGCGTGATCATGGCATTCCGCCTGCGTGAGATCGCGATGTTGTACGCGGTCTGCGTGTTTAATGCGATCATATTTCTGATACACTATCTGGTTTTTGCGATCGGGTATTCGCCTTATACGGTTGCTTATGATTATGATGTTTCTCATTCAGCTGTCAGCATTATTTTCTTTGTTCTGGCGCTGCTTTTGTCGATCGCAGTGGTGGCATGCGCATTCGTACAGTTTTTCTCAAAGGTCAGAATGGGAACGATCCTGACGATCCTGGAAATCTGTAATGTGGCAGCGATCATGCTTTCCCAGATCATCATCTATGTATCGGAGTACGGCGGAGCGGATGCATCTTATTATGGAATCAATGACGCACACAGAACCTGGATGAATTACCGGGGATACTGGGTCGGCACCCTGGCACTGTGGATCATGCTTGCGTTGACGGCAGTTTTTTATGCCTGCTATTTCTGGATGCCGCTGGATCGTGCAGCAGGAAAGATCACAGGCGGAAGCGGCAGCCGCGGCGGAAACAACTGGTGCGGAAATAATAACTGGAACGGAAATTACAATTATAATTCCCAGAATTTCCAGCCGGGTATGCAGGGACTGAACGGTGCATACACCGGACGCGATATTTATCTGCAGGGAAGAACGCTGACGGTCGGTTCTTCTGAGACGGCAAATGTCTGCATTCCGGATGCACAGGTGAGCAGAGTACACTGTACCATCCGCTATAATGCGCAGAGTGGTTTTTATGAGATACTTGACCAGTCAACAAATGGAATGTTTTTAAGCGACGGGTCACGCCTGTATCCGGGCAGATATACTTCGGTGCGGCGCGGCAGCGTGGTGATCATCGGTAGCCACAGATTCCGTTTGCTGTAGTGTGAGTTGGAAAAAGATAAAGGAGAAGAAAGAACATGAGAAAAATGAAAGAAATGAAAAAGGCAGCAGCAAGTGTAATTCTGGCAGCAGCAATGGTAGTAAGCATGACTGGATGTGGTGGTTCTGATACGAAAACAGAAACACCGGAAACACCGGCAGAAACGACTGCACAGACACCAGCAGAGACAACGGAAGCAGATACTGCACAGGAAAATAGTCTGATTGGAAGCTGGGAAGCAAAAGCTGATATGGGTTTGAGTGATCTTTTATCAGGTGAAGAAGATGAAAAGACTGCGGTTGGAGAGGCAATGACAAAGTATGTAGATCCAGATGAAGTAAAGGTAACCTTTGTGTTTACTTTTAATGAAGATGGTACATATACGCTGGAAGCAGATCAGGAAACATGGAAAACAATCTGGAGTTCATATATGGATAATGTAAAAAAAGGTTTAAAAGAGTATATGACACAGCTTATAGAGGAAGAAGCTCAAAAGGCAGATGAGTCTGTGGAAGATGTGGCAAAGCAGGAAGGCTATGATTCTGTGGATGAATGGATAGATGCAAAAATAGAAGAAGCTTTAGAGTCAATGAATGAAGTAAATACCACAGTAAATGATATGCATCAGGAAGGCAGATATGAAGCAGTTGATGGAACACTTTATATCAATACAGATACTTCGAAAGATATCGATCAGGAGAAGGATATCTACGGAACTTATCAGTTTCAGGGAGATGAATTGGTAATTGATAACGGCACAGACCTGGATATGATTTATCACAGAAGATAATCTGCAAACGCAAGGAGGAAAGAAAAATGAACAGAAAGAAAACGCTGCAGGCATGGCAGATGATCGTCAGTGTCGTTCTGCTGGCAGCCATGCTGATCACATTATTTCTGCCGGCTTTTCAGTTTAATGGAAAAGCGGCACGTAAGGCAATAGAGAAGGTTGTTCCAAAAGAAATGCTGACACTTGGCGGGGCACTGGGTGGATTCAGTATGGATGATATCGAAAAGGAAGTAGATCAGGAAGTCCGGAATTTTGAAGAGGAATGTAACGTCAAGCTTTCCAGTATTTCTATGGGAACAATCATGATGAAAAGTGCAGAGCAGTTCCTGGGCGGAAAGGAGAACATCGAAGAAAACGATCTGGAATCTCTTTATGAAAGTCTGAAATCCGGATGGGGCAGCATGCGTATGATGTTCTGGATGATTTATATTGTGGATATTCTTATAATGGTACTTTTGATCCTTGGATTTGTCCTTGGATGGAATAAGATCATCCCACTGGCACTCGATGCTGTGTATGCAGTGGCAGTGGCAGGTATTTTCGGAGTGATCCGCTTTGTAAGTCCGGGTATGGGTGGAAATGCATTTTCCGGACTGGATGATATGCTCTCCTCTTTGGGAGTCAGCAGTGCGGATATTGCCGGCAAAGCCGGAAAAATGCTGGCATGCTTCTATGGCAGTGCATATATTATAGGAATCGTGATAGCAGTACTGCTTCTGGTGGTCAGTGTAGTGTCTATGGTAATCGGTGATGCAGCACAGGAACCAGTGCCAAATCCAGGTCCAAATCCGGGTCCAATGCCAGATCCAGTGCCGTTCAGACCAGAACCAACACCGAAACCGGAACCAGTACGTCCAGATCCAGTTCCGGCTCCGCAGCCGCAGCCAGCGGCACAGGCAGCCATGGGACAGGTGATGTGCATCAAAGGTGTGGCAACCGGTCAGGGATTTTCACTTCCGGAGACTTCCAAAGTAGTTGTCGGAAAGAATCCGCAGTATGCAAATCTGCTGATCCAGTCCCCGCATGTAAGTAATGTACATTGTAGCATCCGCTATAAAGCAGCAACGAATACTTATATCGTAAAAGATCATTCCTCCAACGGAACTTATGTAAACGGTGTGAGACTGCAGAAAGATGTGCCTCTGGTATTCCCTGCCGGAACGGTACTGCAGCTTGCGGACGGAAGCAATGAGATCAGACTTGGTTAAGAAAATCAAGAAAATCGGATACCGATGAGGATCTGATAAGGAGAGAGCGTATGGGAAAAAAACAGAGAGAAAAAAATGCTCCGGTTCTTGTCATATGTGTGATGATCCTTGTCTTTATGGTAGGGCTTTGTGGCATCTATCTGCTTTCGCAGACAGGTGGCACACAGCCCTCTTCCAGTATACAGAGCAAAGTTTCTGAGACGGGAAGCACAGAGGAGGAGACAGAGGAAACCGTTGACGCCGGAGAAATGTACAGCGAGAATATCGCAGAAGAACATATTGCTTTTGATGAGGAATCCGGTCTGCAGTATGCAGATAATCAGCTTCTTGTCACAACGGTTTCCGGTGTGACCGAACAGGAAGTGCAGAAACTGATCGATCCGTATCAGGCAAGCATTGTCGGAAGAATTGAAATGATGAATATTTATCAGATCAAATTTCCACAGAGTTATGCAAAAGAAGAACTGGATCAGATTAAGGAAGCGTTAAGCAGCAGTAACAAGATTGAGAACTGCGGTGAAAATCATGTGATGGATGTGGATATCGATGCGACTTATCCAAATGATGCGAAGTGGAAAGGCAAATGGAAAAAGAAAAATCCAACCGGTATTACCTGGGGAATGGAAGCTATCCACGCACCGGAAGCATGGGATTATTACAATGAGATGCAGGGTGTTAATGTTGGCGTATACGACAACATGTTTTATAACCATGAAGACCTTAAGTTCCATGGCATTTTAAATAATGTAGCAAATCTGAACAATTCCCACGGTACACATGTCAGCGGAACGATCGGGGCGAACTACAACAATAAGATCGGTGTGTGCGGTGTGTTCCCGAAAGCCAGGCTGTATGCAGCTTCGTTTGAGACACTGGAAAATCAGAATCAGGGTGAGATGGGAAGAAAAGTTGCTTTCTACGATCTGATCTGTGCAAACCGGTGCCGGGTGGTAAACTTGAGCATTGGCACAAATGTGGTCACATATGCGGCAGCAAGAGGAAACCAGGCGGCGAAGATTGCAGTACAGAGTTCAGCAAAGATTATGGGAGATTTTTTAGAGGAGCTTCTGAAACTCAATGATTTTGTGATCTGTAAAGCAGCCGGAAATGGAAACGCCACGGAGTCCTATGTCCGTGCCGATGCCAATGATGCGGATGCACCATATGGTTATATTCCTTATGATAATGACCATAAAGGGAAATATGCAAAATACGAAAATGGGGGGGGGATGATAATGACAATTTTGTTTAAATGTGATAAGGTTATAAGGTCTATGAAAAATAAAATTGTGAAAAAAGGGGAAAGGAAAAGTATGAAAAAGAGAAAGTATCTGGCATTGTTATTAGCTGCCGGAATGATCGCACAGACAGCTCTTTCGACCGGCGGAGTTGTGCAGGTTCAGGCTGCCGAAGACACATACGTTAAAACAGATGAGCTGACAGACAACGATACGGCGGCGCCGAAGAAGGATAGTGTTATACCGTCAAAGAATCAGTATGAGTATCAGAAACAGGAACTGGCGGCTTTTTGTCATTTTGGAATGAATACATATACCGGAAGCGAGTGGGGGAACGGAAAAGAAAATCCGAATCAGTTTCAGCTGACAAATGATTTTGATGAAGAAACTTATGTAAAAGCGATTCATGACGCAGGGTTTAAGAAACTGATCATTACGGCAAAGCATCATGACGGTTTCTGCATATGGCCAAGTGAAATGACGACACATGATACCGAAACGGCAGGTTATGAAGGCGACGTTTTAGAAGAACTTTCCAGAGCGTGTACAAAATATAATATTGACATGGGACTGTATCTTTCCCCGTGGGATGTAAATAGTGAATATTATGGTTACAAAGATAAGGATGGAAAAAAACTTGTCGGAGCTGACGGACAGCCGTTGAATGGAAAAACATGGGATCAAGGTAAAACAAGAAGACGCTCTTGATTATAACGAATACTATGATAATCAGTTGAAAGAGATTCTTGGAAATGATAAGTACGGAAACAACGGTCATTTTAAAGAAGTTTGGATGGACGGCGCAAAAGATACGAACGACAAGAGCAATGCGCAGGATTATGATTTCCAGAGATGGTTTAAGACAATTCAGCAATACGAGGGAAAAGCAAGCGGAAAGTACGAGGATGATTGCCTTCTTTTCGGCGCGGAATCTTATACAACTGTAAGATGGATCGGAAATGAGAGAGGATATGCGGCTGAAGAAACGTGGGCAAAGTCAACAATCGACAGAGAGAATAATACGATCAATAGTAACAGTAGAGACGGATATACGAAAGGATTTCCGAATAGAAATCAGTGGACTGTGCCGGAGGCGGATACAAAGATTACGTCAGGCTGGTTCTGGGGAGAAAGCAAGAAAACGCCTCTTTCGATGGAGCAGCTTGCAGGTATTTATTTCGGATCGGTTGGACACAACGCTACATTGTTACTGAATGTTCCCCCGAATAAACAAGGAACGGTAGATGCGGATATTCTTGCTCGTGTGGCAGAGTTCGGAAAAGCAGTTCAAAATACGTTTGATAAGAACTTGGCTGAAAAAGCGTCTGTTTCTGCGACAGAAGTAAGAGGAAACTCAAAGAAATATTCACCGGAGAATCTGCTCGACGGAAATGATGAGACTTATTGGACAGTAGGAGACGGTACGACAAGCGGAAAAGTATTGATCGATTTGGGAGAATCCAAAAAGTTCGATGTTGTGTCGATAGAAGAGGCAATCCAGTTTGGACAGCGTATCGGATCTTTCAAAGTAGAATATAAAAACGGTAATGGAGAATGGAAGACGTTTGACCAGGGAACAACGATCGGAGCAAAACGTCTCTGTCGTAAAAAAGCTGTAAAAGCGGATAAGCTTCGTATTACAGTTACTGCTCATAACCAGGCGGAAAATAAAGTTCCGATATTAAGCGAGATTGGCGTATATGAGGCTGCGGAAGGATTTGAACTTGGAACGGGTATCCCGTCAGGTCTGCAGACGAAAGATGACCGTGGATTTACGCTTAGCAGCGGATGGCATCAGGAAACGAACGATCAGATGATAGAAGGAACGGGTATCTGGATCAACGGAAACGGAAATGGGGCGAATGCGCCATATGCGGAGACGAAGTTTAAAGGTACGAAGGCATGGGTTATCGGTACGATCGATCGAAAAAACACGGTCCGGCAGATGTATATATTGACGGGAAGAAAGTTGCATCGATTAATACATATTCTGCAACAAGAAAGTTGGGACAGATTTTATATGAAACGAATACGTTAGAAGACAAAGAGCATACTCTTAAGATTGTAAATACAGGGTCTAATACTCAGGCTGTAGGATTAGATGCAGTTGCGTATCTTGATAACGGTGGAAAGGGAATGGTAGAACTTGAAAAAGATGCCTATCGAGTGATGAAGATACAAAATACCCAATTAAGCTGAAACGCGTCGGAGGTACGAACGGTGAATTGACAGTGCAGTTTGAGGTTGCTCCGGGAAGCGCATATCAGAAGCATTTTGATGCTGATGGAAATATGACAGTAACATTTAAGGATGGACAGGAAGAGGCAGAAGCATTTGTCACAACGAAGCGTGTGAAGGAAAAAGAAGGTGACGTTTATTTTTCTGCTTATTTAAGCGCTCCGACAGAAGATGTTCTTCTGGGATTCATTACAAAAGCAAAGATTACGATTGCAGATACAGAATCTTATGACAAGCAGGAACTTCTTGACAAGATCAAAGAAACAGAGAAAGCGGGATATCAGGAATCACTTTATACAACAGCAAGTTATAAAAATTATGTAGATGCATTAAAAGCAGCCAAAGAAGCGGCAAAGAAAGCAAACTTGACTCAGGAAGAAGCTGCAAAAGCATGTGCGGCTCTTGATGCGGCAATCGCAAGTTTGACAAAACGAAGTACATTCAGTGAAACAGACAGACTGCAGTTCCCTAAAGTAAAAGGACGTAGTACGACTGTAGAAGCGGAATATTTTGTATTAGATTCGTCTAAAGCTGAAAAAGGTAAAGAGGTTCGCATTCAGCCGGATACAGGTGCAAGTAATGGGGCAAAAGTAGGATGGTTTGAAAAAGGTAATGTGATAAAAGCGCCATTCCATGCTGAAAAAGAAGGAAAATATACAGTAACTGTGACATACCAAAGTGGAAGAGATTCTGGCAATCCGAATAAAATTAACTGGGGTGGAACGAATGTAGACAGCGGTTCGGTCAATGTAGTAGGAAAGAATACACAGAATCCTGTTTTTGAAGAGAAGTCATTTGACATTAATGTGACAAAAGCAGGTGATGGTGAGTTAGTGCTTACTGCAGATGCAAGTTCGTCTCCTAATATTGACAAGTTTGTTATCACAGCGAAAGAAGTTTCTGCTGCAACATATAAGATTACGGCGACAGCAGGAGAGCATGGTAAGATTGAAGGCGTTACAGGTACGGAAGTGACAGTAGAAGAAGGCGCGAGCCATACGTTCAAGTTTGTACCGGATGAAAATTATGCGGTAAAAGATGTTATCGTAGACGGCAACTCGATTGGCGCGGTAGATTCTTATACATTTGATGATGTGACGGCAAATGGCCATACGATTGAAGTACAGTTTGAAAAGGCAGTTTATGCAGAAGATAACCGATTTGTATTCCCAACGGATGGTAATACAAAAACAGCTGAGGCAGAGAGATTTGAGATTCATGATGTAAAAGATCCGACAGATGGTGAATGGCATTGCGGAGTAACTGCGAAAGACTGGGCAAGTGGCGGAAAGATTGTAAATGCGATGAATAAAGGGGATACGATTACCCTTTACTATGATGCACCGCAGACAGGCGAATATACAGTGACGGTATATTATAGAAGCGGAAATCCGCAGAATGGTCTTACATGGGCTGAAAAAGATGGAAAAATCAAATCAGGAAATGTGACAGCAGGAGCAGGAGATAGTGCAGCGGCAACACATACGACAGAGTTTACACTGAATGTAGAGACGGCAGGTCCGGGATGTCTTGTATTCACAGCACCGGATGCGAAAGCTCCGCAGTTGGATAAATTCGATATCAAGAGTCCGGGAACACCGGTTCCTCCGATTTCTGCAGTAGAGCTTGAAGCGGCAGTTGAGGCTGCTAAGGGATTAGATCTGAATGATTACAAAGATGACGATGCCAAAACTGCATTTACTGCAAAACTGGCAGAGGCGGAAAAACTTCTTGCAGACATTGCCGGCGGAAGCTTTGCGGGAACACAGGACGAGGTGAATCAGATGGCAAAAGAGCTGAAAGCTGCACAGGATGCTTTGAATGAAAAAGATCAGACTCCTCAGGTGAATAAAGATACGCTTAAGGAGGCAATCGGCAAGGCGGAAGCGCTTGATCTGACACAGTATAAAGAAGAAGGTAAGGCAGAGTTTAATGCGGCTCTTCAAAATGCAAAGGCTGTTCTTGAAAAAGCAGATGCAGATCAGGATGAAATCGATCAGGCAACGCTTGCATTGAATACGGCAATCCAGAATCTGAAACCGGTCGACGGCGGAAGCGGAAACGGCAGTGGAAGCACAGGCGGAAGCGGAAACGGTAGTGGAAACGCAGGCGGAAATGGAAGTACAGGAGGCAGCGGCACAGGAAATTCGGCAGTGCAGACAGGCGACAGCTCAAACCTGTTTGTATATGCGGGAACATTACTCCTTGCAGCGGCAGCGTTCGTATTCGGATTCAGAAGAAGAAATCAGGAAAAATAATTCTGATGCCGAAGGCATTCGGACAATCTGAATAAAGAGATAACAGAGACGGGAAAGTTATGGATTATCTGAGAAGATAACCGTGATTTTCCCGTTTTTTATTGTTTATTTTAGAGATGTGACTGTGAAAATACGGCAGTAAAAAGAGCATAAAATAGCATTTTTCTGTGTGACAAATATGGGGGAGTGAACCTATCGGATTTTATAAATTGATAAATTTATAAATCAGTCAAAATTTTACAAGAAAATGTAAAAATAATGATAGGTATTTTTGTTTTAAAGTTTAATAGATCAAGAAAGGTAAGAGTTTAACAAGTTGGAGTCGGAATCGTCGATGTTTTTTAATGCCGGTATCTACTATAATCGGAAGAAAGGACAATAGGAGCTCTCGGAATCCTGAATGATTATAGCCGGTTAACATTGGTATTATACTTTGTTTTGGACAGGTGGTATGTATCGTCAGAATTAACAGGTAACATAAAAATCACCCTCCAATCGATAGAAAATAAAATATATTTAATCGGATTTACTGCAAATTTTTTAGCAATTTGTTAAGTGTTTTTTGCAAAAAAAAGGTTGGGAGTATTTTTAATAAAAAGGAATTTTGAAAAGCCATTGATTTTACCGGGCTGAAGATGCCGAGAGGTTATCAATGAGAAAAGGAGGATGTTCAAAGATGAAAAAAGTGTGGAAAAACAGCATTGAGTTTGTTGCTGAGTGTATCGATGGGGGTGGCGACAGTAACACCGGTTATGGCTTCACCTGCTCGTGGAGAACCGGAATTGAATCCATTAGTGGCGGTAATTGAGAAAGTAAACTCTGGAGATACGCTTAATTTAACGGAGGAAGGAACACTTGATTGGGTTCATATTACGGGAAAAGAGATAAATCGAAAAAGTGGTGATGAAGAATTAATTCAGTGGGAAAACTTAGATGCAGATAGTGCGTTGTCAACAGCGGGAGATTCGGCAATGGCATATACATGGACCGATGGTACTCCTGTTGTAGAGAAAACAAATGATACACATGCAGGTGTATTTAATTACAGAGGAATTGAAACAGGTGTGGTAGAGGAAGATGCAGGATATCGGATTTCAATCCCTGCGGCTGATGAGACTCGTACATTGACATTTGTATCGGGAATCTGGCAGGCTTCAGCAGAGATCGGTATTACAGTAAATGAAGATGAAAAACCGGTATATACAACTCAGCTGAAGGCAGGCGGCTCGGCTGAGATGAATAAATATACTGTAACAGTACGTGAAGGAAACGAAGTGACAATTACGACAAAGATAAAGGAGAAAACGCATAAAGATGGAAACCTCTCGCTTGGAGGGATTGCTCTGAAAACAGTGGAACCATCTCCGATTGCCGTAAAAGTACAAGATGTTTCGTCACTTCCTAAGTTGAATTTGACAGAACGTGGAGATGTGGATTGGATTCATTTTGAAGGAGAAAAAGGGGTTAGTCAGGAAGGAGTAGGGACAACTGTTCGTAAGAAAGATGTGGACTCACAAGTTACTTATCAAAAGCTGAGTGATGATGAGACTACTACAATGAGCGATGCAAAAGTAAAATACACATGGACAGATGGAACACCGATAGAATCAGCAGAAGATAATACAACCGGAGCCGTATTTACATATAAAAATGGTGATAAAAATTCGATTGGAGAAGACATTACTTCTCCGGCCGGATATGAATTGAAAGTAGCGCCGGCTGAGTATGACAGGGAGCTTGTATTTGTATCCGGAGTGTGGAGCGCAGACGCATCAATCTCTATTAAACTAGATGGAGAAGAGACGCCTGTATATGAAAATAATGAGCTTACAGCCGGAGGAGAAGGAGCGAATAAAGTGTACACTGTGGCGCTTGCGGCTGGAAAAGGAATGACAGTTACCGGACAAATCAAGAAAAAGAGCAATGAGTGGGGAAATTTCAATCTTCAGGCGGCTGCGCTGTCAACAGAGAAGACCTTGAATGATTACAAGGTATTGCTTCAAGAAAAAGTAAATGAAGCAAAGGCACTGGATCTTGCGGATTATGAAGAGTTTTATGCAAATCAACTTAATGCAGAAATTCAATACGCAGAAGGACTGTTGGAAACAGAAAGTACAAATGCAGAGTATTATACAGCGCTTTTATTCTTGACACAGGCATATGAGAGCTGTTTGAAAGCAGAGACCAAAGGATCTTATATGTATGAGACGAACAGTGGATTGACATCTTCTTTCGGTTGGGAAGGCGATAAACATGCACCGATTGCATATCTTGATGGTAGTTATAAGTTGAGAGACAATGGAAACAAGATGGTACTTTTGGAGTAAAAGATATTCCGGGAAAAGTGAAATGGTATAATTGCAGAAGGCACATCGCCATTGTTTTGTCAGCGAATATTCAAAAGATGGAATAGACTACAAGATTGAGAACTTTGCAAACAAGCATACGATTGATGGAAATGATTACGAAATTGCATATTCCAGAATGACAGTAACCAATCAGTCAGAAGAAGAGAGAAGTCTTCCAAGAGTGTCAGCGGATTTAATTCCATTGAATGAAGAGGCGAAGAATGTAAAAAAAAATAGGAGCAGGAGCTGTAGTCGTGAGAGACTATGCAATCGGAGCAGATCGGTTTGGAGGAACATATGATTACCCTGAAAGTGATAAAATTGCAGCACAGGGAGGATATGACGAAAACTATGCGACGATGAAACAGTATTGGAATGACCGGCTGGCGCCGTTGACAGAGCTGAACTTACCGGATGAACAGCTTGTAAATGCATATAAAGCCGGATTTATTTATACTTTGATTATCCGTGATGATGTGAATGGGAAAAAAGAACTTCATGTAGGAGAAAATGGATACGATATTATGTATGACCATGATACGATCGGGATTGTTGCATCATTGTTGACGGAAGGAGATTTTACGTATGCAAAAGAATATCTTGCAACGCTTCCGGCGCAGCTGCAGTATGATGACGCAAAATGGAAATACAGCTGGCCGTATGCACTTTACCTGAGTAAAACAGGCGACTATGATTTTATCCGCGAAAAATTCGACACAATCAAAAAAACATACACATAATGTTGAAACAGACCGAATTGATGATGGAGAAGGAATTATCAAGAAAACGAATGCGATTGATTCTAATGGATATTGGCTCATAGATAACTGGGCGGCTCTTGCAGGATTAACTACATATCAGTATTTATGTGATGAGATGCACGATAAGTATGGCGAAGAGTTATATCAGACAGAATCTCAGTGGGCGCAGGAAGAATATGATTCTCTTCTTGCGGTGGTAGTAAAAAAACACAGAAAGCTATGCGGGATACATATGATTATCCATATCTTTCTATTGATATGAATGTACCGACGGAGGATAGTGCAAGAGGAGACGTACGAGATGGAAACTGGGCATCTATGTTCTTGTTCGGAAGATGGGGCTGGGATGGCTATCTTTTCGGAGCAGAACAAGAAGGCAGTGAGATGATCGGACTTATTGACGATACTTATGCACATGGTTTTGAACGGCGTGAAGAAGTGAGTGATACGATTTATAATTTTGGCGGGTATCCACACGGATATTATAGCAGCGCTTATAATGCCGGATACGGAAGTACGCGCTCCGTGGTGAGGAGTATCGTGACGCAGGTATCAAAGCTTATCAGTTTATGATTCAGAATGCGATGAGCGGTCCTTTCGGCTGGTGGGAAGGTGTTGACTATCAGAGTGATGATTCACCGTGGGATGTCGCGCATGCAAAAGGCGGCGGCGGTTCTTGCCAGCATATGTGGGGACAATCTACTGCTTCCAAAGTTTTGATCGATGCGCTGATTGCAGAAAAAAATTAATGATAAGATTATTATCGGGCGAGGCGTTCCGAAGGAATGGATCACAGCTAATCAGACATTTTCAGTTTCTAATCATGTGGTAGAACAAGGAAAGAAAGTTGGATATGCGGTTCAAACATCTCCGGATGGGAAAGAGGTTACGATCACATTTACAGGAGATCAGACAACGATTCCGTTCAGCGTAGAACTGATTAATTTTAAAAATAATATTGCTTCAGTTAGTGGAAACTTTGAGTTTGATCAGGAGGCCGGAATTGTGACGGTGCCGGCCGGAACAAAGTCTGTGACGGTTACTTTGAAATCAGCGTATGACAAAGATGCGGCAGCAGAATTAGAGAAAGCGGATAAGAGATTAAAAGCGGCGCTTTCAAAGGTTCAGGAAAAAGAGGAGGCCGATTATACAAAGACTAGCTATGAAATCATGAAACAAGCATCTGATGAAGGTGAGGCGCTTTTGGAAGATGCAGAGAGAACCGCGGTTCTGGTGAATGCAGCGGCAGAGAAAACAGAACAGGCGATAAAGAATCTTGTTCCTATTTATGTAGACTATGATGTTGTAGATACATCGGGTAATAAAGAAGGCAGTGCATATCGTGTAGGGCAAAAGAGTGATCAGTACATGAGATATCAGACGTTTTTTGCAAATCATACAGGTGTGCTTGAAAAAGTAGAAGTGAAAGTAAGACGTGAGAAAGATCCAAGCGATTTAATTGTAAAAGTATATTCATTGCAGGAAAATCACAAAGATTTAGGAGAAGAATTGGCATCAGCGGTAATTCCGGCAGAAAATGCAAATGGAATCGTAAGAGTAGTATTTGAAAATGCACCGACTTTAAATGAAGGAGAGGCGTATGCGATTCTTTTAGGTCAAGAGACACCGGATAACAGCAATGTTTATGTATGGTCACATGTAGAAAATACAGATTCTAATATCTTTTCCGTAAAAGTTTCAAATAATAATGGCGAATTAAGTTATAAAGATGAAACACAGACGATCGGAACTGCGTGGTTTAGAGCTGTGATTGCAAATTACAATAAAACTAAACTGGAAGAAATGATACAAGAAGCAGAGAAATTAGATTCAGAAGAATACACAGAAGAAAGTTTTGCAAATCTGCAGAAAGCTTTAGAGGAAGCCGGAAACGTATTGGCAAATATGAATGCCGATAAAGAAATGGTTGTAGGAGCAGAGGAAAGTTTGAAGACGGCTCTGGAAGCGCTTCAAAAAGCAGATCAAGAGGCAGATAAAGCAGACTTGGAAGCATTGATCGAGTATGCAAATAGTCAAAAAGGAGAAGAAGAATATCAATGGGTTGTAAAAGCTGTAAAAGAAGCATTTGAAAAAGCGCTTGCAGACGCGGAAGCAGTAAATATGAATGAATCCGCAACACAGGAAGAAGTAGATGCAGCTTATGAATTACTTCTTGGCAGAGTTCATCTTCTTGGATTTATCGGAAATCCAACAAATCTGAAAGTGACATTAGATCTTGCGAAAGAGACTTCGACAGAAGGAAAAACAGAAGAATCTGTAGCGATATTGAATGCAGCGATTGAAAAAGCAGAGACTTTGTTAAAGACAGAAAATGTGCTTCAAGAAGAGATGGAAGCAATGGTTGCAGAACTGAAAGCAGCTATTGAAGGTTTGAAAGATGAAGTTGTAGTAGAAGTTGATAAATCGGACCTTCTTGAACTGATTAAAAAGGCAGAAGGTTGTGATCTTACAAAATATACGCCTGTTACAGTAGAAGGATTAAAGACGGCTCTTGTAGGTGCAAAGGAAGTATATGATAATCCGGATGCGACTCAGAAGGAAGTAGACAGTGCATACCAAAGTCTGCATCAGGCAATCTTTGGATTGAGATTAATTCCGATAAGGATGCATTGGAAGAATTGATTAAAGAAA
>ENA-OQDT01000591-OQDT01000591.1-human-gut-metagenome-genome-assembly--contig:-NODE-591-length-23456-cov-4.426894_pt1 | contig 23456 bp, 19 predicted proteins | sample MGYA00242786_ERZ504617 | MGnify/ENA primary metagenome ERZ504617 (study PRJEB26092, sample SAMD00036337) | human gut metagenome | host: Homo sapiens | study: EMG produced TPA metagenomics assembly of...
ATGTGCGAGTACAGCCACGCTATGGGCAACAGCTGCGGCGGCATCACCGACTACACCGAGTATGCCTACGAAGAGCCGCTGTATCAGGGCGGGTTTATCTGGGAGTACATGGACCACGGCATCGCGGTCACTGACCCGGACGGCAAGCCCTGCTTTGCCTACGGCGGCGACTTCGGCGACCGCCCCACCGACCGGGAATTCTGCGTGGACGGCCTTGTACTGCCCGACCGCCGTAACACCCCCAAAATGGACGCTGTCAAGGCGGCCTACGCACCGCTGAAGATCACCCTGACCGACACCGAAGCCGTGATTGAAAACCGGAATCTCTTTACCGACCTGAACGCCTACGACCTTGTGTTTGCGTCCTCGGTCAACGGCAAGCCGGAGCGCCGGGCGGTGCTGCGGGCAGACTGTGCACCCGGCGAAACGGTGCATCTGCTGTTCCCCTTTGCCTTGCCGGAGACAGGGCTTGCCTGCATGACCGTTACCGCTATCCAGCGGGCTGCAAAAGCCCGGCATCCCGGCGGGCTATGAAGCTGCCTTTGGGCAGGTATGGCACAACTACGCCGCCGCCCGGCTGACCTGCCCGCCCCGCAGCTGGTGGAGATGGACTGCAACATCGGCGTGAAGGGCAAGGGCTTCGAGTACATCTTGGCCGCGGCAAGGGCCTTGTGTCCATCCGCTACAACGGTGTGCAGCTGTTGGACGATACCGTGCGCCCCAACTTTTGGCGTGCGCCCACCAACAACGACGAGGGCTGCGCAGAACCTTTACATTTGCCTTCTGGAAAACCGCCGGTCTCTACGCCCGGTGCGATAATCTGACTGCCGAAGCAAAGGATGAGTTCGTCATCGTCCGCGCAAACTACACCCTGCCAGATGGGCAGACGCTGCCCATTGATTTTGCCATCGACGGCGCAGGCCGCTGTGACATCACCATGACATGGCAGGGCGCGCGCACTGAACTGCCGGAGTTCGGTCTGCTCTTCCCGCTGCGCCGGGAGCTGACGGAGGTCTCTTATCTGGGTCTTGGCCCCCGGGAAACCACCGCCGACCGCACCGCAGGCGGCAAAATGGGCGCTTGGAGCTACAATGTCCGGCAGGACTTTGCCCAGAACACCCCCGTCTACCCGCAGGAGTGCGGCAGCCGTACCGGCGTGTACAGCGCAGCGGTCACCGGCAGCGGATTGAACATAGGCATCGGCTTTGCAGGGGACAGCATGACCTTCTCGGCACTGCCCTATACGCCCCATGAGCTGGAAAACGCCCGCCACTTCTACGAGCTGCCCCGGGACGACAACAAGACGGTTGTCCGTTGCGCTGCCTTCCAGCGCGGTGTTGGCGGCGACAATAGCTGGGGCGCAAAGCCCCATGCAGACGACTGCTTTGCGGTGGAGAAGGGAACCTCGTTCCGTTTTACGATTCAAAAGTAAAAATTTACTTGGCTAAAGTGGTGGGGGATCATCGTGATACCCGCCACTTTGGTCTTATTGCGAAACCGTAACGAGATAAAAATCAGTGCAACATATAAATAGTATATTGGCGATACGCAATCCAACGATGTAGCTGCTACATTAAAAAGTTGAATTGCGGTATCCATGTTGTAGCGGCAGGAAAGCAGTTTCATCATAGTAGTGTCCTCCTGGACCTGGACTTGGTTTTGGTGTGCAGCCACGCAAATCAATGCCGCTAAGTCGGTGGAGATAAAACGGCAAGGCCGCCTGCTGCCAAGCGACCTTGCCGTTTTATGCTGTATTTTGCTAAATCAGGCGGTTTTCCGCAAACTCACAGCGCCATCCACGCCGGTATAGGTGGTGCTGTATTCCAAGGCTGGTATGGACGACTACCTGCGCAGAATACGGCTGCCCGGAACGGTGACGCTGCTTTTTCAACAGGGATGACATCAGCTATACCGGGCTGCATCCGAAGCTGATCTGGGAGCAAATGTGCTGCCGCCAAGAAGAAAAAGGCTGTAATTCTATAAAAAGGACGGAAAAAAGGACGGAAATCAGAGGAACCTATCAGGATTCTGTGCTCTGGTGGTCGATATCAAGAGACAAGCCGCCAACTTCACCGTGGATGGCCTTTATGTGGTAAGCGACATATTCGCGCGGATTGACACCGTAATTCTTTTTGAAGGAGCGGTAAAAGGCGTTATAATCAGAAAAACCGCATTTGGCCGGGATGGAAGAGATCGGCTCTTTTTTCATCAGCAGCCGTTTGGCTTCCAGCAGCCGCTGCTGGATGACATACTGGTAAAAGCTGATCTGCATATTCTGCTTGAACATGTGGGAAAAATTGTATTTATCAATGAAAAGCGCCTTTGCCACCGTGTCCAGTGAAAGATCGCCGCTGAGGTTCAGATCGATATAATGCAGGGCGTTGCTCAGGACGCTTGGTTTCTGCGCCTTGGCAAAAACGTGCTCCCGATTATATAAGGAGCGGTTGATGCCAATGAGGATGCGGAGGATATCGGCCATGCCCTCGCTGTGGTAACACAGGCTTTCCTCCCGGTAAGCGTGGGTCAGGGCTTCAAACTGCCCGAACCGGGCGCGGGAACTGTCCACGCTATCCCGAATCAAAAATGTTTTTGCATGACCCGGACGGAGAAAGTAATCGATGTCCGGGTCGATCTTTTTCATGGTATCAAAAGCCGGAGGACTGAGCCACAACACATACCGCTCATAGGGGATCTCAAAGTCCCGGAAGATGGGATGGTGCATAATGGCAGGTGGGATGATCAGCAGGTCTCCCGGTTTGAGCTGGAACATTTTGTCGTGGACAACATAATCCGCATTTCCGCTGACAAAGAGAAAAATCTCATAGAATTCATGGTAATGAGAAGCGACCGGGGGATAGCTGGCGTCCTTGTAATGGTCAATCTCAAAATCCGGCTCGGCCATGTAATGTTTATACGGTTTTGATGACTTTCACAGAAAAATACCTCCGGTCAAAAAATTCTTTTGGGCTAGTTCATCATAACACGATGTACCAATATATGCAATGTTTTGACCAATAAATGCCGATAATTTTGCAAAAAAGGTTGGATTATACCAAGAAATGCAAGGTTTTTACCAAAAAAGGCCTGTACATTACAACGTGTTTGCGCTATTTTTATTGACGGAAAGCCTGTTGCACATGGCAGAGCGGAAATGGTAGGGATCGCGCAGCCTGAAGCCCTTTGCGGAAGGGATAAATTTCACTCTGACCGACAGGAGATCAAAACCGGTTTTGTACGCAGTCAATCAAACAAAGAAAACTGGAGATGTCAATCATGATAGGAACAAGACGTATTACTCGCCGCAGCTTTCTGGCTGCTGCAGGTCTTGCTGCCGTAGGCGCAAGCCTGTCGCTCACCGGATGCAGCGGCTCGGTTTCAGACGGCCTGAGCTCCAAGCATCTGCTGGTGGCACACAGCCACAGCGAAGCGCACCCGGTCAACGTTGGACTGCAGAAGATGACGGAAGTTGCTTCTGCTGAATCCGACCTGACCTTCAGCGTTTACCCCAATGGTCAGCTGGGCGACAACGCAGCAATGATCCAGCTGGTCAAGGCCGGCGTTCTGGATATTGCAAAGGTCTCTGCTTCCAGCATGGAGCAGTTCAACAGCGCATACGCCATCTTCTCGATGCCGTATGTGTTCGAGAGCACCGAGCAGTATTTTGCCGTTATGAACCAGAGCGAAGCGGTGCAGGAGATCTTCAAGAGCACCTACGATCAGGGCTTCTTTGCCATCGGCTGGTTCGATTCCGGCTCCCGCAGCATCTACACCACCAAAGACGGCCCCTGTGAAGGCCCCGCAGACCTGAAGGGTCTGAAGATCCGCACCCAGGACAGCCCCACGTCCATTGCCATGATCCGTGCCATGGGCGGCAGTGCAACGCCCATGTCCAGCGGCGAGACCTACACCGGTCTGCAGCAGGGCATTATTGACGGCGCAGAGAACAACGAGACAGTTCTGGTGCAGGACGGCCACGGTGAGGTCTGCAAGAGCTACACCTACACCCAGCACCAGATGGTGCCCGATATCGTGATCATCTCCACCGAGACTTGGGAAAGCTTGGACGAGGCCGAGCAGAGTGCCATCGTAAACGGCATGACCCAGGGCAACGAAGCACACGAGGCCGTATGGCAGGATCTGGTGCAGGAGAACATCGACGGCGCCAAAGAGATGGGCGTCCAGTTCTACACTATCGACAAGACGGCATTCATTGAGGCCACCCAGTCCCTGCGCGACGAGTTCTGTGCTAAGAGCGCCGACAATGCCCGTTATTACGAGGACTTCCTGTCCTATGTACAGGCTTGATGAGGAGGGAAGCATACCATGTTGATCGTTAAATTCCGCGGCCTGATCGATAAGATCATTCAGGTCCTCAGCACCATTATCATGGGTGTCATGGTCATTGCTGTCTGCTGGCAGGTCATCACCCGCTACATCCTGAACAACCCCAGCACCGTGACCGAAGAAGCGCTGCGTTATCTGCTGATCTGGGTGACCATGGTGGGCGGTGCTTACGCATACGGCCGCCGCAAGCATCTGGCAATCACCGCGCTGAGCAAGCGTCTGTCCTTCAAGGGCCAGAAGATCCTGGATATCTTTGTGCAGGCTATGGTCATCCTGTTCTGCGTTGTTGTCATGATCGGCGGCGGCACGCGCCTTGTCAACACCGCTGCGGATCAGCTGAGCGCTGCGCTGCAGCTGCCCATGCCCCTGATCTACGCCAGCGTCCCTGTGGGTGCCATCCTGTTCATCTTCTACGCGCTCATCTTCATCGGTGAGGATCTGCGCGATATGAAGCAGGGCCCCCAAGGGCAGAGTCTGCCAAAGAAGCATAAAAAACGGAGGACGAACCTAAATGGGTACTTTTCAAGTCGGTCTGCTCCTGATCGGCACGTTTGCGCTGCTGCTGGCGCTGAGCGTCCCGGTCTCGGTCAGTATCATCATTTCGTCGGTCGTGACCATGGCCTCCACCCTGTCTCTGGATCTGGGCACCTTCGTTGCCAGCCAGCGCATGGTGGGCGGCGTTGACAGCTTCTCGCTGCTGGCTGTCCCGTTCTACATCCTCTGCGGTGTTCTGATGAACACCGGCGGCATTGCACAGAAACTGATCGATTTCGCAAAAATTCTGGTCGGCCGCATCCCCGGTGGTCTGGCGCACACCAACATTCTGGGCAACACGCTGTTCGGCTCTCTGTCTGGTTCCTCCGTTGCAGCTTCCGTTGCCATCGGCGGCGTTCTGATCCCCATGGAGGAGAAGGAAGGCTACGATAAAAAGTTTGCTGCTGCCGTCAACATCGCTTCCGCACCTACTGGTCTGATCATTCCTCCTTCCGGCATCCTGATCATCTATCCGGTGCTGGCTGGCTGCTCTGTGGTGGGCATGATCATGTCCGGCTACATTCCCGGCCTGATGTGGGCACTGGCCTGCATGGTGGTGGCGTATGTCATCGCAAAGAAGAACCACTATCCCACTGCTGGTAAGGTTCCGGCTTCCGTTTTCTTCAAGTACTTCGTGGACGCCATCCCCAGCCTGCTGCTGATCGTCATCATCGTCGGCGGCGTTATGTCCGGCATCTTTACGGCAACGGAGTCCGCTGCCGTGGCTGTTGCCTACACCCTGTTCCTGTCCATCGTTGTTTACCGCAGCATCAAGATCAAGGATCTGCCCAAGATCCTGCTGGACGCCTGCGAGACCACCGCTGTCATCATGTTCCTGATCGCCGGCTCCAACGTCATGAGCTTTGTCATGAGCTTCACCGGCCTGCCCAGCGCCATCGGCAACGCACTGATCAGCGTTTCCAGCAACAAGTACGTCATCCTGCTCATCATCAACCTTGTCCTGCTGGTGGTTGGCTGTTTCATGGACATCACCCCGGCTGTCCTGATCTTCACCCCGATCTTCCTGCCCGTTGTCCAGTCCTTCGGCATGGACCCCATCCACTTCGGTATCATGATGGTCATGAACCTGGGTATCGGCAACATCACCCCGCCCGTTGGCAGCGCACTGTTCAGCGGCTGCTCGGTGGCAGATATGGACATGGAGGACATGATCAAACCGATCCTGCCGTTCTATGCCGCGATCTTTGTGGCACTGATGCTGGTAGCTTATGTGCCTTGGTTCTCCATGGCGCTGCCCACCCTGTTCGGCGCAGTCTGATAATGTGAAAAGGAGCAAGTTTTCATGGTTTATTCAGTCACCAAGTATGGCGCTGTCGGCGATGGCGCAACCAATGATGCCGCTGCAATCCAGTCTGCCATTGATGCCTGCAACGCAGCAGGCGGCGGCCGCGTTGTACTGGAGGGCGGTCATACCTACTATTCCAGTTCTATCGAGCTGAAAAGCAACGTAGAGCTGCATCTGGAACAGGGCGCCCTTCTGAAAGCGCACTCCGATATCTCCACCTATTTCAACCCCAACGGCGATGATGCTTCCGTGGCAGCAGTTTCCGGCGCAAAGGCCGTGGATCGTCCGGTGGCAAAACCGGCTTACACCTTTATTCACGCCAAGGATGCAGACAACTTCTCCATCACGGGTCAGGGCGCAGTGGACGGCAATGTTTATGCCTTTATGAAGCGGGCAAGTCGTTACTACTTCAACGGTGATTTTTACCCCCGTCCCACCATGGTGTATGTGGAGCACTGCAACCACATCTCGTTCCATGACGTGACACTGCAGAACTCTCCGTTCTGGACGCTGCACCCTGCCGGATGCAACGATGTGCTGATCTCCAACATCCGGGTGTTGAACCCGCTGGACTGCACCAACTCCGACGGTATCGATCCGGATCACTCCACCAATGTGCGGATCATTGGCTGCCATGTCCAGTGTGCAGATGACTGCATCTGCCTCAAGACCACAGCGGGCAACAACGAGTACGGCCCCACCAAGAACGTCATCATCTCCAACTGCACGCTGACCTCTACCAGTGCCGCGATCAAGATCGGCACAGAGGGCGTGGCAGATTTCGAGAATATTCTGGTGGATAACTGCATCATCACCGGAAGCAACCGGGGTCTGTCCATCCAGATTCGCGACGGCGGCTGTGTGCGGAACGTGAGCTTCTCCAACATCATGATCGAGACCCGCCGCTTTGCCGAGTGCTGGTGGGGCTGCGCGGAGCCTATCGTGATGACGACCCACGACCGGAACGCCAACACCCACAGCGGCAGCATCGAGAATGTCCGCTTCTTCAACGTCACCTGCAAGGGTGAGAACGGTGTGTTCCTCTCCGGCAACGAGGAGAATCACATCAAGAACGTTCTGTTTGAAAATGTCAACGTCTGTCTGGAAGCTACCAGCAAGTGGGAGCGCGGAATGTACGATCTGCGTCCCATTCCGCCTGAAAAGGAAGGCATGCTGCATCAGAAGAGTGCAGCCATGTTCCTGCGCTGGGTGGATGGCGTCACCGTCCGGAACTCCACGCTGGGCTTTGCAGGCGAGGACCGTTCGGACTTCGCACAGGCGCTTCTTACTCAGAACTGCACCAACGTGCAGACCATGGGTCTGACTGCTGAGGCTGCCGCCCCGGAGTACCAGAGCATCGAACTGGGCTGAGCCGCCTATCAATAATGAGCAAGCCGCCGCATCGGCGCTGGCCCCTTTTGCCGGGTCGGGCCGGGCGGCGGCTTCTTTTGAGGGATGAACCAATGAACAAGAAAAAGAACATCATCACGTTTGCCGCGTTCCTGATCCTGATGGTGGGTCTGGGCGCGAACGATGCCATGCGGGGCATTTTTTCCACGATCTTCTCTGCCCACTTCCAGCTGAGTACCGCCCAGTTATCCCAGATCGTCACCGTAAGCTACATCGGCAACCTCGTGTTCCTGGCCGTCGGCGGCTTCGGGGTGGATATTCTGGGCCGCCGCAAGGCCATGCTGCTGTATACCTTTTTGTGGAGCGCAGCCATGCTGCTGTTTGCCACTACGGACTCCTATCTGCTGCTGCTTGTGGGAATGTTTTTTGCCATGGGCACATCCACACTGCTGAACACCAACATGAACCTGATCACGACCGGTATGTTTGCCGTTGCGCCCGGCTTTTTTGTGAACTTCCTGTTCTTCATTCAGGGCATCGGCACCAGCGGCAGCCAGAGCATCATTGGCAACTGGGCTACGGATATTTCCAGCTGGCACACCGTGGCATGGGGACTGCTGGCCATTGGCGCAGTGGCCATGGTGCTGTTCGTGCTGTTCCCCATGCCGGAAGTGCAGGAGCACAAAACGGAGGGGAAGGTATCGCCCAAGGAGATCATGAGCTGTCCGGCATTTCTGTCGTTGGTGCTGATCATCGGCCTGTATTTCATTGCAGAACATGGCATTATGAACTGGCTGGTGAGCTATGCTACCAATGCACTGGAAGTGCCCATGGGACAGGCGGCAAACTTTACCGCTGTTTTCTTCGGCTGTGTGATGGTGGGGCGTCTGGTGCTGAGCAGTCTAGTGGATAAGCTGGGCATCTACCGCTGCCTGCGGCTCTTCGCCACAAGCGCTGCGGTTCTGTACACCGCAGGTGTTCTGCTGGGTGCACCGGGTCTGTGGCTCCTGGCAGTCAGCGGTCTGCTGTTTTCCATCCTGTATCCGACCCTTGTCATGCTGATCCCGCGATACTGGCCTAGTCACGCAGCTTCCTCTGCATCGGGTCTGGTGCTGAGTGTGGCTTCGCTGGCGGATATCCTCTTCAATGCCGTGTTTGGCAGCTTGGTGGATGCCATCGGCTACCGGACCTCCTTCCTCATCATGCCTGCCTGCATGGTGGGATGCACGGCACTGCTCTGGCTGTTCTTTGCAAAAGCTAAAAAGCTGGAACGGTGCGATTAACGGACAGATACGGCCACGCAAACCAATGCCCTCAAGTTTTAAGCGAGCATAAAAAATACCGCCCACGCAGCGCTGCGTGGGCGGTAAATTTTTTTTCTTACCCAAAGTATAACAGGAAAACCGCAGACAGTACGGATGAAAAATCGTGGAGCGAGATGAATTTTTTGGATTATCATAAATAGCACGACTTTTTGACTGACAACACAAATTTTTGCACCCTTATTCCGTGGGATTCCCTTTATAATTAAGAGCAGAGATCAAACGGAAAAAGGAGATGTGGATGATGCAAGCAACAAACCTGAAAACGAATCATCTGACCCAGCCTCTCGGTATAGATGCCGGGACGCTGTTTTTATCGTGGCAGTGCGCCGAAGGCGTGCGCCAGACCGCCTACGAAATCGAAGTGACCGCCGGAGCCGAAACGCTGTGGGCAAGCGGAAAGATCTTGAGCAGTATGATGCACACCGAAACGCCCACCCCTGTGCCGCCCAAGATGCAGGGACAGTGGCGCATCCGGCTGTGGGATGAAAATGACCAGCCCGGTGCATGGAGCACCGCTTCCTTCGAGACCGGGCTTGCACAGGCAGACTGGCAGGGCGTGTGGGTCTGCCCGGAAACGGAAGAGCCGGATATCGATTGCACCGATGCAATCAACGCCTTTGCAAAGCCCAACTGGGAGCAGAAGCAGGTGGCACTGGAAGCCTCCGGCAAAGGCACGGCGCAGCCGTATCAGCCCCACTGTCCGGCAAGCTATCTGCGCAAGGTGTTCACAGCCCCGGCAGGAGAAGGCAAGCGGCTGTATATTACCGCCAAGGGTCTGTATACGGCATGGCTGAACGGCAAGCGGGTCGGCGACATGGTGCTTGCTCCCGGCAGCTTTACCGCAGATAAGCACCTTGGGGCGCAGACCTACGATGTGACCGCGCTTGTCCGTGACGGTGAAAACGAGCTGCTCATCGCATTGGGCGACGGCTGGTATCGCAGCACCTCCGGCGTGGATGGAGACCGTGACCTGTTCGGGAAAGAAGTGGCTGTCCTGTTCCAGCTGGAAGTGGACGGCAAGGCGGTCTGCGTTTCGGATGACGACATGGAGGCCACCCAGTGCGGCCCGATTCGCCAAAATGATATGCAGCAGGGCGAAGTGTACGATGCCCGGCTGGAAGGAAAACTGACCGACTGGCACGGCGTGAGGACTGCACCCAACTCGCTCCCCCTCATTGGCATGAACACCGTGCCCATCCGGGAGCAGGAAGCCTTTGCGGGCAGACTGTTCCGCACACCCAATGGAGAAACGGTTCTGGATTTCGGGCAGAATATGGCAGGCTATGTAGAAATGAAGCTGACTGCCCACGAAGGCCAGAAGATCCGTCTGCTGTGCGGCGAAACGCTGGACGAGAACGGCAACTTCACACAGGAGAACTTTCAGGACAGGAACCGCCACAAAGAGGGCGGCACGGCACAGCTGCTGGAACTGATCTGCGATGAGGGCGAAAACCACTATAAGCCAAGTTTTACCATCATGGGCTTTCGGTACGCAAAAGTAGAAACGGACATCGACCTGGCCGGCGCAGAGTTTACCGCCCATGCCGTCTATTCGGAGATGCCGGTGACCGGCAGCTTTGGGTGCGGCAATGCGGATGTGAGTCAGCTGGTGCAAAACAGTGTGTGGAGCCAGAAGGGCAACTTCTGTGATATCCCCACCGACTGTCCTACCCGTGAGCGTGCCGGCTGGACGGGCGACATGGGGGTGTTCATTGAAACCGGTCTGACCCTGATGGATTGCTACCCGGTGGTGGAAAAATGGCTGGCAGAATGCCGCCTGAACCAGTACCCGGATGGACGCATGGCAAACATTGCTCCGCCCACCAGCCGCCCCGGTTATATGACCCCCATGCTCTGCATGTCGGCGGGCTGGGGCGATGCCGCCATTCTGGTGCCCTACGCTCTTTATCAGCGTACCGGCGACCGCAAGATCCTGGCAGACAACTACGAGATGATGCAGAAGTGGTATGCGTTCCTGCTGGGCCGTGCACAGCAGACCACCGAGGAACAGCAGACCGGGGCATACGCCAAGTACACGGTGCTGAACGGTCTGGACTACGGCGAGTGGTGTGAGCCTGGCATTACCCCCATGCAGGCGATGATGAACCCGCGCAAAAGCGTGGGTACGGCGTATCTGGCTTATTCCGGGCGGCTTCTGGCGGAAATCGCGCAGGCGCTGGGCAAGGCAGAGGACGCAGCACAGTACTGCGACACGGCAGAAAAGGCGGTAAAGGCATACCGCGCCGCCTTTACCGATCACGGGAAAATTACTTCTGACCGCCAGTGCGAATACGTCCGCGCCATTGCCTTTGCGCTGCTGGGCGAGGAGGAGAGCCAAGCCGCTGCGGATACCCTGAACCGGATGGTGGCGGAAAACGGCTACCACCTGAACACCGGCTTCCTTTCCACACCCTTCCTCTGCGAGGTGCTGGCAAAGTACGGCTATGCCGACACCGCCTATAAGCTGCTGTTACAGGACACCGCCCCCAGCTGGCTCTATGAGGTCAAACAGGGCGCTACCACTGTCTGGGAGACATGGACGGGCATTGATGCAAACGGCCACCCCAGCGAATCCCTGAACCATTACTCCTACGGTGCCATCTGCGGGTGGCTGTTCGGCGGCGTGTGCGGCATCCATCTGGCAGGGGAGACCCTGACCATCGTCCCCACCCCGAACCCTGCACTGGGTTGGGCAAAAGCAGTGTACGATTCCCCGGTGGGGCGCATTGAAAGCGGCTGGCAGTATGCAGGCGATGCTGTGACCTACACCATCACCGTGCCCTGTAATCTGACCGCAGAAGTTGCCCTCCCGGATGGCAGAAACCTGACCTTGCAGCCGGGAACCCATACCCTGTAACGCAAAAAGATTTCCCGCAAAACACAGCGCCCCGCACCGGAAGGAGTAACCGGTGCGGGGCGTTGCTTTTATGGGGATAATGAAGAAGAAAATGATGAGAGAATGGCAGATCAGAATTTTTGTGCAAGGTATTTTGCACTGAGCTGGAAGCTCTTAACAGGGGAATTGTCTACCCAGTTGCGGTGGCTTTCCAGAATGATGGCATCTACATTCACGGCAAGTGCCTGTGTCATCAGGCTGTCCAGATCCATGTTGCCGGTGCCCAGCTCCATACTGTCGGTTTTCAGAATGGGGGTAATGGCGCTGCCGGTGATGCGGGTGCCCCGGTCGTTGATGTGCCACAGCTTCATGCGCGGGCCAAGCCGCTGCATCCACGCCAAGGCGTTTGCACCACCCTCGGTGAACCAGTAGCTGTCAAACTCAAAGTTGACGAAGGCCGGATCGGTTTCCTCTAAAAGAATATCGTATGCGCGCTTTTCCGCATTCACGTGGCGCAGCTCGCAGTTGTGGTTGTGGTAGAGCAGGTGGATGCCCTCTTTTTGCAGGGTCTCGCCCGCCTTGTTCAGGCGTTTGGCCAGTTCGTGCATCGTGGTTTCATCGCCGTAATCAAAGCGGTACATCCCGGTGATGACCACATACTCCGTGCCAAAACTTTTTGCTTCCTCGGCCACTGCATGGGCATCCCGTTCCAGACTGCCAAGGTCGGTGTGCAGGCTGACCACCTTCAGGCCGGCTTCCTGCACCAGCTTGTGCCAGTCCAGATTGCCGCCCTTGCCCACCGGCATTCCGGCGGCCTTGGTCAGCAGCTTTACCACAAAACCAATGGGGTGGATCATAAATCCACACAGTTCAATGCCGTCGTACCCGGCGGCTTTCATGGCAGCAAGGGTCTCTTTGGCCTGCTGCTCGTTGCTCAGTACAGTGCCCAGCATAAATTGCTGCACGGCTTTGATGGGCATGATTTACCCCTCCCAGTTTGAATGTCTTGCCCGGCGTGATGCCATTTTCGTTAAAGCTGTCCACGCAGATGTAGTATTCCTGCCCGGCGGTCAGGGTGGAAAGGGTCACTTCGTCTGCATCGTAGACCAGCCAGCTCAGATAGAGCTTGTCGGGTGCAACGCCATAGCGGACATTGCAGCCCTGCGCATTTTCGATGTGCTGCCAGCTGATCTTTGCGTCCAGTGCATCCACACGAATCCCGGCGGCTTCTGCCTGTGCGGGCTTTGCGCCTTCGCCGTTGCCGAACACCCGCAGGCCGCTGATGCGCAGTGCCTGCCCATAGGGCAGTTCGCCGCCGGTCACCCGGACATACCGGGCACGGATGCCGTCGGCATATTCGTAGTAGCCGTTGGAGCACTCCCGGGCAACCGTTTCGCAAATCGTCCAGTCTGCTCCGTTCACACTGGTCTCTATCGTGTAATGGGAGATCTGCGGCCGGGTCTCGATGTGGCGGGTCTTGCGGGTATCGCCGTAGCTGTCGGCCGGGAAGTCCACCACAAGCTTTTCATCTGCCATATTTACCTGAATGGCGCGGATATCACTCTCTTTGCCAAGGTCCACGCAGAGCCATTCGCCCGGCTCTGTACCAGCGGCGCTCCACCAGCTGCGGCAGTCCTCGTTGACTGCCAGTGCCGGGCTGCTGCCCTCGGCAGTGCTGGAAGCCGTGACCGGCTTTTTGTAGCTCAGCAGCATCCATTCCGGCTGCTGGCTGGCGGCATCGAATTTGCCAGCCGGGATGCGGTGCGGATAATCGGCAAAGTTCTGGTTGCAGTAGAGAACCCCGTCCTTGTCGAACCCGGCAGGGAACAGCCCCACCCGGCGCTCAAAGTCATAGTTGACGGAAATGCGCATGGTAGAGGCGTGCCACCAGTTGCCATAGCGGTCGGCAATGGTGCTGCCGTGGCCTGCGCCGGTGATGAATCCGCCGGGCTTTGCGGAAAACGGGTTGGATGCCTGCCGCACAAAGGGACCCAGCGGAGAAGTGGAGGTGTATACACCATCGGCGTAAGTGTTGTACTGGGTGCCGGGGCAGGCGTATTGCAGGTAATAGAGGCCGTCATGCTTTGTCATAAAGGCACCCTCAATGTAGGGTTTGCCCACGGCGTTGAACATGGCAGTCAGGCTTTCGGCACTCAGGCCGGGGATGTTTGCCATCTGCGGCGGCAGATCCAGCTTGCCGGTTTCCGGGTTATAGAACTGCTTCATGGACTGGTACAGCACGCTGGCTTCCCGGTCCACAATGCCGTTGTTGCCGGGGCGTTCGTAGCCCAGTACGGTTTCATTGCCGAAGATCAGCTCCTGCTTTTCACCGATGGGGGTCATGGTGTCCGGGTCCATCTCCACGCCGTAGATGGGCGTAGTATTGGAGCAGCCCCAGTAGAAGTACACCCGGCCGTCATCATCGCAGAACAGATCCGGGTCCCAGAAAGCAAAGGGCGCAGATACTTCGGTAAACGGCTCGGTCAGGGGGTCAGCGGTGCGCAGGATGGGACAGTTGCGCCCCTTGCGGCTGGCGCAGAAGTACAGGTGATCGCCCACCTGCCGCACATCGGGGGCATAATCGTAGATCAGCAGATCCGGGTCTGCATGGAAGTCCCAGTGCAGCAGGTCGTCCGAATACCAGAAGCCTGCCGACATGGAAACAAAGAGGTAATATTTGCCCTTGAAGGATACCAGCGTGGGGTCTGCACCCTCCCGGAAACCTGCTGTACGGGGGCCTTCCTTCATGTGCTGGTAACGGTAGCCCAGATCAAGGGGGTTACAATAGGTTTGTTTCATCGAATCACTCCTTGGAAATGCCCTGTAATACACGGTTCAGCTGCTTGATGTCCTCTTCCGAAGCGCCGGCCTGCATCAGCATGGATTCAATGGTCATCCGCCGCATGGCACGCTCCATCATCGCCACCAGAGCCGGGTTGTCCTTCACGGCGGCGGCAACATCTCCGCGGGCAGCGGCAGCTTTATCAGAGATCTGCTTCAGGATGGGACCAACTTTCGGGTCTGCCGTGGCGGCAGCCATGTTGTCCTTGACCGACCAGCAGCTTTCGTCCAGCTCGCCGTCAAACCAGTTGGTCACGTTCTTGCGGTTGTCCATAGCGTAATCCGGGTTGGGGGCGTCCACCTTGTTCACCAGGATCACGCTGCTGTGCTCACCGGAGCGTGCCTCAATGCTGTGTTTGCCGGTGATGGGCAGCTGGAAGGTGAATACCTTGTCGCCCTGCTTGGTCTCCACCAGCTGACCGTCCTTGTACAGCGAGACCTCCGGCAGATTGGAGTAGACCTTGATCTCGGTCACATCCTCGGCGCGGTCCACATAGCGGCTGCCACACAGGTGCACGAACGGCTCCTTGCTCCAATAGGCCTTGTAGAGATAGAAGGGGTCTTTTTTGATCTTGCGGTCAAAGGTGACAAGTCCCTTCTGGTTCTCGCCATGCTTGCCGCCCTCATCGCGTCCATCGGCGGCAAAGTCGAACATGTTCCACACATGGGTCGCCCACAGCCACGGACGAGCGGCGATCATCCGTGCGATATGTTCATGGTAGACGCACTGATAACTCTCGGTGTAGTCGCCTTTTTCCGGGTGGCTGCTCTGGTACTGGGGGTTGGCATCTGCGCCGTACTCCGAAAAGCCGATGCAGCGATCAGGGTAATCGGCGTGGTATTTGTCAAAGAACTCGTCGTTCTGCTCCAATTCGCCCAGATACCAGCCGAAGTAGAGGTTGTAGCTGTTCACATCGGGAATTTCCAGAATGGGACTGGTGGTCTCCAGCATAAACACGTTTGCCATGGTGGTCTTGCGAGTGGGGTCCAGCTTGTGCGCCAGCTCGTTCAGCAGACGGTGGTTTTCCAGCAGATCCTCGTTGACAGCAGAAGCAGCGGTGATCTCGTTGGACAAGCCCCACACGGCAATGCAGGGGTGGTTGTAGTTCTGGACGATCAGCTCTTCCATCTGGGTCAGAGTGTTGGCACGGCCGTTGGGCATGTGCATGGTGATGTAGGGGATCTCTGCCCAGATGACAAGACCCTTTTCATCACACAGGTCGTAGAAATACTGTGCGTGCTGATAGTGTGCCAGCCGGATGGTGTTGGCGCCCATTTCCAGAATGATGGAGATATCCTCCTCCATCATTTCGTTGGTCAGGGCATTGCCCGCACCCTTACGGTCCTGATGGCGGGAAACACCGCGCAGCGGGTATTCCCTGCCATTCAGGATAAAGCCCTTCTGGGGGTCGATCTCAAACTTGCGGCAGCCGAACCGGGCAGAGGTCTCCTCGCCATTGTCCAGCTTGGCAGATACGGTGTAGAGGAAGGGATCGTCCACGCCATCCCACAGATGGGCGTTGTTCAGTGTGAAAACAACCTTTGCGGTGCCCTTTTCCACCGGGGCGGTGAGGGTCTGACCCTCCAGTGCAAAGGTCACGGTCTGTGCGCCCACCACGGCGGCTTCCACGGTGACCTCGGAGGTCTTGGCGGAAAGGTCGGTGACGATGGGGGTCACCTTCAGTGCCGGTGCGCCATTAGCGGGCAGGGCAAAGTGCTCTGCCGGGACGATGTGCAGGGTCACATCCCGGTAAATGCCGCCGTAGAAAGTAAAGTCCGCTTTCTGGGGGCTACACGGTGCCGTTGTCGCGGTTGTCCACGGAAATGGCCAGCAGATTTTCCTCTTTGAGGTGGTCGGTCAGGTCTACCCGGAAGGTGGAGTAGCCGCCCTTGTGCTCGGCCAGCTTTTCCCCGTTCAGGTAAACGGCGGCGGTCATGGCTACGCCGTCCAGCTGCAAAACAGCCTTGCCGCCTGCCGGGATGGCGGGCTTTGCCAGGGCCAGCGTATACCAGCAGGTGCCGCGGTAGTAATCGTTGCCGCCGTCCTGACCGTCCACTGCGTTCCAGGTGTGGGGCAGAGCAATGGCCTCACCCATAACAGCGGTGGGGATGCCGGGGTTCTCCTTGGTAAAATGCCAGTCGCTCTGATTCAACAGGATGGTCTTGCTCATGGTAAAAACTCCTTTATAAAAGATGGATAGAATCAGCAAAACCGAAAGAGCGTATGAGCCCTTTCGGTCTTTGCAGGGTGTTACTGCATCTGTTCTGCAATTACTTCATGACGAAAGGCTTCTTTCTTATCTGCGATGCGCTTCTGGACGTTGACCATTTCTTCCTTGGTCAGCGGGCAGCCCAGCATGGCGATCAGGGTGATGGCCCAGCCCAGCATGGGCAGACCGAACTTGATGGCAAGGGTCATCCAGAAGATGCCGCTGGTGTAGGGATCCGTGGGCTGGGGCATGGTGGTGGTGTAACCCAGAAGGGCGACCGCACCGGTGGCGATGACAGCAGCCACCGAGGTGATGAGCTTGTCCACCAGACTGTAAGTACCAGAAACGACAGCCGGGATATAGCGGCCGCTGCGGTCCAGCTCATAGTCGATGGTATCGGCCATGTAAGAAGTGTTGGAGGTGGTAATGCACATCATGGAACCGTTCTGCAGCAGAGTCAGCAGGACGTAAACGATCATGTTCCAGCTGCCGATCACACCGATCTGACGAGTGTCGGTAAAGATGAAGAACAGGAACAGCACGGAGGCGATGGCCATGCTGACGCAGGTCCAGGTCACGATGCCCTTTTTGCTGCCAATTTTTGCCCACATACTTTGCACCGAAGGCCGCAAAGAAGATGGAAGGCACCATGCTGATCACGCCAAGGGTGGTAGCAAGACCCATGTTGCCGATGAGGATGCCGTTCAGCATCGTGTTGATGATGGCCTGACTGCCTACCTGCTGTGCCAGCTTATCGGAAGCGTTGGAGGCGATGTAGCACTGCAGGGGCTTGTTGTGCTTGAGCACCTCAAGAATATCCGCAGTTTTCAGCGGCTCGTGTTTTTTGCTGGTGCCTTCGAAGTTTTCGGGCTTATCGTAGGCGGAGATACCGGCGCAGACGATCAGGGTGCCGATACCGGCAATGATCAGCACGATGGTGCAGACCGTGCTGAGGAAGTCCTGATTAAAGGTGCCGCCGCACTTGGGCAGGATGACGGTGTAGATCAGCATGCTCATGCCCATGGGCACGAAGTAGTTCAGTGCAGTGGTCCAGACACCGATGGTGGGACGCTGGCGGGGATCGTTGGTCATGATAGCCGGCAGAGTCTGGGCGGTCATATTGGTAACGGTATAGCCGATGATGTAAATAATGTAGGTCAAAACGAACACCGGCAGACCGAAGCCCTTGCTGGAGCACAGGTTGAACATACACAGCAGGCCGACAGCCTCGATCAGGTAGCCGCTGATCAGCAGAATACGCAGCTTGCCGAAACGGGTGTTGACGCGGTCGTAGATGAATGCCAGCATCGGGTCGGTAAAGCCGTCCAGAATGCGGGCCAGCATCAGGATGAGACCGACGGTTGCAGTGGTGATGCCGTAGCCGATGCTGGCCGAGTAACTGGCCATACCGATCAGGGAATAGACGCTCATGCCCACAAAAGCGTTGCAGGCGTAACAGATGATCTGCCAGAGCTTTGCACGGCGGTACTGGACGCCGTCTACTTCACTGGCACTGGGTTTCTTTTGGAACATAATGATTTTCCTCCTTTTTGTGTGAACTGAGTTCCGCTTTTTCTGACACCAGAATAACAGAAGGCAACAGCCACTGCCGGATGAAAAACGATAGTTAAGGATAAAAATTCGTGCAATAATTTGCGGTGTGTGAATTTGCGCCCGCATTCACGATTTATTGTCCCATAGGGGCAAAACAGGTCTGCTACAATAGCCTCAACAAGCAACACGCAGGAAGGGAGAACCATCATGCAGAAATTTGAAAAAGGCTTTTTCATCGGTGCTGCAACAGCAGCCCATCAGGTAGAGGGCAACAATACGAATAGTGACTACTGGGCACAGGAACAGCTGCCCCATTCCAGCTTTACGGAGCCCAGCGGCATTGCCTGTGACCATTATCAACGGTACGAAGAAGATATCAAGCTCTTGGCTGATGCCGGGCTGAATGCCTACCGCTTTTCTATCGAGTGGGCACGGGTAGAGCCGGAGGAAGGAAAGTTCGATCCGGAAGCTATCGAGCATTACCGCAAGGTGATCGCCTGCTGCAAAGCGCATGGCGTAGAACCCATCGTGACGCTGCTGCACTTCACCAGCCCGAAATGGCTCATCTGCAAGGGCGGCTGGGAAACCGAAAGCACCGTAGAGGATTTTAAACGTTATGTGACCTATGTGATGGAACAGCTGGGCAGCGAGCTGCGCTATGTCTGCACCATCAACGAGGCCAATATGGGCTTGCAGCTTGCCGCGATCTCCAAGCGGTTCCGTCTGATGGCAGAACAGGCTGCCCAAAATGCCGCATCGGCCGGAAAGTCTGCCGAGGGTACGGTGCAGGTGGGCATGAACTTCCAGAAGATGATGGAAAACATGAAGTATGCCGCCATGGAGAATGCACAGGTGTTCGGCACACCCCAGCCGAAGATCTTTGTCAGCGAGCGCACCCCGGAAGGTGATCTGCTGGTGCTGCGTGCCCATGCAGCCGCACGGGATGCCATCAAAGTCCTCTGCCCGCAGGTCAAGGTGGGTCTGACCCTCTCGCTGCACGACTTGCAGGCACAGCCCGGCGGCGAAGCCTTTGCCGAGGCCGCATGGCAGGAGGAGTTCACCCATTATCTGCCTTATATCAAAGACGATGATTTTCTGGGTGTGCAGAACTATACCCGCACCCTTTATGGCCCGCAGGGGCAGCTGCCGGCACCGGAGGGCGCAGAACTGACCCAGATGGACTACGAGGTCTATCCGCAGGCACTGGAACACGTCATTCGCAAGGTGGCAGAGGAATTCAAGGGTGAACTGATCGTGACCGAAAACGGCATTGCCACCGCCGATGATACCCGCCGTGTGGCGTTTATCCGGCAGGCACTGGATGGCGTGCAGCACTGCATCGCCGACGGCATCCCGGTGAAGGGATACTTCCATTGGAGCCTGATGGACAACTTTGAGTGGCAGAAGGGCTATGCCATGCAGTTTGGACTGATTGCCGTGAACCGCGAAACGATGGAGCGGACAGCAAAGCCCAGCCTTGGGGTGTTGGGTAGTTACACAGAAAGATAAGCTGCAATAGCAAAAAACAGGCTGCGGAAGATGCTTCTTGCAGCCTGTTTTGGCTCAGCGGGAAAGATGCAGACCATGGACACCATCCGCAACCACGGCGGCGATTACATCAATTTGTTTTTGTGCCAGTTTTGCGTCGGTGTTCAGAAGCCCGGAAAGACCGTTCATTACAAAAATCAGGATGGCTCCGACATTTTCATATTGGGATGGTTCCATGCTTGCGAGTTTGATTTGTTCCAGAATCGCATCACGCAGATGCTGTGTAAAGCGGTTCATCGCGGATGCAGGAACCACACCGAGATAATCGGTCGCCTGCTGGAGATTAGCAAACATCTCCCGCACAAACGCCTCCGGCGTATCCAGCAGCTGCTGTGCGCCGCCCATATTGTCGCAGACGAGCTGGACCGTTTGCCGCTCCATTTCGGCGGTGAGGGCATCCAGCGTTTCATAGTGGGAATAAAAGGTCGTTTTGTTGATCTCGGCCCGTTCGGCAATTTCTTTGACCGTGATCTTTTCGATCGGCTTCTCCCGCAGCAGGGCAACAAACGCTTTCTGAATGGCACGCTTCGTTTTTTTGACCCGGATATCCATAGAATTCCTCCATCAACTGATTTTATAAATGGTGCTTAACCAACGCTTTGAACGTGATTCGTTGCTTAAACACCGGACACGCCGGAAACTGCTGATTGCAGCTCCTGCGCCACAGTGCTATTATAGCACCACAGGGATGGATAAGCAACTGATGGTTGCAAATCTGATTCGTAAATACGATAAATCATCGGGAGACCATCCACGATGAAGTGGAATGGCTGAAGCAGAGTAACATGATCTGAGAAAAAGGAGAATGAAAATGATGGATTTTAACAGTGTCAAAGGCAAAGTGGCCATCGTCACCGGCGCAAGCCGTGGCATCGGCCGGGCCATTGCCGAGTGCTTTGGCGAAAACGGCATGAAGGTGGTCTGTGCAGCCCGCAGTGCAGAGCAGGGGCGGGCTGTGGCAGATGGCATCTGCGCCAAGGGCGGCGATGCCATCTTTATCCAGACCGATTGCAGCAAGGCTTCTGCCATCAAAGAACTGGTGGATAAGACGGTGACGCACTACGGCAAGCTGGATGGCGTTGTCAGCAACGCAGGCATCGGCATGGGCGGCACACCGCTGCATGAGTATGAGGTAGAGGATTACGAGAAGATCTTCTCCCTGAACAGCGAGGGCGTCTTTGCCGGGATGAAGTACGGCGCCAAGGCCATCCTCAAGAGCCACAGCGAAGGCGGATTCCTCATCAATGTGGCATCGGTGGCGGGTCTTGTGCCCCAGCGTGGACAGGCGCTGTACAGTGCCACCAAGTTCGGCGTGGTCGGCATGACCCGCGCAGCGGCGCTGGATTACGCAGAATACGGCATTACCGTCAACGCTATCTGTCCCGGCTACACCAGAACCAGCATTTTCGGGGATGCACCGGCTGCGGCCATGGACTTTTTTGCATCCGACTGCCCGGCAAAGCGGATGGGCGACCCGGAGGAGTGTGCTGCATTGGCACTTTTCCTTGCCAGCGGTCTGGCACGGTACATCACCGGTGCAGCCATCCCGGTGGACGGCGCACTGTCTGCCGGACACCAGAGCATCAGCAGCTGGAAGCACCCGGAAATTTTGACCGGCGGCAAGCTGAACAGCCAGAGCACGATTGCAGCACTGATGGAAAACGAGGCCGCAAAGGCCATCGTGGAGCAGTACCTGCCCGGTTTTGCCGATAACCAGCAAGCAAAAGCTGCCTACGGCATGACCTTTGGCAAGATCGGCCCTATGCTGGGGCTGCCGGAAACGGCGCTGAAAGCACTGCTGGATGCGCTGGACAACCTGTGACCGAAGCAGCTCGGAAAGCCTCTTTGACAGGGGCTTTCGTTCTGCCTGCGTGCGGTTGATTTTTGGGAGGAGACCATGAAAAACGAAGCACTTTTCCGTACCGGCTCTGTCTGGAAATCCATCATTTCCATGGCGGTGCCCTCCATTATCATTATCCTTGTCATGGTGCTGTACAACATGGCGGATATGTTTTTTGTGGGCTGTCTGGGCGATACCGCACAGGTGGCGGCGGTCTCCGTTGTGGGGCCGGTGTTTTCGATCCTTTCGGCAGTAGCGACCATGCTTGGCGCAGGCAGCAGCGCCATCATTGCACGCTGTTTTGGCGCAGGCGAGATCGAGCAGGGCAAGACTTGCTCCTCGCTCTGCTTCTGGAGCAGCTTTTTCTGGGCGTTTTGGTCAGCATCGGTCTGCTGGTGAGCAGAGTGCCGCTTCTGGGGGTGCTGGGCTCAAATGCAGAATTTTTTCCCTATGCAGAGCGGTATCTTCAGGTCCTTGCACTGGGTGCGCCGCTTTTTATCCTGTCCAACAGCATGGCGATGCTGGTGCGTGCAGAGGGCGCAGTAAAAGAAGGCCTGATCGGCAATCTTCTGGGCACACTGGTCAACTGCATTTTTGACCCGCTGTTCATTCTGGTGCTGAACTTCGGCGTCAGCGGTGCGGCTGCTGCCAGTGTGCTGGGCAATCTTGTGGCAACGGGCTGCTATCTGCGCTACATCGTCAAACACGGCACAGTGCTGACCATTGATCTCCGTCCTGCCCTGAAAAAGCCGCAGATGCTGGGTGAGATGCTGGCCATTGGTCTGCCCAACGGGATCAGCAGCCTTCTGGCAGGGTTTGCCTCCTCCTTCAGCAACCGGCTGCTGGTGACCCACGGCACGGCGGCGGTCGCAGCCATGGCGGCAGCGGGCAAGACGACCATGATCATCAGTATGATCGCCATGGCGATCTGCATGGGGTGCCAGCCGCTTCTGGCGTACAGCTACGGCGCAGGCGACACGAAGCGCCTGAAGCAGCTTTTGAAGGATCTGATCCTGCTGACCGTTGTTTTTGGTGTTCTTGCCGGGGCGGCCAGCTTTGCCGGACGCAATGCCCTGATCGGGATGTTCATCAAGGAAGAAGGGGCATTCCGTCTGGGGACGCAGCTGGTGATCTATCTGGTGCTGGGCAGCCCGGTGATCGGTCTGACCTATCTGGCAACCAGCCTGCTGCAATCCGTAGGCAGGGCAAGTGGTGCGGTGGTGCTCTCTCTTTTGCGGCAGGGGCTGCTGCTGATCCCGCTGCTGTACCTGATGAATGCGCTTTGCGGGGTGCAGGGCATTGCGGCGGCGCACCTGATGGCAGACGTGGGCGCTGCGGTCATCTCCGCAGGCATCCTGCTGCACTGGCTCCGGGCATCGGTAGAAAAAACGGCAGAAGTATGATATACTGTTTCCATCAATGAGCCGGAGGGATTAGGCATGGATGTTCTCCAGAATATGATGCTGTTTTCCGAGCTTGTCCAGTGCGGCGGAAATGTATATACATGGTGCTATGATGCACAGGGGAAGCTCTTGCGGAGCAACTGTCCGGACGAGGCATTTCTTGCCAGTGCATTTGAACTGTTCGGCTGCAAACAGCGGATGCTGGAGCATGGGGATCGGGACGATGTACCTGTTACCTTGGGGACGGCATTGGGTCTTTTGTGGGGCGCAGCCTTTGAAAAGGAAGAGGAAAACCTGAAGCGTGTCTGGGTCATCGGGCCAGTGTTCTATCAGGATGTGACAATGCGCGGGATCGAGGAAGGGCT
>ENA-OQDT01000594-OQDT01000594.1-human-gut-metagenome-genome-assembly--contig:-NODE-594-length-23388-cov-2.770087_pt1 | contig 23388 bp, 27 predicted proteins | sample MGYA00242786_ERZ504617 | MGnify/ENA primary metagenome ERZ504617 (study PRJEB26092, sample SAMD00036337) | human gut metagenome | host: Homo sapiens | study: EMG produced TPA metagenomics assembly of...
ATCACAAATTTGGTCAGCGCCACAATGCATGCCCGAATTCTCCGGTGTTTCAGAAGTTTGCATCCCGTCTTGCAGGCAAACTTGCTGAACGTTACGGGGACAATCCGCATGTGACCTGCTGGCATATCAGCAATGAATACGGTGGAGAATGTTATTGTGAAAACTGTGAAAAAGCGTTCCGCGTATGGCTGCGCGGGAAGTATCAGACTCTGGATGAACTGAACAAAGCATGGAATACCGAATTCTGGGGACATACCATTTATGACTGGGACGAAGTGGTACTACCAGATGCACTTGGCGATGGGATCGAAGATGCAGCAGAACCGCATATGACGGCTTTTGCAGGTCTTTCCATTGATTACTGCCGGTTAATTCAGACGGAATGCTGAATAACTTCAAGATGGAAAAAGAAGCGATCCGTAAGTTTGATAAAGAGACACCGATCACTACCAATATGATGGGAACCTTTAAAGGACTGGATTATTTCAAATGGGCGAAAGAAATAGATGTTATTTCGTGGGATAATTATCCATCTTATAACACGCCGTGGAGTATGGTGGCCATGAAGCATGATCTGATGCGTGGACTTAAGGATAAACCATTTATGCTGATGGAGCAGACTCCAAGCCAGCAGAACTGGCAGCCGTATAACTCCCTCAAGCGTCCGGGACAGATGCGTGCACAGAGCTATCAGACCATGGCACACGGAGCAGATACGATTCCAGTTTTTCCAGCTCCGTCGCAGTGTGGGAGGATGTGAGAAGTTCCACGGTGCTGTCATTGCACATGCAGGAACGGAAAATACAAGAGTCTTCCGCGAGGTGAAGCAGCTTGGTGAAGAACTGGAAAGATTAAGTGACCTGATCCCGGGATCTGTAAATGAAGCAGAAGTTGGAGTGATCTTTGACTGGGATAATTACTGGGCTTTGGAATACACAAGCGGCCCGTCGATCAGTCTCAAATATGTGGACCAGATCCACCGCTATTACCGTTATTTCTATGAAAAAAATATTGGCACCAGTATGATTCCGGTGGATGCGGATTTCTCAAAATATAAGATGGTGGTTGCACCGGTTCTTTATATGGTAAAACCGGGAATGAAAGAAGCACTGGAAGAGTATGTGAAAAATGGCGGTATTCTTGTGACAACCTATATGAGTGGTATTGTTGGAGAGTCAGATAATGTATACCTTGGCGGATATCCGGGACCGTTAAAAGAGATGGCTGGTGTCTGGGTGGAAGAAATCGATGCCCTTGCACCGGAACAGCATAACATCGTGACGTTCAAAGACGGAAGCCGGAGCAAATGTAAGATCGTATGTGATCTGATGCATCTGGAGGGAGCGGAGTCTCTTGGCGAATATACGGAAGATTTCTACGCAGGCATGCCGGCAGTGACCAGACATAGTTATGGAAAAGGAAAACTGTATTACATCGGAACCTGTATGGAAGAAGATGGAATTGCGAAGATTCTTTCCATGGCAGTAGAGGATGCAGGAGCAGAACCGGTTGCAGGAGCTGGAAACGGTCTGGAGATCGTGAAACGTAACAGAGAAGGAAAGAGCTTCTATTTTGTGATGAACTTCAGGGATGAAGAGCTGGAAATTCCGGAAGAATTTGCAGGCAAAACAAATCTGCTGAGTGGGAATGCAGTAGGAAAAGGAGAAAAACTTCCGAAGTTTGGTGTGAAGATTGTAGTGGAATAAAAATTTAAGATTGAAAATAAAAGGAAGCAGGAATTTCAGACAGGTGTAAGGCTGTCAGGGATTCCTGCTTCTTTGGGTTAGGCGGGAATTATTTAATGAAATTATTACTGTGACGGATGAGGATGCCTATGAGACGGCAAGACTTTCTGCAAAGACAGGAGGAATTTCGGTTGGAATTTCATCAGGAGCAGCGCTCTGGGCAGCGATCAAGGTGGCAAAGAGAGCTGAAAATGCAGGGAAGAATCTTCTTCTATTCTTCAATCACCTGGATTTCCAGAAAATCAAAATCAATTGAATCCACGAAACTGTCCTGATAGAATCTCGCTTTGGAATGCCGCTTGAATTCGTTGATATTCACATCCAGCCAGATCGGTTTGCTGAGATCAAATTCATAGCAGATCTCATCCAGAGCATTGAAAATCTTGTGGGTTCTTGTATCGTCACTGTCATCACAGATGGTGGTATCTTTGATCATATGATTGTCTTTAAATTCTTTTCCCATAAGCGGAACATGGTAAAATCCTCCTTATAATAAATATGAAAAATGCCGGTCAGGCAAAGAATGTTTTTGTATCAAGTGATTTTCAGTATAGCGGATTTAGGGAGAAAGTAAAGGAGACAGATTTTATTCTATGATATGATGTGCTATATTGATACTAAAGTTTATGAAAGAAAGAGAATCATTCTCAATAACATGGAATAGGATAGAGAAAAAAGACAGGGAATCAGAAAAATGTCTGGAATAAAACGAGAAACTATAATTCGGGTTATACTGGGAATCTGTATGATATTTGTATCGATTGGTATGATATATGGTAAGTCCAAAGCCGGGAACGCAGATGAAAAAGGCAGAACCTATATAGAAGAATCAGAAAAAACTGCAAAACAGAAGAAGGCAGAGAAAAGCGAAAACGACAGCACGGGATCAGCAAAACAGGACAGCACAGTAAAAACTAAGATGACAGAACAGAGGCAGGTATCGGGCACCGAAGCAAAAGCAATTGCCGAGGCAGAAGCTATCGAGGCATCCATCCAGCCGGGACAGTATCCGGTGATGGGGATCAGCAGTATCCGCGCCTGGCAATTGGTAAATTATTTTAAAGCGTATGGAAGCACTTATCCGGCAGAAGTTTTGACACAGGGAGGTGCACCGGATATTGAGACATTTGCACAGATGTATTATGAAGAAGCCACGGCAGAAGGCGTCCGTCCGGAGGTTGCATTTGCACAGGCGATGAAGGAGACAGGCTGGCTGCAGTATGGTGGGGATATGCAGATCACCCAGTATAATTTTGCCGGGATCGGGACGACGGGAGGAGGCGTACCCGGGGAATTCCTACCCGGATGTCAGAACCGGGATCCGGGCACAGATCCAGCATCTGAAAGCTTATGCGACAGACGAAGCACTTGCCGGGGAATGTGTAGATGACCGTTACTCTTACGTGACAAAGGGGAGTGCACCGTATGTAGAGTGGCTGGGGCAGAAAGAAAATCCGGAAGGGTATGGCTGGGCAACGGGTGAACGTTATGGATACGACATTGTAGAAATGATTCATGCAATGCGAAAATAAAAGAAATGTGTCAGATTGAGATTATCTAATTTATTAAAATACTATGAAGCTTGCCCGGGCTGTATAGATTTCAAAGAGAAAAAATGGTATACTGATTTTACTTTCGGGACGAAAAAGGGAGATAGATTCCGGAGGGAAGTATACATAAAAAGGGGAGATTACATGCAGTCAGCAATGAAGTATTACGATGACGTAGACAGCTGGAAGACCGTCATGTTTCTTTACAATTCCGCATTGAAAGAAGTAGGGACGAAGCTGGAGATACTGAACGATGAATTTCAACATGTACACAGATATAATCCGATCGAGCATATCAAGACCAGGATCAAATCCGCAGAAAGTATTGTGAAAAAGCTGAAGCGGTACGGATATGAGACAAGTATTGAGAACATGGTACGCTATGTCAATGATATCGCAGGAGTCCGTCTGATCTGTTCGTTTACATCCGATATTTACCGGCTTGCGGAGATGATAGGGAATCAGAGCGACTTAAAGGTTCTGTCAATCAAAGACTATATCAAGAATCCGAAGGAAAGTGGATACAAGAGCTACCACATGCTGGTGTCCGTTCCAATCTTTCTGTCGGACAGTGTGGTGGATACGAAGGTCGAGATCCAGATCAGGACAATTGCGATGGATTTCTGGGCGAGTCTGGAGCATAAGATTTATTACAAGTTTGAAGGGCAGGCACCGGAGTATATCAGCCGGGAACTAAAGGAATGTGCAGATATGGTATCGGCACTGGATGACAAGATGCTGTCACTGAATGAAGCAATTCTGGAATGTCTGAAAGAAGGCGGTGAGAAGCCGGTTCCGGAGAAAACAGAAGAAGTGGATGCGGAGATCATTGAGAATCCTATGATCCGATAAAGAAACACAAGAAAGTAATTATAAGAAAGCAGGAGCAGTCGATTGATTGTTGAGGAGTATACTCAACGTTAACTGACTGCTCCTGCTTTTTTGACACCGAACAGAAAAAAATCATATTTAACAAAAACTTTACACAGCCAGGATTTCAGATTTTACAACCATTTTATATGATAGAGACCGTGAAGAAAAGAAAAAATAAAAACACATAAAACGGAGGATTTTAGTATTATGAAATTCAGAAAATTAATGGCAGTAGCACTTGTAGCAGCAATGGCAGCAACAATGGCAGTTGGATGCGGAGGATCATCATCTGACAAGAGCGCAGAGGGCAGTACGGATAACAGCAGCGCAGATGGCGGAAGTGATTTTGATACATCAAATGATATTACAATTGTATCCCGTGAAGATGGATCCGGTACAAGAGGAGCTTTCATTGAGCTGTTCGGAATAGAAGAAAAACAGTCAGACGGAACGAAAGTAGATATGACAACAACAGATGCGCAGATTACAAATAATACATCGGTAATGCTTACAACTGTAGCAGGTGACGAATATGCAATCGGTTATGTATCACTCGGATCATTAAATGACAGCGTAAAGGCTCTGAAGATTGACGGAGCAGAAGCCACAGCAGACAATATCGAAAATGGTTCTTACAAAGTGTCAAGACCTTTCAATATTGCAGTGAAGAAAGATCTTGATAATGAAGTTGCAAAAGATTTTATGGCATATATTATGAGTACAGAAGGACAGAAAATCGTATCAAATGAAAAATACATTCCGGTATCGGATGTAGAAGCTTATGCAGGATCAAAACCATCTGGAAAATGTGTAGTAGGTGGATCTTCTTCCGTATCACCGCTGATGGAAAAACTGATTGAAGCATATAAGAAAGTAAACCCAAATGCAGACATTGAGCTTCAGACTTCAGATTCTACAACAGGTATGACATCTACGATCGAAGGAAGCTATGACATCGGTATGGCATCCAGAGAACTGAAAGATGACGAAGCTTCAGAACTTGAAGCAACAGTAATCGCAACAGATGGTATTGCAGTGATCGTAAATAAAGCTAACACGGCAGATGAGCTTTCAGCAGATCAGGTAAAATCAATCTATGTTGGGGATGTTACAACATGGGATGAAGTTTCCAAATAAATAAAAGAGGAAATTAAAGAATGAAATCAAAAGCATGGACTGAAAAAGTCATGCAGGGAGTGTTCTTCATTGCCGCCTGCACTTCGGTGCTGGCGGTAGCTCTCATTTGCATCTTCTTGTTTGCAAATGGAATCCCTGCAATCAGACAGATAGGATTTGTAAAATTTATAACCGGTGATATCTGGCGTCCGGGAAATGAACTTTTTGGTATTTTTCCGATGATCATCGGAAGTATCTATGTGACGGCAGGAGCAATTATATTTGGTGTGCCGATCGGAATTCTGACTTCGGTATTTATGGCTATGTATTGCCCGAAGAAAATTTACAGACCGTTAAAAGCAGCACTGAACTGCTTGCGGGAAATTCCGTCAGTTGTATATGGTTTCTTCGGCATGGTGATCGTAGTTCCGATCATTCGGGGACTTCGGAAGAACTTTAAAGATTGATGGGACTGGTTCAGAAATCCGGCGATGGAAAAGGAATCCTGACTACATCAATTGTACTTGGTATGATGATCCTTCCAACGATCATCGGGACAACAGAAAGTGCAATGCGTGCAGTGCCACCACAGTACTATGAAGGCTCGCTGGCACTTGGAGCAACTCAGGAAAGAAGTATTTTTAAAGTTGTGATTCCGGCGGCAAAGTCCGGTGTGATCACAGGAATCGTACTTGGAATCGGACGTGCGATCGGTGAGACCATGGCAGTTATTATGATCGCAGGAAACCAGCCTAGACTGGTCGATAATATTCTGCTCGGTGTCCGTACTCTGACTGGTAATATTGTAATTGAGATGGGATATGCGACCGGACTTCACAGGGAAGCGCTGATTGCTACAGGAGTTGTACTTTTTGTATTTATCCTGATCATCAATTTTAGTGTTGCGCTGCTTAAGAGGAGGGGTGAACATGAGTGATCAGACGAAAAAACCTGTTTATATCAACCGGGAAAATTTTACAGATAAGATAAAAAGCTATCTGAGACATCCGGGATCCATGATTTTGATGTTTCTTGTGATGCTTGCGACATTTATCACGTTTGCATTGCTCCTGTTCCTGATTTTTTATATTTTGATCAATGGAATTCCGTATATTAAACCGTCATTATTTTCATTACATTATACATCGGACAATGCATCTGTTATACCGGCATTGATCAATACGGTTGTTATGACACTGCTTTCGCTTTTGATCGCAGTACCATTTGGCATTTTTTCAGCAATCTTTCTTGTGGAATACGCAGGAAAGGGGAATAAATTTATCGAAGTGATCCGCCTGACGACGGAGACTCTTTCGGGCATTCCGTCTATCGTATATGGTCTGTTTGGTATGCTGTTCTTTGTAAATACGCTGAAATGGGGATTTTCCGTTCTGGCAGGTGCATTTACTTTATCGATCATGATTCTTCCGCTGATCATGCGCCAGACAGAAGAAGCACTTAAAGCAGTTCCGGATTCTTACAGAGAAGGAAGCTTTGGACTTGGAGCCGGAAAGCTCCGTACCGTATTTCGTATCGTGCTTCCATCGGCAGTTCCTGGAATCCTTGCGGGTGTGATCCTTGCCATTGGACGTATCGTAGGAGAGACGGCAGCACTGATTTATACAGCAGGAACGGTTGCACAGGTGCCAAAGAATGTACTTGGTTCCGGTCGGACACTGGCAATCCATATGTATATGCTGTCAAGCGAAGGGCTGTATATGAACCAGGCGTATGCGACAGCTGTTATTTTGCTTGTACTGGTTGTTGCGATTAACACCCTTTCCGGTGTGGCTGCGAAGAAACTGACGAAAGCATAGAGAGGAAAAGAAAATGTCAAAGATAAGTGTAAAAAATCTTGATTTATATTATGGTGATTTCAAAGCACTGAAAAACATTAACCTTGAGATCGAGCCAAATAAGATCACCGCGTTTATCGGACCGAGTGGTTGTGGTAAATCCACACTTCTCAAGTCGATCAACCGTATGAATGATCTGGTAGAAGGATGCAGGATTGACGGCGAAATCCTTCTGGACGGACAGAATATTTTTTAAAGGAATGGACGTAAATGTCCTGAGAAAAAGAGTCGGAATGGTATTCCAGAAACCAAATCCATTCCCGATGAGCATTTATGATAATATTGCTTACGGACCGAGAACGCATGGAATCCGTTCAAAGGCAAAACTGGATGATATTGTAGAAAAATCACTGCGTAATGCAGCTATCTGGGACGAGTGTAAGGACCGTCTGAAAAAGAGTGCACTTGGCATGTCCGGTGGACAGCAGCAGAGACTTTGCATTGCACGTGCACTTGCAGTAGAACCGGAAGTACTTCTGATGGATGAACCGACTTCCGCACTGGATCCGATCTCAACATCCAAGATAGAAGACCTTGCGATGGAACTGAAAAAAGATTATACTATCGTTATGGTAACACATAATATGCAGCAGGCAGTCCGAGTGTCGGACAATACCGCATTTTCCTTCTTGGAGAAGTTGTAGAATATAATGATACTGAAAAATTATTCTCGATCCCGTCCGATAAGAGGACAGAAGATTATATTACAGGGAGGTTTGGTTAAATGCGGAACAGATTTGACAGACAGCTGGAAGAACTTAATGAGATGCTTATTCATATGGGAGAACTTTGCGAGACGGCAATTGAGGAAGCAACAGGAGCCCTGGAAGGGCATGATATTGCCAGAGCAAAGGCTGTCATTACAGCAGACAGCGAGATCGATCAGATGGAAAAAGAAATTGAAAATCTCTGCCTGAAGCTTTTACTTCAGCAACAGCCGGTAGCGCGGGATCTGCGAAGGATCTCGGCATCACTTAAGATGATCACGGATATGGAACGTATCGGAGATCAGACTGCGGATATCGCAGATATTGTGATCGCAACAAAATCAACAGAGGAAAAGAATCTGAAGGATATTAACCGGATGGCAGAGGCGACTGTAAAGATGGTAAGAGACAGTGTATCTGCCTATGTACAGAAAGATCTGGAGCTTGCAAGAAAAGTCATGGATGCAGATGATGAGGTAGATGATATTTTTGATCTGGTAAAAGGAGATCTGGTAAAATTTATTTCCGATCACAAAGGAAGTGCCGGAGATGAGGCGATCGACCTGATCATGATCGCAAAATATCTGGAGAGGATCGGAGATCATGCAACAAATATTGCAGAGTGGGTTGAATTTTCAATTACAGGTATTCATGCAGGCGGAACTGCAATCTAAAAGAAATTAAAGGAGAACGAGAATGATTTTTTGTGTGGAGGATGAAGCGAACATCCGGGAATTAGTAGTATATACACTTGAGACTACGGGATTTGAGGCCCGTGGATTTGAAGAAGGCACATCATTCTTTGAAGCTCTGGCAGAGGAACTGCCAGAGCTGATTTTGCTTGATATCATGCTCCCTGGAGAAGATGGAATGGAGATCCTGAAGAAGCTGAAGACTTCCGGGAGAACCAAAGATATTCCGGTCATCATGGTTACGGCAAAGGGTGCAGAATATGACAAGGTCATGGGACTGGATGCGGGAGCAGATGATTATGTGACCAAACCATTTGGAATGATGGAACTGGTATCCAGAATCCGTGCAGTACTCAGACGGACATCGAAAAAAAAGAAGAGGATGATACCTATGTGCTGGGTGAGATCCGCATGGACCGTAAAAAGCATGAAGTAACGGTAGCGAGAGAACCGGTAGCATTAACATTGAAAGAATATGAGCTGTTGAGAAAACTTATGGAGAATCAGAATATTGTTCTGACAAGAGATAAATTACTGGAAGAAATCTGGGGATATGATTTTGACGGTGAGACCAGAACGGTAGATGTCCATGTAAGAACCCTGCGCCAGAAGCTGGGACAGGCAGGAGAATATATTGAGACTGTCCGGGGAGTGGGATACCGTATAGGAGAGATCGATGCGAAATAGAATCCAGAAAAGTATGATTTTGTGGTTACGATGTCACTCCTGATCTCATATATTCTGGTTACTCTGGTTATTTACCGGCAGGCGCTGGATATCCGGCGCAGTGAACTGGTTCAGGAGGCAGAATATATCCGGGCGGCAATAGATATATCCGGAGAAGAATATTTTGGCACCATGGATAAGGTCAGTAAGAACACCCGGGTAACATGGATCGATAAAGACGGAAAAGTACTTTATGATACCGGAGATGATCAGGAAACGCTGGCAAACCACAAATCAAGAAAAGAATTCAAAGAGGCATTGGCAAATGGCAGTGGGCAGGATATTCGTATGTCAGACAGCAAAGGACAGGAGATGTACTATTATGCGTTGAAGATGGATGATAGCTCTGTCCTGCGTGTGTCAAGAGGCATGGATACGGTCTGGAATACAGCATTCATGATCTTACCGTATATGATTGCGATCGGGGTCATGATGGCATGTGTTGCATGGTTTATGACAAGGCATCAGGTGAAAAGGCTGATTGCACCGATTAACAATCTGGATCTGGAAGAACCACTGGAAAATGATGTATATGAAGAGTTGCATCCGCTGCTTGAAAGAATTGACAGGCAGAATAAAGAAAAAGCAGCAATTGAACAGATGAGGAGAGAATTCTCTGCAAATGTTTCCCATGAGCTGAAGACTCCTCTGACCTCGATTTCGGGATATGCAGAAATTATGATGAACGGTCTTGTAAAATCGGAAGATATGCAGGGATTCAGTGAACGGATCTATAAAGAGGCAAGCAGGATGATCACCCTGGTCGGTGATATTATCAAGCTGTCAAAGCTGGATGAGGGCAGTGTGGAGCTTGAAAAAGAGAATGTGGATCTGTATCAGATGACAAGGGAGATTGTGAGCCGTCTGGCACTTCAGGCAGAAAAACGCAGAATACAGGTTGAAGTGGTAGGAGAACATGTGGAATGTTTTGGAATCCGTCAGATCCTGGATGAGATGATCTACAACATCTGTGAAAATGCGATCAAATACAATAAAGAAAATGGAAAAGTAAATATCTGGGTTGGAAATACACTGAATGGGAAAAAAGTCATTGTCCAGGATACCGGAATCGGAATCCCAAAAGAGCATCAGGATCGTATTTTTGAGCGTTTTTACCGGGTGGATAAGAGCCATTCCAGAGAGACCGGTGGAACAGGTCTGGGTCTTTCAATTGTAAAGCATGGAGCACTTTTGCATAACGCAGAAATCCATGTGGAAAGTGAAGAAGGAAAAGGTACAAAAATGGAGCTTATTTTCATTGTTAAAAAAACTGTTTACAAATTGGGAAATTAAATGTATAATGTATAGAAAAAAGCTATGAAATATTATAGCTTTTTTCTATTTTATATCAAAAACAGAATCATGTATAATAAAGAGTAATATGACTAAAATTAAAAAATGGTTGAATTCGGTATGGAAGAGTGCCGGATACAATCTGTGTAGAGATTCACATGGAAAATGAGAGGCAACTATGGAAGAACAGAAGCAGAGTACGAGCAGCAATTATTTTAAAGGATTATCCAGAAGGGATTATATCCAGAAAGCACATGAGATCATTCAGCAAGAAGGGATTCAGGCAGTATCTATCCGCAGGATTGCTAAGGAGATGGGGTGCTCATCAGCAAGTCTGTACAGGTACTTTGATAATGTGTCTGAACTTTTATACTATGCAGAACTCAGAATTTTAACCGGTTACATAGACAGGCTGAATGAGGCTGAGAAATCCTGGAAGAATATGTGGCAGGTATAGTAGGTGTGTGGGATTGTATGCAACGAGGCATTTCATAATCCGGAAGCATATAATCTGTTAATTTTTTGGTATAAACAATGTAAAACTCAAAGAAGCAATGCGGGAATATATGAAATGTTTCCGGAAGATATTGTAAATGTTAACCGCTTTTTCTACAATATGCTTCAGACACCAAGCTTTCTGGCACGTGATTTTGAGAATGTGCAAGCGGTGTATCAATGTTGGTGGTATTACATATGACAATGCAGTAAAAATTAAACCGGATGGTGTGCATGCTCTTTGAAGGCTACTTCAAAGATGTATATGAAAACGGGATAGGGGAAGAGCAGATTCCGGAACGTGTAAAACTGATGGTAGATGATGTAGATACGATCGTTATGGCTCTTGCCAACAATCTGAAAGGCTATAAAGGATACCGTAAATAAGGAAAAAACAGCCGGTTTTTGGTTATTTTTAAATACAATCCTTGTTAAAAATTTAATTAGATTGCAATCCAAAAAAAACGTGGTAAAGTATATGTGAAAGTATCGAACACACGAAATAAGGAGGCAATTTAATGGACAATATGAAAGGCTTCGGCATGATGATTCAAGAGCTGAAGAAAAATCCAAAAACGATCGTTTTTACAGAAGGAACAGATGAGAGAATTCTTGAGGCAGCTTCCCGTCTTTTAGCAGGAAGCTTCCTTACACCAATTCTTGTTGGCAATAAAGAAGCAGTATTAGAAGCAGCTGAAAAGTATGGATACAACATCCGTGGCGGAGAGATCATTGATCCGGATGATTATGAGAGATTTGACGAGATGGTAGAACTGTTCTGCGAACTTCGTAAGAGCAAAGGTGTTACACCGGAGCAGGCAGCAAAGACACTTAAGAAAAACAACTATTTTGGAACCATGCTGGTTAAGATGGGAGTTGCAGACGCACTTCTTGGAGGAGCTACTTACTCTACAGCAGATACCGTACGTCCGGCACTTCAGCTGATCAAGACCAAACCGGGATCAAGCTGTGTATCTTCCTGCTTCATTTTGGTTCGTCCGTCAGCTACAGGTGAGAACGAAGTTCTTGCTATGGGTGACTGCGCGATTAATCTCAAACCATCAGAGGATCAGCTTGCAGAAATCGCATGGGAAGTTGCAGAATGTGGTAAACACTTTGGTATCGATCCAAAGGTTGCATTCTTAAGCTACTCTACACTTGGATCTGGAAAGGGTGAAGATGTAGATAAGATGCGTAATGCAGCAGCAAAAGCAAAAGAACTGTATCCTTCACTTCCGATCGAAGGAGAGCTTCAGTTTGATGCAGCTGTATCTCCGCGTGTTGCAAGAACAAAATGCCCGAACAGTGAAGTAGCAGGTCAGGCAAATACATTTATCTTCCCGGATATCAACGCAGGTAACATCGGATATAAGATCGCACAGAGACTTGGTAACTTTGATGCATACGGACCGATCCTTCTTGGTCTTAATGCACCGATCAACGACCTGTCCCGTGGATGCAATGCAGAAGAAGTTTATTCTATGGCAATCATTACAGCAGCACTCGTAGAAGACTAAGAGTATTGACAAATATTCAGACGAAAATTATAATATAACAAACAAGGGCGTTTTCAAAATGGATTGAGAACGCCCTTTTTGTGGATGCGATGAGCCAAGTGCAGATTTGTGCTTGCACAACGGATCTGCATTTGGCGAATGTACATCACCTGATGTTGGAAAAGGTAAAAAATCCTCTTGCAAGCAAGCTTGCATCGGCTTTCTGACCTTTTGACCCTGGTATCATCATTTTATTTATGAGTAGTAAAAACGGGAGGATTTGTATGAATATGAAAAATTATACGAGAGAAGATATCCTGAATCTTGTCGAGGAAGAAGACGTGGGATTTATCAGGCTGCAGTTCACCGATATTTTCGGAACAATGAAGAATGTAGCGATTACAGTAAGCCAGCTTAAGAGAGCACTGGATAATAAATGTATGTTTGATGGATCTTCGATAGAAGGATTTGCCAGAATCGAAGAATCGGATATGTATCTGCACCCGGATCTGAATACATTTGAAATTTTTCCGTGGCGACCACAGCAGGGAAAGGTTGCAAGATTTATCTGCGATATTTACAGACCGGATGGAACAGCTTACGAAAGCGATCCGAGACATGTTCTTAAGAAGGTACTTTCCGAGACAAAAGAGATGGGATATGACTTTAACGTAGGACCGGAATGCGAATTTTTCCTGTTTGAGACGGATGATACGGGAAATCCGACGACGATTTCCAATGAACGTGCAGGATATTTTGATCTGGGACCTTTGGACCAGGGAGAGAATGCAAGACGTGATATTGTTCTTACAATGGAAGATATGGGGTACGGTGTGGAGGCATCTCATCACGAGATGGCACCGGCACAGCATGAGATCGATCTGGAATATACAGAGGCGTTGGATGCAGCAGACAATATCATGACATTTAAGCTCGTTACCAAAACAATCGCAAAAAGACACGGGCTTCATGCTACATTTATGCCAAAGCCAAAGGATGGTATCCATGGCTCAGGAATGCATCTGAATATGTCTCTGTCAAGAGATGGAAAGAATGTTTTTGCAGATGAAAAAGATCCGAATGGTCTGAGCAAGGAGGCTTACTATTTTATCGGCGGACTTATGAAGCATATCAAAGCGATCAGCTTTATCACAAATCCGATCGTGAATTCCTATAAGAGACTGGTTCCCGGATATGAGGCACCGGTATATATTGCCTGGTCAGCGAATAACCGGACTCCTCTGATCCGTATTCCACGGGTATCAGGGGAAAGCACAAGAGTCGAACTCAGAAGTCCGGACGGGGCAGCAAATCCATATCTGGCACTTGCCGTATGTCTGGCTGCCGGAATGGAAGGAATAAAAACAAGATCCTGCCGCCGGAGAGTGTAGATGAGAATATTTACGAAATGACAGATGTGGTGAAAAATGCACTTGGAATTGAGGAGCTTCCGGCAAGCTTAAGAGAAGCAATCACAGAATTCCAGAAAGATCAGTTTATGCAGGAAGTACTGGGAGAAGAACTGTCACAGAAGCTGATCGAGTCAAAGCGTGCAGAATACAGAGCATACCGCACTCAGGTTACAGAATGGGAAATTAATGAGTACTTACAGAAATTCTAAAGAAACTTTCCAATTCTAAAGGCAGGAGGCTGGTATTATGAGCAGTATTATTGTTGTATTTCCAAAAAAGGAGATTGCAACCAATATTCGCAATATACTGGTACGAAATGGATTTGACGTGATTGGTGTGGGGGTAACCGGAGCACAGGCGGTTCAATTGGCAGATAATCTGGATGATGGAATTGTAGTTTGTGGTTATAAAATGACAGATATGTTATATAATGAATTGAGAGATTATCTGCCGAGTACGATTGAGATGCTTTTGATCGCATCGCCGGAGAAATGCAGTGACAGGACGCCGGGAGTGATCAGCCTGTCGATGCCATTTAAGGTATTTGATCTGATGAACACGATCGAGATGATGGCACAATCGATTGGCAGGCGGAGAAAGAAAAGAAGAGCAGAGCTTAAGAACCGGAATCCGGAGCAGCAGGCACTTGTAAAAGAGGCAAAGAGTCTTCTGATGGAACGTAATAATATGACGGAGGAAGAAGCGCATCGCTATCTGCAGAAATGTAGTATGGAGAGCGGTGTCAATATGGTGGAGACAGCTCAGATGGTACTTAGTATTATGGCGGAATAAAGGAGATTAAAGAGGCAGGATATATGATTTTTACAAAAATGCATGGTCTTGGAAATGATTATGTGTGTATAAACTGCTTCAGAGAAAGGGTGGAAGATCCACCTGGATTTGCAAGAACACTTTGTGACAGGCATTACGGGATCGGAGCGGATGGTCTGATTCTGATATGTCCGTCAAAGGTGTCTGATTTTAAAATGGAGATATACAATTCGGATGGCTCTGTTGCCGGGATGTGCGGCAATGGCATCCGATGCCTGGGAAAATATGTATATGATTACAGACTTACCGGAAAGGAAACGCTCAGTATCGAGACGAAATCCGGAATTCGTAACATGCACCTTCATATTCAGGATGGGAAAGCCTGCGGTGCTATGGTAGATATGGGTGTTCCAAGACTGAACGCACACAGCATTCCAATCCTGAGCGAAAAGGATCTGGTGATCAATGATCCGATTGAGGTACAGAAGAAGAACTACCGCATGACCGGGATTTCGATGGGAAATCCGCATGCGGTAATCTTTTTAGAAGAGATAAACGGGATTTCTCTGGAAGAGACAGGAAGGGAGTTAGAATTTCATCCGAGATTTCCGGAGAGGGCAAATATCGAGTTTTGTCATGTGACTGCGAGGGACCGGATGGAGATCCGTGTGTGGGAGAGGGGTGTTGGTGAAACGCTTGCCTGCGGAACCGGAGCATGTGCAGCAGTTGTGGCTTCTGTGCTGAATGACTTGACAGATGAGGAAGTAATCGTTAAATTATTAGGTGGAGAGTTATCTGTCAGATGGGACCGTAAGGTGAATCATGTATTTTTGGAGGGACCTGCGGTTAAAGTATTTGATGGTGTACTATAAAGATCAAATCACAAAGGAGACGACATATGTACAGTGTAAATGAAAACTACTTAAAGTTACCGGGAAGCTATCTGTTTTCCAATATTGCTAAAAAAGTTGCAGCGTTCTCAGCAGCGAATCCGGATGCACCGATCATCCGTTTGGGAATCGGTGATGTAACACAGCCGCTTGCACCTGCGATCATAGAAGCACTTCACAGTGCAGTTGATGAGATGGCACACGCAGAGACATTCCACGGATATGCACCGGATCTTGGATATGAATTCTTAAGAAGCGCGATCGCAAAGAATGATTTCCAGGCAAGAGGATGTGATATTGCTGCAGATGAGATCTTTATCTCAGACGGAGCAAAGAGTGATTCTGGAAATATCCAGGAGATCTTTGGACCTGACTGTAGAATCGCAGTAGGAGACCCGGTATATCCTGTATATGTGGATACAAACGTAATGGCAGGACGTACCGGAACTTACGATCCAAAGACAGAAACATGGAGCAATGTAATCTACATGCCTTGTACAGCAGAAAATGGATTTGTACCGGAACTGCCAAAAGAAGTACCGGATATGATCTATTTATGCTTCCCGAACAATCCGACCGGAGCGGCTATCACAAAAGATGAACTCCAGAAATGGGTAGATTATGCAAATAAAAACGGGGCAGTGATCATTTATGATGCTGCATATGAAGCATATATCACAGAGGAAGATGTACCACACAGTATTTTTGAATGTGAAGGAGCAAGAACCTGTGCAATCGAACTTAGAAGTTTTTCTAAGAATGCCGGATTTACAGGAGTACGTCTTGGCGCAACGATCATTCCGAAAGACCTTAAGTGTGGAGATGTGATGCTTCATTCGCTGTGGGCAAGACGTCACGGAACAAAATACAATGGAGCACCTTATATTGTACAGAAAGCCGGAGCTGCTGTTTATACAGAGGCCGGAAAAGCACAGATCAAAGAGCAGATCGCATACTATCAGAAGAATGCAAGAACGATTTATGAAGGTCTGAAGAATGCCGGATACACGGTATCCGGAGCAGTGAACTCACCATATGTATGGTTAAAGACGCCGGATAACATGACTTCATGGGAATTCTTTGATTTCCTTCTTGAAAAAGCAAATGTAGTTGGAACTCCGGGATCAGGATTTGGACCGAGCGGGGAAGGATACTTCCGCCTGACAGCATTTGGAAGTTACGAGAATACGTTGGAAGCGATCAAGAGAATTGAGAATATTTAATTGAAAATCTGGCTGCAGGGACGGGCGTTGGATCACGGTGTGGATTTGGCGGTGGACTCTGGCGTGAACAGCCTGTAACATGAAAAGAAAGAGAAAAGTGTGATACCAGACTCATTCGACGGAAAATCTGATGATTTTCCATCTCAGGAGTCTTCGGAGTTTCGTACTTGGGGTACGAAATCCGATCACACTTTTCTCCTTTTTTTCATTAACAGGCTGTAACACGCCGCCATATACCGCCAAATCCACACCGTGATCCGACGCTCTGGGCGCTGCAGACAATTTAAAATGATACCTGGCTTTAAGCTTTATTCAACCGTTATGTGTGTCTATACCAAAACAAAATCACTCATAACATATAAGCCAGAACAAAAGTAAATATAATAAGAATGGATTTCAATTCTGAACAAACAATCCTTCCATCCACAGCGAGGCGCATCTATGATGCGCCAATGCGGAAGCTTTGAATAACGTAAGGGTGAGGTGGGGACGAGGTGACGGTTTCACGCCATTCGTAAGAGCCGTGCAGTCTGTTAATTTAATCGGGACGGAAATTGTGACCAGATTTCGTACTACAAGTACGGAATCTGAGGACTGCCTGAGCCGGAAAATCATCAGATTTTCCAGCGAATCAGTCCGGTGTCGCAACTTTCGTCCCGATTAAATTTTACAGAATGCAGGCGATGAAGACCGGCGTGAAACCGTCACCTCGTCCCCACTTCGCCCGTAACCTTATTCCAAACTTCCTCTAACCGGTATGAGACTCCGCTCCAATACCCTTTCAGGTGAGCAATAGCGGTTCCGTAGTTCGTGATCGGTACGCCCTGATCTTCGGCGCATTTGAGGCGATACTGCATTTCGCGTTCGTTCAGGGTGCAGCCACCACAGTGAATAATGAGTTTATAAGGTGAAAGATCTACCGGGAATTCGGTTCCGCTTGTGAATTCAAAGTGCAGGTCTTTATTTCCGGTATGCTGGCGGATCCAGCGAGGAAGCTTCACTGTTCCAATGTCATCACATTGCCTGTGGTGGGTGCAGCCTTCACAGACGAGGATTTTGTCACCATCTTCCAACTTGTCCAGCATCTGTGCGCCTTCGACCTGAAGCTTCAGATTTCCTTTGTATCTGGAAAGCAGGATGGAAAAAGAGGTCAGTGGAATATCTTCCGGTGTATCGGCAGACACTTTGGCAAATGCCTGGCTGTCGGTGATGACAAGGCGTGGCTTTTTGCCAAGAGACGAAAGTGTTTCCTTCAATTCTGTGTCACGGGTTACAATAGAGATTGCACCAGCCTCCAGTACATCGCGGATGGTCTGCTGCTGCGGGAGGATCAGACGTCCTTTTGGGGCGGCAGAGTCGATCGGGACGACCAGAACGACAAAATCATTTGGATTTAAAAGATCGCGGACGAGATATTTATCCTGATCTTCTTCCGGAGCCTGGCTTGCAATCAGTTTTTTTAATTCATGAACATGGTATCCGGTTACTGTGCTGACTTCGATACTGTTGGAAGCATCTATATGAAAAGAAGCATCCGACATAGAATCCAGATTCGGACAGACTGCGCCATTTTCAGCAGAAGAGCAGAGGTCAGATTTATTTTTTACCACAACGTAAGGGATCTTCTTATCCTGTATTTTCTTTAAGATGGATAAATCTTCTGGTGTCATGCCAAGAGAGGCATCGATTACCAGAACAGCGATATCTGTTTTGTTTAAAATCTGGTAGGCTTTTTTGACACGCAGTTCACCGAGTTCTCCGATGTCGTCAAGCCCCGGGGTGTCAATGATCACGACAGGTCCGAGGGGAAGAAGTTCCATTGCCTTTGGAACCGGATCGGTAGTTGTTCCGAGAACATCAGATACAATGGCAAGATTCTGTCCGGTGATAGCGTTGATGATGCTGGATTTTCCGGCATTTCTGCGACCGAAGATACCGATATGTACACGATCTGCAGAAGGGGTGCTGTTAAGACTCATAGTTTTTGTAATCTCCTTTTTTGTATTCTTTTTGCGCAGGAATTCCTTTGCAGTCAGTTTGAATCTGGAAATAGTGTAACACATATACTATAGAAAATCAATTTTGTGAAAATTTACTTAAAAGAAACATATAAAACTGGCAATTTTGGATAAAAGTTTCATTGACTAAAGTGTGAAAGTACGGTAAAATAATCACAAGTTCATAAAGAACAGAACAGACAAGGATGTCGCATCAGATGCGGCATCCTTTTTGTATTTCAGAAAAGAAAGTAATCAGAAGTGCAAAGTAATTTCTCAAACAATCCCGGGAACGAGAGAGTGTCTGCGGACGGAAAGACGCTGATCGGATATGATGTTGATCTGTTAAATGATCTGCAGGAGCTTCTGGGATTCGAAATCGATGGTGGCCTCCAGGCAATGGATTATTCGGCACTTACTACTTCACTTGCTGAAAATAAACTGGACATCGGAGCAGCAGCACTTTGTGCAACAGATGAAAGAAAAGAAGTTATGGACTTCAGTGATATCTATTGTGATTCCGGTCAGGTCGTTATGGTAAATAAAAATGACGATAAAGGAATTAAGAGTGTTGATGATCTGAAGGATAAAAAAATAGCCGTTGAAAAGGGAACCGCATCTCATACTTATGCAAGCAAGAACCTTACAAGTGCAACTCTCGAAGTACATGACACGATCACAACTGCATATGAATCTTTGGAGCAGGGAAAAGTAGATGCTGTTATTCAGGATGGACCTGGAGCATATTTCTATATTAAGACAACATCGGACAGCAACCTGGAGGTAGTCGGGGATGAGTTTAATCAGGGCCAGGCACCGTATTGCGTAGCAATTTCTAAAGAATGCAAATATTATGATGAAATCAATGCAGCTGTAAAGGTACTGATTGATAATGGCACAACAGATGAACTCTATGCGAAATGGTGTGAATAATCAAAGAACAGACAGCAACTAAAAAGAAGATAGGATGAGATAGTATATGGATATGACTTTTTTGAATGTTTTACTTCCAATGATGTTTGAGGGATTAAAACTTACGATTTTAATTGCTGTTGTCGGTATCACAATTGGCTTCCTGATCGGAAGCCTCTGTGGATACCTGCTTCAGTCGAAATATAAAATAGGGAAAGCAATTGCAGAAGTTTACATTTGGATCATTCGTGCGACACCGCTTATGGTGCAGGCTTTATACGGATATTTTGTAATTCCGAAGCTTTTGGGTGTCGATATTGGAAGCACTGCAGTGGGAATTGGCGTTATCGCACTGAATTCCGGTGCATTTATTTCAGAAATTGTAAAAGGTGCATTGATGAGCATTGATCCGGGACAGAAAGAAGCAGGTGCATCACTTGGACTTACAAGTGCACAGACGATGATCCATCTGGTTATCCCACCGGCATTTAAAGCGGCACTTCCGGCATTATTTAACCAGTTTATCATTTCTGTTAAGGATACCGCACTTTTATCTGCGATTGCGGTTAATGAGATCACGCATCAGGCACAGGCGTATGCAGCGTTGAGCTTTAAAGCAATTCCTACATACACAGCACTGGCAGCGTTTTATCTGGTGATACTTCGGTACTGATAATTGTCCAGAAACAGATAGAAAGGAAAATGAGGTGATTGGTATGATTAAAGTAAATCATTTGTCGAAGAAATTTGGGAACCTGGAGGTATTAAAGGATATCAATCTTAATATCAATGAAGGTGAAGTGGTCTGTATCATCGGACCTTCCGGATCGGGAAAGAGTACTTTCTTAAGATGCATCAATCAGCTTGAAAGACCGACAGGCGGAACCGTACAGTATGAGGGAAAGAATCTTCTCGATAAGAATTGTGACATCCGCAAATTCCGTGAGGAAGTCGGAATGGTTTTCCAGAAATTCAATCTGTTTCCGCTTAAGACCGTTGTTCAGAATGTTATGATGGCACCAATCCTTACCAAACACATGAATAAGGAAGAAGCGCATGCAAAAGCACTGGAACTTCTGGATAAGGTAGGATTAAAGGATAAAGCGGATGTATATCCGAGTACACTTTCAGGTGGACAGCAGCAGAGAGTTGCCATTGCAAGAGCACTGGCAATGGAACCGAAAGCGTTGTTGTTTGATGAGCCGACATCGGCGCTGGACCCGGAACTGGTAGGAGATGTACTTGATGTTATGAAATCTCTTGCGAAAGAAGGAATGACGATGATCGTTGTAACACATGAAATGGGCTTTGCACGTGATGTGGCAGACCGGGTCATCTTTATGGCAGACGGATATGTTGTTGAAGAAGGCAGACCGGATGCAATTTTTACAGCACCAAGAGAGAGAAGGACGCAGTCATTCTTATCCCGTGTTCTTCCGGCAACTGCATAAATAAGACGTTTTGTAAAAATTATTGATATACTACTCATAAAGGGGCAGGTGAGAGCCTGCCCCAGTGTAAAAAAGATCAAGAAAATGAGTAAAATACTTCCATTGACTTTCCTATATCCGATTGTTAAAATAAGAAGAAAGCTAAAGAAGGGACCTTCGCCATACGGCGGAGGTGTTTTTGGCTTATAGAAAAATATAATTTCTATATTATGATGTAAGTGTCAAAAGTATCAATTGCGTTTGTGCTCGCACAAATAAGCAATTGATACTTATTGACACTCACATCATATTATTAAAAAGCTGGAGATGGTGTGTATGGAGACACCACTGTAAAAGGAGTGTAGAAAAGATGGAAAAGAAGAGGAGTAATTTTACCGGCTCGATCGGATTCGTGCTGGCGGCTGCGGGAAGTGCAGTCGGGCTGGGGAACATCTGGAGATTCCCGTATCTGGCAGCAAAAGGTGGAGGCGGAGTGTTTATTCTGTGCTATGTGGTACTGGCACTTACCTTTGGGTTTACGTTGCTGACAACAGAGATCGCGATCGGACGTAAGACAGGACAGAGTCCGCTTACTGCATATGAACAGATGCATAAAGGATGGGGAGGAATCGGTGTGCTTGCATGTGCAGTACCGGTTATCATTCTTCCATATTATTGCTCGATTGGTGGATGGGTACTCAAATATTTGTCGGCATTTCTCACAGGTCATGGGGCGCAGGCAGCAGAAGACGGATATTTTACAGGCTATATTACACAGGTCGGACAGCCGATCATATGGATGCTGATCTATGTGTTTATTACGGCAATGGTTGTTTATAAAGGAGTAAATAAAGGAATTGAAAAATACAGTAAGATTCTGATGCCGATCCTGTTTGTACTGATTGCGGGAATTTCTGTATTTTCCCTTACCCTGAAACATACAAATGCAGATGGAGTGACAAGAACCGGTATGCAGGGACTGGCGATTTACCTGATCCCGAATTTTAGAGGGATGACGGTTAAAAGTTTCCTTTCGGTTGTGATGGATGCATTGGGACAGCTTTTCTTCTCGATCAGCGTGGCGATGGGAATTATGGTTACTTACGGATCCTATGCGAAGAAAGAGACCAATCTGATGAAGTCGATCAACCAGATTGAGTTTTTTGATACGCTTGTAGCGCTTCTGGCAGGACTTATGATCATTCCGGCTGTTTATACTTTTATGGGAACCGAAGGAATGTCTGCAGGACCGGGACTGATGTTTGTATCTCTGCCAAAAGTATTTAAAGCAATGGGGGCAGCAGGAGTGTTGGTAGGAATTGTATTCTTTCTGATGGTATCTTTTGCAGCGGTTACTTCTTCTGTATCTGTTATGGAGGCAATTGTATCAAGCATGATGGATAAATTCCATGTATCCAGAAAAAAAGGAACGATCCTGACTACTTTATATGGAATGATCGTTGGTGTGATCGTATGTCTTGGATACAACAAGCTTTATTTCGAACTGAAACTTCCGAACGGCACGGTAGCGCAGATTCTGGACGTGATGGATTATATCAGCAATAACTGTCTGATGCCGATGGTGGCACTGCTTACCTGTATTCTGATCGGATGGGTTGTAAAACCAAAAGTGATCATCGATGAAGTGACACTTGGCGGATACAGGTTTGGCAGAGAAAAGCTTTATGTTGCAATGATCAAGGTAATTGCACCGTTGATGCTTCTGATTCTTTTAGTGCAGTCCGTAGGATTATAAAAAGAAAATTTCAGAAAAGGCTTGACATTTAGTGGAAAATAAATTACTGTAAGTTACAGATTTTGGTGTGTAACTGTACGGCAGGCATTAACCATACATAGATATTATTTTGATATTTGTGTGGGGTTAGTGCCTTTTTTGCGTCAAAAATTCGGATAAAAGGCTTCCACGAAAGAAAATAATATCATAGGCATAAGCCAGGTAATTAAAATTTCTTGAGGAAAAGGAGTACATGCAATGAAAGACAAAATTTTTGGCGTATTGCAGCGAGTAGGAAGATCCTTCATGCTTCCAATCGCGATTCTTCCGGTAGCGGGTCTGCTGCTGGGATTCGGTAGCTCGTTTACCAATGCTACCACAATCCAGACTTATGGTCTGGAGAAAATTTAGGAGACGGAACCATCCTGAATTCGTTACTCATTATCATGAACAAAGTAGGAAGTGCTGT
>ENA-OQDT01000603-OQDT01000603.1-human-gut-metagenome-genome-assembly--contig:-NODE-603-length-23293-cov-3.583398_pt1 | contig 23293 bp, 28 predicted proteins | sample MGYA00242786_ERZ504617 | MGnify/ENA primary metagenome ERZ504617 (study PRJEB26092, sample SAMD00036337) | human gut metagenome | host: Homo sapiens | study: EMG produced TPA metagenomics assembly of...
ATTTGCGGTGTAGATCCCGGTGTAAATGAATCGGGAAGTTATGAACAAAAAGCGTTCCAACTTCAAAACGAGGCTCCTCTGAACTAAGAAAAACTTTATTTCAGGTAATGGATGTCTTAATAAAAACACACCCACCGGATGATCCTGTATATCAGTTCATAGACAAGAAGCGGGCACAAGGTAAGCCTTACTATGTCTACATGACTGCAGGTGCCAACAAGTTTCTAAGAATCTATTATGGACGAGTGAAAGAATATCTTTCATCTCTTCCATAATCCTAATCATCATTATAACTTTCAGACCAGCACTGGTGTGGTGGTCTTATTTTGATACCTAATTTTCAATCTGTATAAAACTTTCGATGTTCTTCAATTTAGCCTTGACTTTTTATTTGCAGGCTTGTGTTATATTAGTCATGCGAGGAAGCTCCTTTCGTTTTTTTGTTTTGTGGTGATTCAAATATAACATAAAAGAGCGTATCCTCGCTTTTTTTATTTATTTGTGTATATTCCGTTCCAAGTGAACCACTTGTACGGTCAAACTGAGCCACCCTCACGGAGACTGCGCCAGTGCTATTTTATGCTAATTAACATGCAACTGCCTGTTAATTATAAATACAACTGAATAAATCATAGGTCATAATAATCGTCTGGTAATATACTGCTGTTTTCTTCCAGAAGCTTTTTCAGGAAATGTACCTGACGTTGGAGATGATTCTATTCAATCCAGTTGCCATGACATAATTCATTACATTCTTCCAGTTCTAGACGAGCTGACACATAGTCTTGCCACTTGATACAATGATGATCCTTTGCTGAATGCACAATAATTATTCATGGATGCCTCCTTTCTGAGTTGCTTTTAATCCGTGACGCTCACGCATGGATACTTTACCATCAATCAATACTTCGTATGAGTTGTGAATGATTCGATCCATGATTGCTTCTGAAATAGGACTTCCTGCAGCCTCTGTGGGAGTAATGCGTGAATACCACTCCGCCGGTTCATACTGAGTACAAAAGATGGTGGATTTATCTGTGCATCTTGATTCTGCAATCTCAAGAAGGTCATAGGATTCCTGCGGTGTTAACGTACGGATAAGCCATTCATCGAGAATGAGAAGATCTACCTTCTGATAGGCTTTGATTGTTTTCTTGAGGTCACCGCATCCTTTGGCAACATTTAATTCGTCAAGAAGTTCTGGCATGCGAATGTACTTCACTGTATAAAACTTACGACATGCTGCATTGCCTAATGCACATGCAAGATAAGTTTTTCCATTGCCAGAAGCACCTTTCAGAATGATATGATGACCGTCTATGATGTATTGGCAGATCGCATACCGAAGAATTTCAGCTTTATCTAACTTACGATCCTCATGGTATTCAATGCCTTCGATACTTGCACTTGGTGTAGAAAAAGTAGCATTTTTAATGTACCTGGCCAGTTTGTTAGCCTGGCGTCTGCCCAATTCTGCATCAGTAAGAAGCGATAAACGATCCTCAAAGCCTAGTACAGCATATGTGGCTGAATCCTCCATTTGGTGTTAGAGTTCATTAGCCATTGCTGTAAGCTTCATTGCTTTTAGGAGTTCGAGCGTGCTCTGGTTAATCATGAGCGATCCCCTCCTTTCGCAAAGTAAGCCGCACCTCTCGTAATGCCATGTCCTTTAGGAACAACTGTATCATCGGGACTTGTTACCCTGACCTTATCCTGTCCGTTTTTTAACATGGAACTAATGATGCGGATGGATGGCGTACCGGTAAGCTCCCATACTTTAGAGCAGGCATTCTCCAAACGGTTATGACCGTATGGTCACCAAGTTTAGTTAGGCTCGCACAAGCTTTGTAGCCTTGTTCAGGCTCGATGCCACTGGAAAGAAAGGCTTCTACAACTTTAGCAGTGCTATTGCCTATACTCATTGCCCATACCGTAAAGTCATCGGCATTGTAAGATAAATATTTCGGTGTTCTGTTGGCATATGCTCTGGCTGAATCACTGGATCACGACGGTTTGTCGCTGATCTTGGGTGTGAAGCAACACGAGAACCATGAAAAAATACTTCCACAGTAGCCTTGGTCAGGCGGATGTCTACCTGTTCCCCGATTAAATCAAATGGAACGGAATATTTGTTTTTTCCGTCAGTTATGAGATAATCAAGTGGAACCTTGGCAGTGGACCAGACTGCAGGCTCAAAAGGGGTTAAAGGGAGCGGCTTCATGAATGATTGTTCTTCTTCTTTGTAAGCAGAATAGCGGCATCCCTCCCTTTTCTTAAAAGGAGTTTTATTAAGTTCCTCAAGCTTTTCTTTTACCGCTGATTTTATTTCTTCCAAGGAGAAGAACTTTCGATTCCGAAGGGCTGCAATAATCCATGTGGTAGCAAACTTAACAGTTCCTTCAGCAAGACTTTTGTCTTGTGGAGCACGAACTCTGGCAGGAACAATGGCTGTTTCATAGTATTCAGCCATCTCAGCATAACTTTTGTTGAGAATTGTTTCATACCTTGTGTTCTTAGAAACACCTGTTTTGAGATTGTCCGGAATTAAAAGCCTGGTAACTCCACCAAAGTACTGATAAGCATGTACATGACAAAGAAGCCAGTTGGTTGTTTTCATATCGTCGCAAGCTTCTACATATGCATAGCAACTGCAAGGCAGAACTGCGGCGAACAGATAAGAATCCGCAGCTTCGCCAGTTACACGATCGTAATAAGGAATGGTTGTACCAGCCCAATCAACCTGCATAGCATCTCCAGGCTTATGTGTGATACGCATCGTTACTTTTGTGAGCTTTGCCCATTTTCGATATTTGTCACAAAACTGCGTGTACATGTATGGCGTCAGCTTAGATGCATAGCAATCGGAGCAGTATTCTGTCCATAATAAGGTGAGATTTACACCTGGCTTTGCTAATTCTTTGTGTATGTAGCTGTAATCAGGCTCCTTTCTGGGATTGACTGTTTCTAACTTATTAGGATAAAGCAGTGCATACACCTTTTCATTGGTCAGTTGGTCATCCAACGGCCAACATAAGTTATTTTCAGCAGCCAGTTTTATGACCTCGCTGATTGTGTTGCGTGAGCTATGCACGCTTGCAGCGATTTGACGCTGCGTGTACTTAAGGCTGTTAAGTCTTAAGATTTCTCGATAATCAACCATAATTATCGAACCTCCTATATGAATAGTCACACGTATCGTGTGCCAACTTCATTATAGGATAAATCTATATGAATGGCTCACCTTCCGTGAAGGTGGCTCTATTCATCCGTAATGGTGGCTCTGAATCCCCGTGCAGATGGTTCTATGTCACCGGAATATACAATTTGGTTGTAACATATCTATTGTAAACCTACAGATTGTTTCAAGATTTAACGGAAGTTTAAGTTGATATCCGTCTGAATTTTTTGTATAATCTTTTTGTAATAATTTAGTTAGTAGCATAACTTAATTTTACACCAACTGCCGGATTCTTTCGAGGTCTGGCAGTTATTTTTTGCACAAGAAAAGGAGCTGCGCACTAATTAGTGCGACAGACCCGCATATTAAAAAACATTTGTCAAGTAAAATTTAAAAATATCAAGTAGGTATCAAAGAGATTATTACTATTTATAGCCGACTATTTCTTAAGTTAATGACATTGGGAGTGAACAGTAACTCTTTTCTATCTGTGCAAAGCAATCGCTATATTCAAATATGACGCAAAAGTAAGCCAGATCAAATACGGGATCATAAGCTTTGCCGCGCCTTCATCAATTTTTGCAAATTCTTTTATCATAACAAGTACCAGATACCATAACAGCAGCAGCCAGACTACCGCAAATAACTGCCAGCCGAAATTAAAGAAAAGTATCGGCCATAAGAAGTTTACTGCCAGCTGGATCAGGTATAGTTTCAGTACTTCTGCTTTTGGATCTTTCATGTATATTCTGTATGCGGCAATTCCCATTAATGCATAAAGGATCAGCCACACCACCGGAAATACCCATCCCGGCGGCGATAATGGCGGGCGGTACATTTCCTGGTATTGTTCCATACTTTTAAAAGTAAGAAAGCCTGCAATCACTCCAGTTCCCAGAGAAATTAACAGGCTGATCAATAAGGGGTTTTTGCTTCATTAAAGAGCTCCCTTTATTTTTAGAATTAATTTATTATATTCTGCTGTCATGGAGACATTCTACTTTTAGCTGCGTTACTGAGAATATTATCTATTGTCTGCTTTATTGGTTTTTCCTGAATCCGTGAAGTTGATTTCCTCACATACTCCTTAAACCCTATAGTTTCATGCTTTTGCAATACTTTTTTCCAATATTGTTATTCACCCACCAGGTGAAAGCAGTCTGTGGTAAAATAGACATAACAAAATCTATGGATTGGAGTCTTTTACCATGAATAACAACCACCGAATCACACTGAACACCAATAAGAACATTATTGTTGAGTTTACAAATGAACGTATTATCCCAGCCAGCGGTCTGGCTGTTGTTGGCGCCCTCCTTGGGAAAAGCGATTTCATCAAAAAACTCAATCGCATGGACGTGACATCCAATCGGTCTCAGCATCAGATTAAAAATGGTGATATTGTACTCACTTACCTTGGAATGCTTTGCATGGGCAAACCTTACTTTGAAGCTTTTTCATTATCAAGCGAAAACTTCGCCGAGAAAGCACGGATGACTGGTTTGAAATGGCAAAGCAGTATTGCCGGAATGTAACCAGTCCCAGAGACGGAAAAACCGTCTATATAGGCAGTGACTGGAAAACCGTTACCAGTAAGCAGTTCAATACAAAGTATACACTCCGTGCCGGATACGAGATTACAGAGCGAACCATTGATAAGTATGGTCAGTTCAACCTTGTTCCCGATATTGAAGTTGAAGCCTGGTGGACAAACCTTGGTGACCCGGATGAGGAAATCATCAGTCTGTATCATGCCCATGGGGAATGTGAGCAGTTTCATAGTGAGGTAAAAACAGACATGGATCTGGAGCGGCTTCCATCCGGAAAGTTCGCGACCAATGCACTGATACTCGAATTAGGGATGATCGCATATAACATTCTCCGTATGATCGGTCAGGGCACAATTGGAGGACGGGCACCCCGTCAGAAGAGGGATGTTAAACGCCGTCGTTTACGCACAGTTATCAGCAACCTGATTATGATGGCAGGACATATAACCATGCATGCACGCCAGTTGATAACCGGCCTCGGAAGAAGCAACATCTGGCGACATATATTTTCTGATATCTGTCAGAAATATGCTGTCACAAACTCATAAGTAACAAAGCAATTTTATAGCAGGCTTATTTCGTGTACCCTTTTTTGCCCAGTGACTGCTTTTGTTCCCGGTGCTGATACAGAAAAAGCCACAGAAGTATGCTCACATCATGAAACAAACTTACCTTTGGAAGATTGGTTCTCTTAAAGAATGAACTTCACGGATTCAGGTTAGTTGCTAAGTCTCTTGGTGTGGTGGTACTGTTACCAATGGACTTAATGGGAGCCGCATAGCCTTCTGGTGCAACAGGAGAATCATCCCAGCCATTTGCAAAGGAATATAAGACCAGTCCCATCTTCCCGAACAGTCGTTCCAGGAAATCTGGATCTGACGTTGCAATTTTCCCAATGGTTTTGATCCCATAACGGTTTAACATCGTTCTGGTAGATCTTCCGACATACAAAAGGTTAGCTGCAGGAAGATTCCAGACGATACTCTGGTAATTTTCTTTATGAAATTGGGTGATCGCATCTGGTTTTTTATAATCGCTTCCAAGCTTAGCAAAAAATCTTATTCCACGAAATCCCGATACTGACTGTGATCCCCAATTCTTTTTTTACACGGCTTCTAATCTCATCTGCAATCTTTTTTTCATCCCCTTTTAAGGCGGTACTTCCAGTCACATCCAGCCACGCTTCATCACATCCATAAGGCTCCACCAGATAGGTATACTCTCCATAAATCTCCCGCAGCATGGAAGAAAACTGTAGATAAAGCTCCATTCTGGGCGGAACAACAACCAGATCCGGACAGGCACTTTTAGCTTGCCACAAAGCCAGTCCTGTCTTTACCCCCTTTTGCGTAGCAGTATAATTTGCTGTCAGAACAATCCCACGTCTGGATGCCTGATACGCTTTAATCGCAGGCTTGTTCAAAACTCTGGACCAGTACGCAGCGATCTGGTAATGTGCAGACCCACATACAGCCTCCATGTGATATGATTTCTTCTGGTATTCCACACCTTTCCATGATTATTGGCAGACGTCTTGGTATCCAGATTATCAAGCATGCTTCATCTATCTGTTCCTATCAAAATATCGTTTTGCAAGTTATCAAGACGCATGCTTCTTTAATTCAAGGATTTTCTTCCTGATTTCTTCCATAACTAATTTAAACGCCTCATCGCTTTTTCCCGTTGGATCTTCCAGTCCCCAGTTATCGTCAAAAGATCTGCCAATAAACGGGCATCCGACATTGCATCCCATGGAAATCACAATATCAGGCGTGTGGATATCGCAAATCAGTTTGCTGTACTGACCATCTGCTTCCATATCTATTCCATATGATTCTTTCATAATCCGGACCGCATCCTGATTGATCTGCGGTTTTGTCTCTGTACCAGCCGAATAGCTTTCAAATACATCTGATGCCAGATGCTTTCCGAATGCTTCTGCTATCTGGCTGCGGCATGAATTATGGACACAGATAAAAGCTACCTTTTTCTTACTCATAGAAGAGTCCCCTTCCTCTTATATCTTACTCTTTTTCCATAATTTTACAGTTTCTCCTGGTGCTCGTTTCATTTTCTGCTCCAGCTTCTTTCCATAATTTTCCTTCTTTGTAGTGCTTCCGGCAAAGCGCCACATAGCTTTCATTGGAGCCAAGCATGATCTGCGCACCCTCCCGTACAATTTCTCCATTTGCATACCGGGTATTACACTGTGCACGTTTTCCACACCAACAGACAGTCGGTACTTCCTCAATGACATCTGCAATCTCCATCAGACGTCTGGAGCCAGGAAATAAGCGGTTGCGGAAATCGGTGCGCAGTCCATAGCAGATCACTGGAATATTATAAAAATCCACAAGGTCGGACAAAGTGTCTATTTTCGCTTCCGAAAGGAACTGTGCTTCATCTACCAGAACTGCATCCACTTTCTTTCCCTGATAACTGTATTCTTTATTTCCTTCTTTCCAGGTTTGGGAAATCTCTTTTAAAAATTCATCCACGTATTCTGCTGAAGCAGACAATCCCATACGGGACTGGATCTTGCGTTCTCCATCCCGGTTGTCTGTTCTTGGTTTTAACAAAACGGCATACTGACCGCGCTCTTCGTAGTTATAACGGACCATTAGTATGTTTGCTGATTTCGAGCTTCCCATTGCTCCGTAGCGGAAATATAATTTTGCCATTTTCAGACTCTCCTTATGCTCAGTGTTCTTTCAAAAGCTTTTCCATATAGCTTTTCCTTCTATCAATCAAATTTCAGAACCAGTTGTCCGTCGATCCAGCTTTTCTGATCCGCCTGATGTATTTTATCATCCGCTTTTAAATTTCCAATCAAAAACGGGGATTTCGGATCATGCAAAGCATAATTCTGACGAACCGTTTTGGTATCATAATTAGCATAACAATATTTGCATCCATGAAGGCAGGTATTATATGCTCCAATATCATTTCCCATAAAACAGGCACATTCTTTCCGTAGTGGCTGCTTTTTCGGTATATCCAGCGTGGTATGGAGGGCTTTTTCGTATGTTTCCTGTGTCATACAGCCATTGCAATCTGCCCCATAACAGGCTAATTCTGTTCCTTCTCCACAGGGATATACTTTCATTCCATGTGCCGCGGCTATCTGTATCATGGTTTTCCCAAGTGACAGACGTTTTTCTTTTGGTACAGCTTGGGCTTCCGGAAAATTTCTTCTCACTTTCTGGTACAGGTCGATGAAACTGATCACGCAGGTATGGGTATAGCCCTCAAGGGCCTGTGCGATCTGTGTAAACTTTTGGATATGGACCTCTGGCGTATAAGTCTCATTCAGGAATATAGGGTCATAACGCCATCCCATGGAATCCGGTCCTGTAATCTCAGCCAGTTGCCGAAATGTATCTATTACCGCTTCTACATCTGGAACCAGAGGCTCTATTTCTTTTCCATAAGGGGTAATGGTAACGAACCAGTACATTCCATATGTTTTCAGTAAATCCATGTGTGAAAGCATAGGCGCCGGATTTTTCGAGCAGAACGCAATCAGATCTACCACAGAAGGCGAAAAGGTATATCTTGTTACCTGCTGCGGCTGATATGGATTCCGAACCATCACGTAGCCCTCTTTTATCCGGTTACACAGCCATTCCGAATAAAACGCCGGGATATCCGTCCGCATACCGGTCTGAATAATCATAAATGTGTTCCCTTCTTTTTTATGTCAGCAAACTCTCTTACACATTATTTCTCATTTACAAGCTTCCCTGTCATATGCTCAATTCTGATTGCAAATAGCTGGACACGACTTCTTGCAGAACCATTCATTTCTTTTTCTACTTCTTCTACTGTAGGGTAATATTTTTCTGCCAGTTTTCGAAGACGGTCTTCTATAATCTTGGTATCTGTGATAAGTTCTGCTTTTCCAAACACAACAACACTTGTGGCATTCCACTCCCAGTGCCCTTCTTTTTTGAAACCCTGGTTCCAGGTTGTCAGACACACTTTATTACATTTCTGGATTGCATCCATCTTGTGTCCTTCTCTGGCTCCATGAAAATAAATCGTATGATCAGCCTCTTCATAGTAAAAATTAATTGGAATGGTATAGGGATACCCTTCATCACCAATTACAGAAAAAGCAGCTCTTTTTTCATCTTTTAATATTTTTTTACATTCATCTTGTGAAACCTGTTGCTTAAATCTTCTCATCTCGCGAAACATAAGATATCCTCCTGCCAATTATTTTGCTTTTCAATGGAATTTCATTTTTTAGATTACATTTTGATTAAGGCAAACTCCATTTTTCATCTATATAGATTACCAGACAATTCAATTGGAAAGAATCACATTCAGAGCAGTTCCAGTTTTTCTCAGAATTGCTCTTTTTGTTTGCTCTGAATCTGATACTTTCCTAATGAATTGTACCATATGCAAATAGAATTTACAAACATTTGTTCTACTTATTTTCAAAAAATAGTGCGCCTAGCTCATCACTGAAGTAACAGAGAATGCGACGCACAGTTTTTCAAACTTTATCCATATGTTTTCTCTGTAACTTTTCCAAAAATTATTTGAAAAGGGACTGTTTCCAGCCCCTTACTTCCTGTAAATTTCCTTACAGATATGAACAACATGACAATTTGTGCCCCGGATATCTTTAATCTGCATACCATGATGGTTCATTTATATACCGAATAGTTCTTCTCCAGGAGCATGCCTCGCACTTAAAGCATCCCATTTCGGTTCTTCCATCGCTATATTCAATACTTCGCTCCTCATGTGGTTCAATTGTTCTATGAGTGAAGCAGAAATGCTCTTTATTATTTATTGATTGTCCGTCACATTGGATAATTATATCTAAAAAGTTTACAGCTTCTGTAATGTCTTTAAATCCATTAATTTCCTCAGGTTCAGGATCCTTAAAGGGTAAAATACGTAGCATTTATTTCTTTGTCTATTACTTCTTTATGGCCTGTTGCCTTCACTGCTTTCTGTGCTGCAAATACTGCACCACAGGTTTCACAGTATCTTCCTTCCGTTAATCCATCTTCTGTGCAGGTCGCTGCTACTTTTGACAGGTTTTTGTCAGTCCTTTTATACTTATATAATTTTCAAAATATTTACTTTTCTGCCAAAACTGATTCAAATCCTTCTTCTGCTTTTCTTACTGTGTCTTCTATGATTTTCTCTGCAATTGGTTTCAGATCCATTTTTAAGATCTGACCGATTACTTCCTCTTGTTTGGCTTCCGGTACTTTATATAAGGTAAAGCAGCATTTCAGTAATCTTCTTAATTTGTTTTCCATGGTAAAATAGAGGTCGCATTTTTTTGCCATAAATCCTCTGGTGATTCCGGCAGAGGCAATGTCCATTTCATAAAAATCTTTCAATTCTGCTTCTTTTATATATTGTGAAAAAATATGCTGAATCTTCTGCGCCGTGCGCATATAAATATATTCTGAGGTAGTAGGAAGAGAATATCCTACCACATATAATTCCCTCAACGGTTCTGACAATTCGGCTATGTACATCTGTATCGAAACTTCTACTCCATAGACAAGCAACGGATCCGGGGTTTCCCCTAATAATTTCTCAGCCTTATCAAACTGGCTTCCAAACATTGTTTTGACCAGGGTAAGCAGCAAGGTATTCACAAGTATATGCGAAGCAGTAATGTTCCGTATCAGGATATGCTTGCATTGGTGGAAAGGCATTTTTCTGTACTCAGGCAAAATTCTATGCGGTACTACTCTATATTCACGGAAAAAGGGCTGCTGGATCTTTTCAACAGCAATGTTATTGTAGATTTACCGCCTCAGTTTGTACCTCCTCTTGAGCACGAAGACATTCTTGCCATGCTCAGGCAGCTGCGGTCAGATATTGCAAAGGATAATATTTGTGGCCTTATCACCCGCCCGACACAGCTGAAACTTCCTGACTATCTGTCTATTTCTGTCAGTGCGCAAAACAAGATTAATATTTACCCGACAAACGCTTTTTTATTTGGCACATATTGTTGTAATATTCATATTTCAGACGAATCATTGTGCCGGATCTTTCAGGATTTCGTTCAGTCACTGCCAGGAAGTCCTATGGTATATTCAAAGGAGGACTGTTTAAAGCTACTGGATCAGCTTACTTTGCCATTTTAATTTACGCCGGCAATGAGCCATATTCCGGGCAAAATTATTGTTTTTTCGCCTTTTTTCATATATAATAAATACATTATCGCTGCGAATCACTGCAAAATATGAATGTATCAGTACACTGATTCACAGCTTCCAGATTTATTAGAAATGGAGTGTTCGGATATGGAACTAAAAAACAGAACTTTATCAAATTTTGCAGAACTGGTACGCACTGGTGAATGTAAAAAATTCAGAGGGCGTTTGAAGGTAGGCGTGGATCTTGGTACTGCGAACACGGTTCTTGCAGTTGTAGATAGTACGAATCGTCCTATTGCCGGTGTCTCTGCACCCTCCCATGCAATCCGTGACGGTGTTATTGTGAATTATTACGAATCTGTTCAGCTGGTTACAAAATTAAAAGAAGAACTGGAAGAAAAGCTGGGCACGGAGCTTCTCTATGCCGCTGCTGCCATTCCTCCGGGAGTTTCAGAAGGCAGTGTGAAGAGCATTGGATATGTATTGGAAGGTGCCGGTTTCGAAGTAACCAACATTGTTGACGAACCTACTGCGGCCGCTGCTGTATTAAAGATTACCGACGGTGCAGTTGTAGATGTGGGCGGCGGCACAACCGGCATCAGCATCCTCAAGGATGGCAAGGTAATCTATACGGATGACGAGGCAACTGGGGGCAGCCATATGACGATGACAGTTGCCGGTCATTACCGGATTCCCTACGAAGAGGCAGAGGTTCTGAAGACCACTCCGGAAAAAGAGAAGGAAATTTTTCCGGTTATTAAGGCAACGGTTGAAAAAATGGCATCCATTACCGAGAAATTTCTAAAAGGCTATGAGATACCTGCAGTTTATGTGGTAGGCGGCTCTGCAAGCTTTCAGGAATTTACCAGCGTGTTTGAGAAGAAGCTGAACCTTCCAGTTTACCGGCCGGTTCATCCCCTTTTGGGTCACACCGCTTGGAATCGCTTATAACTGCCAGCTTCCACAAAAAGCTCGCTGATTCTAATAACAAAAAGCTCTATCGTATTTTGATCTGTCCAAAAGTTAGATTTTTGGTGCTTCAAAATACGATAGAGCTTTTATGTTGCAAATTAAGTGAATTTCAAGTTTTCTAGTATGGCTCACGCCCTGCCAGGCATTCACTTTTCAGGAGACGTTTGACAATAATCTTCTCCGGATGGGCAAGGATGGCGGCATCAAACAGATCTGTTTCTGCAGAACAGGGAAAACCATGCTTCTGTCTTTATTTGCTACCCAGGCAGTTTTTTGAAGTAACTGGTTCTTGACACATGATATCCCTTGCATTATAATACGTTTAACAATTAGGTTAAATGTTAAATAAAGGGGTGTGATGAATTTTTGGGTATACAGGATACATTAAAAGCACTGGCAGATCCAATACGACGTGAGATTTTGAACTTATTGAAAAATGGGCGGCTTTCAGCCGGAGAAATATGCGAACATTTTTCAGTGACGGGAGCATCCATATCAAGACATCTGGCAATATTGAAGGAAGCTGATTTGATCCGAAACCAAAGAGAAGGAAAGTTTATTTATTATGAATTAAACACTTCCGTATTGGAAGATGTCATGTTGTGGATCACAGATTTGAAAGGAGCATCGAACGATGAAGGAAATGATAAAAAAATATAGAGGTTCATTAATTAGCTCTATACTGGTAATTCTTGCAGGAGTCCTGGTGGGTTTTACGAGTACACACGGTAAATGGATAAATGTATTTTTTGTAGTAACGCACTGTATATTTGTAGCAATCATATTTTATGATAACAGAAGCCGACAACAGAGTCCAAAAGTTATAGGAATGACTATATGGATGATACCTGTTATTACATTGCTCTATAATGGCATTGCCAGATTGGTAAATACCGGAGCAGGCATGGAGAACCTGTTCATGGCATTCATGTATTATGGAACAGGCTTACTATTCATGGTTATAGGAAATTATCTGCCAAAGGTAAAGCAGAATAATACGATAGGAATCCGGGTTATATGGACATTGCAGGATGAGGAAAACTGGAATGCAACTCATAGATTCAGTGGGAAACTATGGATGGCATCAGGTATTCTGTGTATGCTCTGTGGTCTTTTTGAGGAAAGTATGGCTGCTCTTGTTTTGTATATCGTAAGCATTATGGCAGCTGCAATCATCAGCATTCTCTATTCTTATCTCTTTTATAAGAAAAAGATAGCGACCGGAGAAAAATTAAAAATTCAGTATAACAAAAAAACAATTGGAGTATCCGGAATCATAACCATTTTAACCATTATATTCGGTATATGGACGTTGTTTTTGGGAAGTATTGAGATTCGTTTCGAGGATAAAGATTTTACCATTGAGGCACAAGGCTGGAGCGATTATACAGTGGACTATGCGCAGATTGACAGTATCTCATATGAAGAAAATTCATCTCAGAACCGGAATGATTATAGAACCAACGGTTTAGGAAATCTTAGATATGCTATGGGAAATTTTAGAAATGATGTTTATGGAGATTATATCAGGTATACCCATTCATCCTGTCATTCATATGTAGTCATGAGTATAGATGGAAAAATATTGGTCGTAAATGGTGAAAATGATTCAGCGACAAAGGAAATCTATCATACAATTAGCGAAAAGGTGTCAAATGAATTAAAATAGCATCAGAAATGCTGGGAAAATGTTCCCGACTCATCAATTGACTTGTGTTTGGATAGGTGCCGCGTTTAATAAACCAAGTTCTTTCGCTTCTTTTATGTAATCAACAGAATTGTATTTTTTAATTCTCTTGCCGCAGCCCCCATAGGATGCTGGCTGTCATACACCAGGCAGATCTGGCGCTCCGGAATTTCATCTTTTAATGGGATCTGTACGATCTCTTTTTTCAAAAGGGAAGGTGCAGCCATCGGCTGGGGCAAAAAGGCAAGCCCGAGCTCGCATTTTACCAGAGGCAGGATCTGATCCGCAGTGGCAGCTTCCGTATCCGGGGAAAGATCCAGGCCATGAGATAAAAATACGCTGTTGTAAAATTTATAGGTCATAGTTTCCCGCCCAAGAGAAATCATCGGATAGTTCTTTACCTCCCGAAGGGAAAGTTCCTGGCTTCCGGTGTGGAATGGTTGTAAAGCTTCAGCCGGATTCCCGGATAAGTCATGTGAAAACTTTTTAATTTATCCAGCAGGAAAATATTGAGGGCAGTTTCACTGGCACCGATGGCTACACTTCCATGGGATAATCCGGAGCTGTCTGCCAGCTCCTCTTCTGCTGCCTGAAACTGCTCCATTGCACTTAGCACATGGGTATAAAGCCGTTCTCCTTCCGGAGTGAGCTGTACGCCGCGGTTGGTACGGATAAATAAAGTGGTATTCAGCTGTTGTTCCAGACAATTCATGGCCCGGGTAATATTAGGCTGGCTGTTGTTTAACGCCTGGGCCGCCTTGGTAAAGTTGTGGTATTTTGCCACATAATAAAAGATCTTATAATACTCGAAATTAACGTCCATAATATTTTTTCTTTTTTGACATGTCATATATTTATTTCAGCCATATCAATTATATCTTTTACTTATTACTACGTCAAGCGTATTATGTACTCGAACAAAAAAGAACGCTGTTGTAGGGCAAAAAGCGGTTTATTGTAATAGGAAAACAGCAGCCCGATCAGTTTTCAAAGGAGGAACAAATGCTTACAGCAGTAACTGGTATTAACTGGGGCGATGAAGGAAAAGGACGTGTGATCGATCTTCTTGCAGAGCAGGCAGATGTGGTTGTCCGCTACCAGGGCGGAAACAATGCAGGTCACACAGTGGTAACCACCCAGGGCAAATTCGTTTTAAATCTTCTCCCCTCTGGTATTTTACATCCAGGTGTGGTGTGCGTCCTCGGGGACGGAATGGTGGTTGACCTGGAACATCTTTCCCAGGAAATCCATGAAATAGAGAAAAAAGGAATCCGGGTAACACCGGATCATCTGAAACTTTCAAAACGTGCTACAGTCTCCATGCCATGGCATAAGGTGCAGGATGAGTTAGAAGAAAACAGACTTGCAAAGACAGGAAGTGCCTTTGGTTCTACCCGCCGTGGAATCGCCTATGCATACAGTGACAAGTACCGCAAAAAAACACTTCGCCTGGGAGATCTCCTTCATTTAAAAGAGGATTCCGTAAAAGCCAGATTAAAAACCATGCTGGAGGCAAAGAACCTGGAGCTTGCAGGCTGTTATCATCAGGAGCCAATGTCCTACCCTGCACTCCTTACCTGGTGTGAGGAACAGGCTGAACTGTTTGGTTCCTATATTGCAGACACCGGGGAATATCTGGAACAGGCAGTGTCAGAGGGCAAAAAGGTGGTACTGGAAGCCCAGCTTGGAGCCATGAGGGACATTGATTACGGTATTTTCCCCTATACCTCAAGTTCCTCTACCATTTCTGCCTATGGTCCCATTGGTGCCGGAATCCCTGGAAAATCCCTGGATCACGTAATTGGCGTTTTAAAAGCGTATTCCACCTGTGTTGGCGCAGGTCCTTTTGTGGCAGAACATGCCATGTCCGATGACTGGGAAGAAGCGTTGCGGAAAGCTGGCGGTGAATATGGTGCTGCCACCGGTCGTCCCAGAAGGATAGGTCCCTTTGATGCCGTAGCCAGCCGCTATGGGTTAAAATGCCAGAATGCAGATAAGATCGCGTTGACAAAAATGGATGTCTTAAGTTCCATGAAAGAGATTCCTGTGATCACAGGCTATAAACGTGACGGTGTTATAGTAACCGATTTTGATCCTATGGATGAACTGGATAGTTATACCTCTGTAGTAGAAATGCTTCCAGGATGGAAATGCGATATTTCGGGCTGCCGGACCTATGAAGAGCTTCCGGAGAATGCAAAAGCTTACATTCGTATCCTGGAGCAGCTTCTGAACCATGAAATCCAGTTTATTTCCGTCGGAGCCAGACGGGATCAGTTTTTAACAAAAGGAGCCTGGTTATGAGACATTTGATCGATCCACTTGATTTTACCCTTGAAGAAACTACAAAAGTTCTGGATCTGGCTGACCGCATTGCAGAAAGTCCAGAAGTGTACAGCCATGTGGCAGATGGGAAAAAGATTGCCACTCTTTTTTACGAACCAAGTACCAGAACCCGTCTTTCCTTTGAATCTGCCATGTTAAGCCTTGGCGGAAAATCTCTTGGCTTTGCAGGTGCTGAACAGTCCAGTGCCACAAAAGGAGAAACGGTAGCCGATACTGCCCGGGTGGTAAGCTGCTATGCAGATATCATTGCAATGCGGCATCCCAAGGAAGGCGCTCCCCTTCGCGCTTCCATGTATGCCACAGTGCCGGTAATCAATGCCGGGGATGGCGGACATAATCATCCTACCCAGACATTAATCGACCTTATGACCATCCGCCAGAGAAAAGGTCATCTGGATCACCTGACAGTTGGTTTTTGCGGTGACTTGAAATTTGGAAGAACCGTACACTCCCTTGTAAACAGTCTGGTACGTCATCCAGAAAATGAGTTTTACTTCATCTCCCCGGAAGAGCTTAAAATCCCGGATTACGTAATTGAAGAGACCTTAAAGCCTAACCATTCTTTTTACAAAGAGGTTACCAGCCTGGAGGAAACACTTCCCAAACTGGACATACTCTATATGACAAGGGTTCAGAAAGAGCGTTTCTTTAACGAAGAAGATTATGTCCGGTTAAAGGATACCTATATTTTAAACCGCGAGAAGCTGAATCTGGCACAGCCGGATATGCCGGTTCTCCATCCTCTTCCAAGGGTGGATGAGATTGCCTCAGATGTGGATCAGGATCCAAGAGCCGCTTATTTTGACCAGGTACAAAACGGAAAATATATCCGTATGGCACTTATTATGGCGCTGCTTGAAATCCCGGATCCGCTGACAGGAAGGACGGTGCTGTAATGTTAAAGATTGAATCTATCCAAAATGGAATTGTGATCGACCATATCCCGGCTGGAAAAGGAATGGATATTTACAAGCTATTGGAACTGGACTCCCAGAAGCAGTCCATTGCCCTACTGCAGTCCGTAAGAAGTGAAAAATACGGCTGTAAAGATCTGATTAAAATAGAGGGGCTTACAGAGCCTGAGCGTCTTGAAGTCCTTGGTTATTTAAACGATGGAATCACTTTGATCGTAATTCGCGATGGAAAGGTGGTAAAAAAATATCATCCTGTTCCGCCAAGAACTTTAAAAAATGTAATCAAATGCAAAAATCCCCGCTGCATTACCAGTACGGAAGCAAACTGCGAGCACATCTTCAAATTGTCCTCCAGTGGAAAATATAGATGTATTTACTGCAACCAGGAAGCTTCCCTCTTAAGATAGAAACTACCAAACCCTCCCTTGTATGTCGCTTAAGAGGAAAATACCCTTTAGGTTTATTTCTATTCCTAAAGGGTATTTAAAAAAATATTTAAATGCATTAGCAGTCATGGCAATAATAGGGATCGTCTTTGCCAGTTCATGGGAACTTCTGCGGATTGCTTTCGTTGCCTCATAGCCATTCATAACCGTCATCTGCAAATAAAGTCGCATACAAGGATCCAATCACACCCGCACCATAAATCAATATTCTCATAAGAAACATTCCTCTTACCCCAGTGCCACATCCAGGATCATCATCAAACTAAATCCAAGTGCAAAGAAAAGCGTACCAATATTCGAGTGCTGTCCCTGAGACATTTCCGGAATTAGTTCTTCAACCACGACATATAACATGGCTCCTGCTGCAAAGCTCAGTAAATATGGTAATGCCGGGATTACCAGCTGTGCAGCAAGAATCGTCATTACTGCTCCAATCGGTTCAACCACTCCTGAAAGTACACCTCCCAGAAATGCCTTTCTCTTACTTTCACCCTCTGCCCTAAGCGGCATGGATATAATCGCTCCTTCTGGGAAATTCTGGATAGCAATTCCAAGTGATAAAGCAAGTGCACTTGTTGCTGTAATCTGTGCATTTTCAGCAAGAAATCCAGCATACATTACACCAACTGCCATACCTTCAGGGATGTTATGTAATGTAACTGCCAACACCATCATCGTAGTACGGCCAAATTTGCTTTTCGGTCCCTCTGCCTGATCACTTCCAACATGAAGATGCGGAATCAAATGATCAAGTGCGAGTAAAAACAATATACCAATCCAGAACCCAACAACTGCCGGAACAAACGATAAAGTTCCCATATTCTCAGATTGTTTAATTGCCGGAATCAGAAGACTCCAGATTGAAGCAGCAACCATTATACCTGCTGCAAACCCTGCAAGTGCACGTTGCACTGACTTGCTAAGTGTTTTCTCATAAAAACACACATGCTGCACCTAGTGTTGTTCCAACAAATGGAATCAGTATACCTTCAAAAATATTCATTAACATTACATTTTCCTTCCTTGTATAATCGAAAAATTTTTCATATATATAGCAAAAATAATTTTCTTCAGCGGTATAGTAACAGTTCTATAGCTTGTTGATTATATTTTCGCTATAATCTTTCAAACCGCCTTAGTGTTAGTTTAAACTAACCATCACATATATAAGAAACCGCGCAAAAAGTAAACTATAATTTTACACGGTTCTTCTTGTGTTTAAGTATATCACTTACGAAATCATATAACAATAGAATTCTTTCAACAATGTTTTAATTTTTTTCTGAACAGTAACCTGGACAGTTTCAGCACAAAATTCCTTGGGTCATTTCATCAATCCTTCTCCCCTTCATTCGCTTCCTCCAGCATAACACTCTCCTGTACCTGTATGTCAGCATACTGGACGCGAAGAACTGCCTGAGGCCAGTTTATGCTGACCATTGCGTTTTTCTCTTTTTCCATGCCTGCTTTGCGGATTAGGTCAAGAAGCTCATTTAATACTTCTTTTGTCAGGTATCCACCCCGCCAGTGAAAAACAAGCACCTTTCCTTTCTTAGCAGCCTGCAAAAGACCGCTTGTATACATCCTCCTGTTTGGTAAATGATAATTTCTTCTCTTTGTAGTAAAAAATGATCATGATCATTGCAATGAGGCGCAGGCGCGATCAAGGGCTCATGATCGCGAAAGATCTGCTGATCATCCAGGTTGAAATAGTCATAGCGGATTTCCGTGTTTCCGTGATCTTTTCCCAGACTGTTATCAAAAGTGGCATCTAAATGATAATATATGCCATTTATCTTTACAATATTCCAGGTGTGCCGGTATTTGATTCCTTTTTCCGGATTGTTACCGCAAATTGCGATCACACACCATACTCCCAGCGCATCCAGAAGAACCTTCACCGCTTTCGCAATGCCCTCGCATACCCCGACGCTCTGTCCAAGAGGACCTATGATCTCATGGGAATATGCTTTTTTCAGTTTGTCATAACGGACATTTTCGCAGATAAAATCGTGCACATATTTCTCTTTTTCCCACTCAGACATCTTCTGTGCCGGGCGGACAAGCTTCTCTACCCTGGCTGTCAGAGCCTTCTGATGCTCCCGGATCTTGTTTTTCTCAAAAAGATATTCCGGTATGAAAATCAGGTTCGGCGAATCTTTGTAGTAACGATATTTAAAATTAGTTACCCAGAATATTTCCGGATGGTCCAGCCTCATCTGGAAAAAAATATTGTAAAGCTCCTCTCCGGAAAGTGCCGGAACCTGAATTTCATCCGATAGATTTTTCACCCCGACAAAAATGCTGTGATAAGTAGCCTGCTGGGGTTTGTTCATATGATTATAATAGTATTGTTCCATTTTTATCCTTTTAGCTTATCTGTCAGTTTCAGATATCCCTGCACAAGTAGATCTGTTACGATCAGCACAACGACTGACAAAATCAGACAATCTCTTACACTAAATTCGTAAAAAGCTGCAAAACCAGCAATCGTCCAATATACTCCAATATGCACTGCATACATTTTGGATATCTGCCTGGAATAATAGCACAGCTTATTGTAAACAAATTTCCATTTTTCTATAATCGGCATGAGAAAAAATGCCACTGCAAATACAAGGATAATGCTGCAGAAGGTTCCCACTACTTTCACAAGTCCGGGAGTTCGATACTGTTCGATCATATAATTAAAGAATCCGTCAACACCCGGATGCATTACGATGCAGATTACAAACCAGGCTGCCGCTACGATTCCGCATACCAGACCGCTCTTTTTGTAAAAAGCTCCTTTTTCATCCTCTGGTACTTTTTCTGATTACTTTTGCAAAAACATATCCTAAAAATACATAACTCAGATATGGAAAAAAGCAGAAGCTTGTCTCACCTTTTCCCCCAAAGGTCATATCCAGAAGCCAGTTAAGTGCCTGATTATCAGAAACCAGCAGTTTGGTAAAAGGTGTTACGATTCCCACTATCAATGCACTTATTATGTAACCGCCAAGTTTTACATTAAATTTCCTGTACAAAGCAAGTACAAGGTAGCACATACCGGATATGAAAAAGATATTCACAAATGTAAACATGGAATACCGACTTGCTTCAAATACTTCCCTGCTGCCTGCTACTTCTCCTGTAATAGAATTTCTAATGGCGTAGCTGACCGTCATGACTGCCGCATAGCATAAATTGCTTATGCCTTGGTAAATCAACAGTTTTATACCGTTTCTGACCATGTCCTTTGGCTGGGAATGACGTGTAAAAACACTTCCAAAACCCATGGTAAACAGATATAAGCAGGCTCCGGTAGGCATAAACAGAGTAAACATAATTTTATGTACACTTGACTCTGCCGCTGCTGCACCTGCAATTGTCTGAAAGGAATGTATAAATACAATCATGATCATCAGAAAGCCTTTTACCAGGTCAAGCTCTCTCTGGCGTCCAGTATTTACTTCTTTTTCTTTTAAAGAAAACATATTTCTTCCCCTTTTCCTTAATTTGTTCAAATATTATCTAAAAGTGCAATGTTTTTTGGATACTCCATATTAGAATATAAGTTCAGCTGCAGCTGCAATATCCTGTTATACTCATCACATCCAGGCTCAAGGACTCTTCTCTGCTCATACAAGTCGTGGTCTTCCTTGCTCATTTTCACATCAAAGCTTTCCTTTGTATGAAACTGGATTTCAATTCGGTAGTTGCGCGGATTTTTAAATTTGGTATTCACGCCATTGTATGGAAAACCGTCATTAGTCCAATAATTTTTTAATGCATAAATTTTCCAGTTTTTCTCAGACAAAGCCGTTATAACAGAACGGATCTGTTCTACATAATCTTCCGGATCCAGTATGATCGTATAACGGACTACATCCGCCAGCGAATCAAAGAAGGATTTCTCTACTCTCTGATAAAGCTTATTGTACAAGGATTTCGGTGATTTCACTCTGTACTCTAATCCTTCCAGTACGGCTTTGTTGGTTTTCGCGAACTCTATAAGGAATTTGGTTGTCTCGAATTCTGTGGATAAATAATCGGCATAAAACACTCTTTCCTCAGGAGAAAGCTTCTGAAACAGTTCCCTGTCCTTATCTGTCCATGATTCTTCGATTTCTTTGTTCAGATAGATTTTTTCAGCTGTTTCCGCAGACGGAAGGCGGTGAAGCTCTATGGAAACAATGGAAAAAAGATTCAAACTGTAGTCTGACCGGTCAGACAGACTACTGACAATTTTCCCGAAATTATCAATAATTAAATTTACCTTCCGCTCAATCAGTGTATAAGCCGAATCCGAACCGCCTGCTTCTATCACCAGCTTGCCATCTTTTACCTTAATACTTCTTACCACGTTTCTTTCAACAAATCCAACGATTTCTTCGGAATTATATTTGTCGAACTTGTCATAGCTCAAATCAATATTTGCATTTTTTAGTTCTGCCAGCTGGTTTCCAACAGCTAACACAGCTGCCAGTTCCTTCAGCCTGATAACATTTTGATTGTTCAACACCAAAGCTTCTTCTAACTGAACAGGTGCTGTACCATTTTCACCGATAAAGTGAAGCATACGGATTATGGCATATTTATGCAGATCTGATGGAAATTCAAATATATCGCCGTATTCTTCCAGCAGACATGCACTGAACAAAACATGATATTTACTCATAACCTGAAAGAACGTAAGCTCTTCTGCCTGCTTCTGAATTCCAAGCTTGTCCACATATCTATTCATAATTTCCTGATTTAGGCCAAATCCAATATGTGCAAATAACGCTGCGGACAAAAGGCAGTAGCACTCATCTTCATTCAAATTTTCCAGTTTCTGCTTATCCATTATCATATCACAAAATTCTGCAATATCGATAAAATGCATTATAGAATAATCAGAAATATTAGGATATAACTTTTTATATTTTTCCAGCATTCTCTGGACAACTGTACAGTTATCCCGGTAGTTCCCATATAGTTTTTTTGATTTTGCTAATAAAATTTCCGAACACTTATTAACTATCATTTAGTTTTTTCTCCAGTCTCTTTTCCCTGTTCTCCTTCGTTTGCCTCTTTAATCAGGATAATGGCACAGAGTTATTCGTTTCTTTTCCGGCTTAATTACCTCAAGATTACTTACCGTTTCAAAATAATCATTCATATTCCGAATATTCTTTTGTCATTTAAAATCATATCGAACCACAGCACAGTTTTTTACTCCAAATGCAGCATATTCCTCATTTGTCATATCCGTAAAATAGGACTGTACCACTCTGGCGATTCCATTGTGGGCAACCAGGATATAAGTCTTCTTATCGGACTCTGCTTTTATTTCATCAAGAAGATTATAAATCCTCTGTGCCAGCCGAAGTGTTGATTCTCCTCCTTCATGACTACATGCAAAAAACTCCTTTGCTTTCTTGAAATCCTTCCCCATCCCGGGGAGTGGACTCCCATTTTCCAAAATTCTGCTCAATCAGCCTTGGTTCCACCCTGTATGGAATTCCTGTCATTTCCGAAATCAACCTGGCAGTATCCGCTGCCCTGCTAAGCGGAGAGCAGAGGATTTCATCTGCCTTAACCCCCTCTGTAAGAATCTTCTGTCCCGTCTCCTTTGCCTGCTCGCGTCCATATTCTGTAAGCGGACTGTCTGTAACCCCGCAAATTTTGTTCTCAACATTCCACACGGTCTGCCCGTGTCGGATGAAATAGAAATGTCCCATGGTGGGTTCCTCCCGTTATTTTCTTCTCATAATCCTGGTTATATTTCTCGGTAAGCGTCTTTACCTCTGCTTCTGTAAATCCAATATAAGGTGCAAAATTCCTAGAGCATGTTTAAAAAGGCTTTCTGCAAGATGTGCGTCACAATCGTCCAAGAAAATAAAATACAAATAAAAGCAAAGTAGCAATAGCCGATATATTTGCTATATCATTCCACATATTCCACCTTGTTCTTACATTCTTACGCTAAATCGCCTTAAATCACCGTCACATCCGCTGGCAGCCATTCTACATCTCCCATTTTTCCTTCGTCAGCCATTTTGCGGCTTCGTGTTCTTTTAACACAAGATCCCC
>ENA-OQDT01000607-OQDT01000607.1-human-gut-metagenome-genome-assembly--contig:-NODE-607-length-23235-cov-5.000173_pt1 | contig 23235 bp, 30 predicted proteins | sample MGYA00242786_ERZ504617 | MGnify/ENA primary metagenome ERZ504617 (study PRJEB26092, sample SAMD00036337) | human gut metagenome | host: Homo sapiens | study: EMG produced TPA metagenomics assembly of...
CAAACGGGGTTTCTTCGGTGATTTCAATAGGTGCAGTGATATAGCGGTCAATGCAGCCGTCCACACCACGCAGACGATAGGTGTCCACGGTCTGCTGCTTCAAGGATTTGATGGTCTTGCGACCAAGGTCAAACAGGTCGATGAAGTCTTCCTGTTCATCCTGTTCCATCGACTCCGCAGTATGGTCGTACAGATACATATAGGTGATAACGCAGCTCAGGATTTTCCGCTTTGCGTTATCTTCCAGATCATCCAGAGCATCTTCCAGATTCGCCACCTGTGCATCAGCATTCAGGTAGTTCAGCAGTTCGTTGGCATACAAACGTTGCTCGTTGGAGGGCATTACATACAGCTTGGATGCTTCGTTCAAACAGCCGGACAGAATATTCCGCTGCTGGCTGTTCAAATCCTTCAGATTTTCGTTTTCCTTGATGCCATAACTCTTGTCTTCCAGCAGATAAAGCCGCTCCTGAAGATAAGCACTGTTCTGAGCCAGTGCCCGGATGTCGCTTTGGGACTGCATGACCATCCCGGCGATATTGGCATCCTGATCGGCCAGACGAACCAGAATTTCAATCAGGATTCCCTGTGCCTGTGCCAAAGAAGTGATCTGCTCTGCCATGCGGATATTGTTTTTTCTGGGACAGATCACCATATTGAAAATACGATGGAACCACTTCTCGTTTTTCAGTTCCTCAAACTGTGCATCGGATTTGGTCGTCAACTGCTGCACCGCAGACTGCAAATCCTGAAAATCACAAGAACTGCCGTAATAATTCGGTTGTAAGCTGCATTGTTCCTTTGTCATAAAAATCACCTTTTCTTTCTGTTGAAATCATCCAGAAGCGTTTGGGTCTCTTCATGGAGGTTCTGAGCTTGAGAAATTGCCTGATTTGTATAAGCAGAGCTGTACGCAATGCGCGCAGTTCCATATTCCAGCCGTTGGGTCATTTTCCGCACTTCGTAAGCAGACATCGTAAGAGCATTGTGGAAGCCCTCGTCACAGAGCCGCTCCAAACCTTGGGTTGCAATAAAGGAGCCGATCCAAGCACCCAGCAAAGGAATCGGGATCAGTTCTTGTCCGATTGCAGCACCAACGGCACTTACAGCAGCGTTCAGTGCAGCCATTTGGCAGCTCTCTTTGAATTCTTCGTCAGATATTGCCCCGGTGCTCTTACGATATGCCAGCTCAGATACCGAGAATGCCAGCGAGACACCTGCGGCCGCAGGGCCAGCCGAAATGCTTGTAAAGTTAGTGATGCTGTAAATCGCAAAGCCACTGATACCGCCCTCTGCGGCTGCTTTTGCCGTATCTATGCCAATGTCTTTCCAGTCATCCACCGTAAATTCGTTGATTTTCTTGCCCTCTTTGCACTTGCTGTAAATGCCAACCGCCAACTGGAATCCACCCGAAATAAAAGCGGCCTCCGCAGCAGCTTTTCCGGCCTTTTGCAAGGATGGTGCTGCTTCCTGCTGTGCTTGTTCTCGTTTTTTATCGCTGCGTTCATCAGCACGCTGCTTCTGGCTATCGGCAGTCTGGTTCAACTGGTCGGTTTTCTTATCCAATGTTTCGTGAATCTTTCCCTGCTGCACAGCAGCATAATCCACTTCTCCGGGCCGTATAATATCTCCCAATTCACGATTGCCTGATAATTCTTTGATCTTCTCTAATTTTTCGTTGATTGCCCTAGCCGTTTTACTACTGATTTCCTTATCATCTTTCAGCACGCGCTGAATCAATTCATATTGATCCTTTGGAATAACGTAGTATCCATCTTTTCCAAATGCCTCATAATTGCCTATATAATCCTCCATATGCTTCAGCACATGGCTCAACGAATTGTTCGCTCCATTGATATATTTAGACTGAACATCAACACCGTGCACCTTATAATCTGTCGCAACGGTTCGTCCTACGCCCTCAAAGGTTGCATCTGCTTTTCGGTTGCGCATAATTTGGTCTGCATTATGAAACCAGACATCCACATTCTCTGCAATTTCGCCATGCTTTGTTTTGGGATTTCCTAAAATATGTTCTGGAGAACCCACGAAATCCCGGACATTATCAACGCATTGAAGTGCTTTGTCCAGATTGTTTTCGATCCTCGCCTTAGCCGCTGCATTCTGAGTGTCGATTTTATGCATCTTCTGCATCAGCTCTAAAGCGTTCTGGCGGTTCTGCTCTGACACCATGGAACCTACACCCTGTGTTCGGGCATTGCGCATTTGGTCTTCATGTACGAACTGTTCATCCATTTGTTTTACCTCCCATCTGTTCATACTGTGCATCCATCCATTCGATTTCCTGCTTCATCTCCTGCACCAGCGTTTCCGGTGCAGTCACCTTAACTTTACTGCCCTGACTGAGCAGCCACATTTTCACGCCTGTGCCAAAGACTTCGGCTTCAATGGAGCACACACCCTCTTTTTCGTCTACGACTTTTGCCATCGGGAACTTGTCCAGTACAGCTTCCACCGATGAGCCATAGTAGTTGAAACTGATCTTCTGCGGCTCGCCGCCGAACATGAACTGCGTCCGGTTCTTGTATTCGCCCTCTTTGAAGCGGTCTTTATAGGGAACAGAGAACTTTTCACCGGTTTCCTTGATGGAGTGGATTCTATCAAGCCGATAAATGATCGTTCTTTTTATGGAAAGCCTCTCTGGTGGAGTGATCTGTGATAACACCCATGAGATAGAAATAATACTCTGAGAACATCAACCCTACTGGATCAACAGTCCGTTTTACGATCTGACGGTCTTTCAGCTTTTGATATTCGATTTCCAGCACCGACTGATTTCGGATGGCCTGTGCCACCATCCACAGACTGTCCGGGTCAACGGCTGCATGAGCCGGGTCGTGATAGTTGAACAGTTCATTACTGATAAACCACTCAATGTCGCTCTTTTCTTTCTGAGATACACAAAGGTTCAGGATGATTTGCAGCTGCTTTTCAACTTGTTCTTTGGTAAAAGCACGGCTCTCCAGCAGAATCTTGCACAGGGCCAGCACCTCACCTTTGGAAAGCTGCTCAACCTCCTGCGTGACCAGACGGTAGCTGTTTTCCTTTTTGTCGTACTCGATCTTCCGTACAATGCCTTCTTTGGCACACTGTTCCGAAAGAAAATCCCGGATGCTGTCAATATCTCTCTGGATGGAGCGGACGTTTACATGGTACTGCTCCGCTGCTTTCTGCTTGTTGATGAGCTTGCCAGAAAGGAAATCCTGATAAAGTTCCAATACACGGGTCGTTTTTAAGGTGTCTGCTGTCATTGGTTTGCCCTCCTCTTCGGTTCAGCCCCATTATAGCAACCGTGGTGGACAGGCATTGTCTATCTTCTCTTTTGCTGACTAAAAAGATTTTTGTTTCTAAAATCTGTGATTGATTTCTAAAAAAGACTTACTTGCTACGATATATACTATTGAAAGTATACGACTAATGCAATTAACGGTCAAGCCTTGGAACAATAAAATCGTAAGTAATCACTACGATTTTTACAAGGAGGTCAACCATGGAACGAGAGAAGCCTACATTTGACATTTTAGGGCGCATTGAGCAGGAGCGCCTTGCTCGGGGCTGGTCCGAGTATGCCCTTGCAGAAAACTCCGGGCTGACCCAATCCACCATCTCAACATATCCGATGATTTTTTCATCAAACTTGTCCATTGTTATAGACCTCCTTTGGTTCATCGTTTAATAATCTGGACATTCGTCATATTCGATACCTAAGACTTCCATCCGCTCTCTCGGTTTTTTCGGAAGATATACAGCAACCGAATATTCCCGGTTTTCGCAGCGCACTCTTTTCGATACAGACCTTGTGATATACTGCACACTATAATCATTCAGTATTTCATGGATTTGATTCCACTCATACCTACGGCTCATGTGGAACTTATTTAGATTCTGATAGGAAATAGTATCTACGATAACATGGATATGTGGGTTTTCTGTGCCGAAATGAATTGCATACGCAGCAATATAACCATTGTTAGCATAAAAAGACACTATCCGTTCAGCAATTATCTTTAATGTCGCTACTAAAGAATTCTCTTCTTTAGAAAATGAGATCACTCTATGTTTTGCTAAATCTTTCCAATGCTTGAATTGTCTCTTATGATTGAATTCCATAAATTGATGTACTGCCAAAGGATTTCTCATATACCAAAATGGAAAACCGAAAGGTTTACACCCAACAAATTGATTGTCGTTCATTATTGTCTTTTGAGGATCAAACGCATAACAAAGAAGACTGCAAACGTCTTGCTCCGTAGAATATTCAATCTTCTCACTTTCGTTCACGAATTTGATAATCGGCATATTTTTTTACCTCTTCTCTGATTTTATCGTATTCTTTTTGATCAATCCAACATGCTATCTTAAAAATGCTGTCAGAGAACTTAGCATCCATTATATTCTGCTCTCTGTACAAGCTCTCTTTTAGAATTTTTGATCTCGGCTTTCCGCTTTCGTTTTCACGTTCTACTAATAATTCATATTCTTCTTCTGAAAGATATACGGTTACTCTATGCCTTTTTTCCACTTTCAAGTGCTCCTTTCTATTGATACAATTTTCAGATAGATAAGATAATTTTCACACAAGAATACCTATTAAGAATCATAACATCGGTGCAGCTTTCAGCCATTTTCAAACAATATATACTATTATCTAATGTTAATAATAATTATATTATTTTTAATAATAATATCTTGTATTTATATTATCTTATCTTATAAAACAAAGGGAGCTCCGCTCCCAACAGGTGTGGCAAAATGTGTGTGTGTCCCACATCATTCGCTCGACCCGAAATAGCCTACTGTCATTCAGCTATTTATCTTAATGTTAGTGCTGTTAATAAAGATTAAATTTCACCTTCTTTCCTCTCCACACATTATCCAGCATTAACACCAAGATTATTTTTATGTACACCTCATTATCAAGCATTATTTTCAAGCAACAGAAAACCCACATGGAGTCATTATCCATGTGGGCATTTTTCGTATTACCATCCAGCAGCTTTCATATGAGCTTCCTGCACAATATATTCTTGTACTGCTCTCTTTGGAATTTTCCATACTCTTCCAATTCGCATCGCCTTGATTTTTCCTGTCTTCAAAAGTTTATAGGTGGTGTTCATACCGCAGTTCAGCATATCAGCAACTTCTTCCGGGGTTATCAGGGTGTCGTAATAATCAAACATAACGGCCAATCCTCCTTTGATGGGTTACTATACTGTTGCCGAATGTCAAATCATACCAGATACAGAGAAAGGGCAACCACTTGCGTGATTGCCCTTAGACTATGTCTTATGCGCTTTCCTTCTATGCCATTTTCGACAGTTTTGAAAAAATCCGCTTTGAAATTCTGCTTTTGTCTGGAGTTTTAGCTCTTTTTAGGTTCAGTTTTTTCTGAAAGTGTCGAAATCAGATGATTGACCAATCCGTCCTACTGTGTGCTTAGCACAGTTGAATCTATGACACTTGCCCAAAAACTCTGTGGTTCGCCCGTTGGCTCATAAGGCTCTCTATCATAAAACGCTCTCATAATATGGCTCATTGTAGAAATCAAGAACGATTTTCTTTCTTCTTGATCTCCTATATATTCAATGGGTTTAAATTCAAAAAGATTCATCCTTTCGCCATCATCTTTATTTATCAAATACGGTTTTTGATTTACATAATCGCTAAGTCTTTTGTATGCGCTCTTTGCATCCATCCCCGCATACATATAAAGAATCATTGTCACCTTTTTCAAAAAACAAATATAGTTTTTGTTGCTCAATGTTCCCGGTCTAATAATCAGTTTATCTGAATAAAACACAATCGGAACACAGCGTTTTTCTGTGAAATCAAATAGTCTCATATTGATTTCTTCCTCTATCAATCGTTTTCTTTCTTTGCTCGTCCCTTTCGGAATAAATTTAATTATTGACAAATAGTTTTCCAATTCTATGACTTCTCTACAATGATAAATCATTTCCTTAACAAACTGATTCATGACACGTTCGCTCCAGCTTGCTTCAGCATAATCACTTTTCTCGATTTCAAGCAATTCATTGAAAAAACTCTTATACAACATTTTTCAACCGAGTTTTTTCGTTGTCTTTGGTCAGTGCTTTCATTTTCATCATCTATTATGTCATACTTCGGAATCCTACTTCATGTTTTTCGTTCTTTTTATTCATTTTTTCTATTTATCTGATATACATTTAATTGACTTTTTTATTAATGCCATCGTTCGGTTGATCTCGATGTATTCGTCTTCTTCTCCACCCTCATCTTCTATCATATCTTTTGCTATTTTTCTAATCACTGGTGCTAAAAAATCTTTTACGCTTTCTTGATTTATTGATGGAATATATCTGCACGGATACATCGTTTGGATATATCCATTTTCCTTGCCCTCACTCATGAGGATTTCATTTTCATACTTCAAAAACTATCGAGTTTTTCTTTCAATCTCTGTACGTCTGCATCTATTCCGTGATTGATTTTTTGTGGTCTCACCCTTTTTGCTTGTCACACATCAATTCCTTAAAAGGTACTTCTTCTGCTGATAAGTATTTGAGCGTCAACAATGCACATGCAAGCGCATTGCTATAAAAAACAGGTCTATAATCGTATATGAAGCAATTTAATCCTTCCCACGGCTCTTCTTCTTTTACGGCATAGAAAAGCATCTCATTCATAAACTTGTCTGTGAGCTTTCCATCCTCGCCCTTTCTGTCCCTCTGTATCAAAAAATTCCAACTTAGGCAATTTACTAAATTTGTCTGCTCTAAGTCCGCTTTAAGTTCATCCTCATTTTGGTACAGTGAAAAACGTTCCAGTCCAATCATTTGATTTTCTCCGTCATATCGTCACATTTTAAGATGTCACAAAACGTAATTTTGTGACATCTTTTTTGTTCTGCGAATTTTGGTTTTTTGGTATACTTCGCATCACAGTGACGGACACCTCTCACGGGTAACCGCCCACTGCATCGCACATTGAGAATTTCATAGTGGGTAGCATACGCCAATGGAACGGTCAGACTGCCCACAAAAAACATATTTGCAAAAGGAGGTTTTTACCATGAGTAGCAAATTCATAGTCTCAAATCGAGTTCACGATCCACCCAGAGATTTTACTTCTGTACCTGCCTGTACCTTTATCAACAGCAGTGGTCAGGAGTTCATTGATATGGAAACGCATCAAATGGATATAGATGCCAGAGATGCGGCCTACCGACAAGAAGTACACAATCGACTAGTTCGGCAACAGAGTGATCCTGCCCAAAAAGCTGAACTAAAAGCGTTCCTGGCCGAGTTTAATCACTTCGATAATTTTGGATTCGATGTAGATATTTACAAACGCCCTTGGATCATTAAGAAGCGGGCCCCGAACGACTCTCGACCAATCCGGCGGTCATTCACATCTTGCTATGATTTCAAGGCTATTGTTGTAAGGAAGATAGAGCGCGACAAAACAACCGAATGGATTTATGTATCGTTCCGTATTCCCAACAAACCGTCCGGAGCATTCTGGCTGGAGAAAGGCGATTTTAGTCCGAAGACGTTGCTGAAGAAGTTCATGGCTGCGGGTGGCCAGATCCATTATACCGAGGACAGTAAACGGTGGGCTGATTTGTTGGCGGCTTTCATCAGTGCAATTTTGGACACTGAACACCCATACTTGCTGCCTCCTGTTGGATGGTATCAACTAGAGGATGGTCGCTGGCTCTATACGCCGCAAATGAAGGACACCTTGGCTACCTCGTTGTTGAACACCACTGACTTAGAGAAGTTGCCCTTGGCTTTGGTCAGGATTTTAGGGATCATCAAAACTAGAATTTCTGATAAATTTGAGGGCGTTCATCGTTTCTTTGCTCTTTTAGACAATGATGTTTCTACTTCAACAAGAATGACGGTTGACGACATACCAAAGCACTTCAATCAAATGCTCGATCAGCACGGCCCGGATGTCTTACTATCAGTCTACGGTGACAATCCAGGAATTGCCGCTACCGTTGGTAACTACCGTTCAACGACAAATTTTGCCACTCTGCTTACAAGGACTATGACAGAACCCTGGTTTCCACTGTGCCTTATCGTATCTACGAACGGCATTACCGACTTGCAGCGGAAGTACTGTCTATTCTTGCCTCGTGAGGAAGATCATACAGCCGCACTGCCGCTGTCCGAAATCTTTAGCAAGCTGTGTGCCCTTGTTGAGCACAACCCAGATGCGTTTGAACGTATCGTTGAGCGGACTTATACTGCTGCCTTAGATTCCTTGGATGAAGAGTGCGCTTTCCGGCACGAGATTGGGCTTCTGAGCATTTCTTCTGCCGTTCTTTGCTGGGCATTAAAGCTCCTTAAACAACAGGATTTAGCACAAACAGCACACGAGGTCTGTCAGGCATACATAAATAATTGTTTATCCGAGTGGGACAGCTCTCTGGATTGCAACGCCAAAGAGATTTTACGCAGGGTACTCTATTCCGCACAAGAAGCCGGGGACATTCGTCTTCTCCGCTATGGAGAGGTCGATTCTAGCTATGATCCTGACCGGGATATCGTACAAAAAGGAGGTGACTTTCTGTTGAAAGGTTCCTTACTAAAATATCTGATTTGCGAATATGCACAGGGCTATAGTGCATCTGCCATTATTTCGAATTTGCAAAGTGAGCATTTGCTCTCTGAGTTCAGCACTGCCAAAAAGATTCGTATTGACAACGGAACCTATGTAGATGCTCGACTTCTGACCTTGAAACGCAGTTGCTTGACCGAATATGAAGATTCTGATTAAAACAGGAGGGACGGAACCATGAGGTTAAAAATAGGCTCTACTTACCAAAAGGCTGTTACAATCATCGAAAAACTCAAGGAGGGGAACGCTTCCATTTTTATCTGTGGAAAAAGTGGAACAGGCAAGACCACCCTTTCCTCCAATATCACAAGGAAACTGCTAGAGGCAGGTGTTCGGATCGTAGCCATAGATCATCGGCACGCTGTGTCTTTTCCAGTAGAACTAGAACCGTATGTACATCGTCAGGACGGATCTCAAAAGCCACTCAAGCTGCATTTGTTCGGGGCATCAGATAATCCAGCGGATGCGGCTGCATCTTTCGTTGATACTATCAAATCCGTTATCGCTCTGTCGAATGCACAAGAACAGCTATTGCGGCCTCTTTTAAAAGAGGTGCTTCGCGCTTCACCGGCTCCGAATGAAGTGCTGGAATACCTGCATCAGGAGATCAAGAGTTCTCATTCACGCTCTGCGCCCGGTTTGGAAAACGCCTTGGCACCCCTATTTGCACAAAAGCTTTTTGAGGATGGTGACATAGAGTTTTCTCCCGGCATCACCTTGCTGGATTTGAGCTCGTTTTCGTTATCTACGCAACACATCGTTGAAGAGGTGCTTTTTGCAGCACTGTTATGAGAAGCCACCTGCGAGGATTTTCCGCCTACCTTTTTGTATCTGGACGAGTTAAGCAACTATACGCTACGCTCTTCCAACGCATTGGGGCGAATCCTCTGTGAGGGCCGCAAACAAGGTCTGTACGCACTGCTGGTTGCCCAGAGCATTCGTGTGTTCAAGCCTGAACAACGGACTTTGCTTCAGCAATGCAAGTATATGATGTGTTTCCAGCCAGCTGATGAAGAGGTTCGTATGTGTGCCAGCTTGCTCAGCACGAAAGATAAAGCCAAGTTAGTTTCCACGCTTAAAGGGCTTCAAGTCGGTGAGTTTATGGTCTCCGGCTCAGTTTATGTAGGTGATTCTGATACGCCGACTACCAAGCCACTGGTCGTCCATAGTAAGCCACCAGAGGATGTCGTTCCTGCCAATGGCCCGCTGGCGATTCCGGTACCTTCCGATACAGAACCGATCCTGCCCCCAGCGCAGATTGATCTTCTTCTGCCGTTGGACGCTCTTGATGACTGTGACGATGAAGAAGCCGCTCCCAGCAAACCGGAAACCGTAACGGAGAACGCCTGTCCTCTGCTGCCGGATTCGCCTTCGGAGCCTTCCATTGAACCGCTGCATCTTCGTGATGAATCTTCTGCTCCACAAGAGCAAAGTCAATCCCAGCAACTGCAGCTGCTTCGATCTGCAGTTTTCACATCCGTTCCTACATCCGTTCCTATGAACTCGTATTACGGTAATTATAACTGTTCTTGGCCACCAGCACAAGTGCAACCGGCAACCTTTTCTTACCCGAACATGGATTTCAGTTCACTGATTCAACAGGATGATGCGCAGATTTCCTTTCAAGCGCTTATCACACCATAAGGCAAAATGTACGCTAATTCAAGCAGATATGCTTATCATGAAGCAATCCGCTTCGCATTCAATTTTAATTTCAGGAGGAAAACACTATGGGCGCCCCAATTTTCTTTACAGCGCCTCCATGTCACACTTCCGGCGATTGTGGATACATCGATTGTAGTGCTATCACGCTGCGTGACCAGAGTCAATTTTTTAACTGTGGCTATGTCGTTCCCCCTTTAAACGCCCAATATGAGGAAGTACAACCCGATTTGCATTCTTTGGAGCGTTATGACTTCTCAAAGGAGCCAGATCTTTCCTGGTACCCTTAATCGCCCTTTAAGAGTCCTATATCTCAAAAAGATATGCTTATTATGAAAAGCCGCCTGTGCTTTCCATCAGTTTACGAAAGGAGAGAAAAATTATGATTGATAAGCAACAGGATTTTCTTACACTAACAGGTGCCGCACGTCGTGCACGGAGCGAAGGTTATGATATAACATACCACAGTCTCCGCAACCTCGTAGCCGCCGGTTACATAAGTCACGTACCGAACGGATCACGTATCTACATCTTTTACCCGAATTTGGTACATTTTATCCAGAAGGGGCTCACGGCTGAACAGAGCCTGGAGTACCAGCTCTCCCGCACCCGCAACTAATTCGACCATCCGCCCTCGGCATCCTCCAGATGCCGGGGGCATTTTTGAAGCAAGTTCAAAACAATAGGAGGTTCAATTCTATGTTCTGTGAAAATTGCGGTCATCAAATCTCAGATACCGCTAAATTCTGCTCTGCCTGCGGTCATCCCGTTGGCACAGCGCCATCCCCCGGTGCAGTAGCTCCACCTGCCGTTCCAGCCAAACGAGAATCGCCCCGGCTGAAAGCCTCGTCTGGCAATGGCAGCATCACACGAATGTCCGGAACACGCCGGAAGCCATGGCTACTCCGAATGCCAATCCCTGATCCTCACACCGGAATTACAGTCATGAAGGCTGTTGGCACCTATGTCACCCGTGAAGAAGCAGAAGCTGTCCGCGCAGAGATGATGAAGCGTCCGGCCACACCCTATCAAGACTCTACCCTGCAGGACTGCTTCCGGATGTTTAAAGAGTCCCGTGAATATAAGGGCCGGTCCGATAAGGCTCGCGAGCTCTATGACATTGCGTGGAAATATCTCCGTCCGCTGTGGCACTTCAAAATTGCCGCCCTCTATGCGCAGGACTTTCAAAACATCTTAGACAAGATGGCCGATAACGGCCTGTCTCAAAGTATGTTGGAAAAAGAGCGTACTCTTATCAGCAAGCTGTATCGCACAGCCATTGGCTGGCGTGTCGTGGATGCCAACCTTGCATCTGTCCTGAAAGTTGAGGGGCGTAAATCGCCGGAACGCGAAATCTTCACGGACGAACAGGTGACGCTGATCCTGAACCAAAAGAACACTCCCACCGGACAGATGGTAATTGCTCTTCTGGCCTGTGGAGTGCGTATCTATGAGCTGCTGCACTTCAAACACGAAGATTTTCACCGCACGGAATCCGGTGCTTATCTGATCGGCGGCTGCAAGACTGAGGCCGGACGCAACCGTATCATTCCCATTCTTGACTTCGGAATCCCGATTTTTGAACATGCGTATGCCACCTCTGTGGAAAACGGCCCACTCTTTCCCAACGGAAAAGGTGGATTCTGGAACGAAAAGAACTGGCGTAATCGCAAATTCTATCCGTTCTTGGAGGAAATCGGCATCCAGCCAAATCCTTACGACGAAAACGGCAAACGTAAACCGGAGTTTGCCGGGAAGCTCGCCACTTATACGCCCTACACCACCCGGCATACATACGCCAGCCTTTGTGACCGTGCGGGTGTCAACAAAGATATCCTGAAACGTGCTGTCGGGCACACGCCCAAATCCAAAACGCTGGATGAAGTCTATCTCCATCCGAAAGCGACCCAGATGATCGAAGCCTTTGATAAGGCCAATCAGCTGGTCAATGATGAAGTTCTGACCACAACGAAGGCATAACAACTTCAAAGAGAAAAGCTGCCGATCTGTGAGAATTTTTCTCTCATGGATGGCAGCTTTCTTTTTTTGTTTGCACAATCTGTGTCAGGTCTCATCGCTTCATTCTTATTTAAAATTCAGCGGTGGAACTTTCTCCATCAGATCCTCCACGTTGCAATTCAGCGCACGCGCAAGGCGAAGCAGCGTTTCTGCTTGTGCTTTGTTGATGTCCTTCTGTCGCTGTTCGTACTGCTGGATGGTACGCACAGGCACATCAGCCTGTACTGCCAGTTCCGATTGGCTCAATCCGGCCAATGTGCGCATGGCTTTCAGGTTTGTTTCCGGCTTTGCCGCACGGTACAACTCGTTCATCTTGTCTGCAAACTGCCGTACATCCATCTCGTGGTAGGGCGTATACAGCAGCCGCACTTTCGTGATAGACACTGCCTGTTCAATCTCCGCAAAGCGCAGACTGGTCAGCCACTGGTAATAGGCAAGAGCCCAGCCTGTCCAGTATTCCGGGCTGCGGTCGTAGGCATACGAGGGTTTCTTCATGGGCACGGCTTCGCCCGCCTGCTCCAGTACAGCGCGGGCAAGTTCTACACCGGACAAGCCCACCAACACAGAACAATCCCCCTGCTCGAACCGGGCAGACAGTTCACTGGTCACAAACCACTGCCATGCCGTCTCCAACGGATAATGCAGATCGTTGACAAGATAATCCAACATCCGGGCAAGATTTTTCTGTGCAGCAGAAAGATAGCTTTTATCGTAAGCGTGGATCATTGGGCTTCATCTCCTCGTCGAGAATCGTGGTAATATAAAGGTCTCCCCTCTGACGGCGGTTGCGCTCCACGTCAAAATATTGGCGGCGGGCTGTCTGGTCACGGAAGGCCTTTTTCTTATACCATTCTTTAGAGTCTGCGGTCTCATAGCCGAGAAATTCCAGCTGTTCAAAGGCCGCTTTGCTTTTCAGCACGAACTGCTGCCCCAGCTTGCCCAAGCGCATGGCATTGCACAACTGGCGGTAAGAGATTGCACCGTTGATAAAATCGGATGCAAAGGAAAAATAGCTGTCATCTGCCCTGTAGCCAATGATGATATCTGCAGACTTATAGTCGAGGTGAAAAGTGTTCATCAGGTATTCTTTGGCTTCTGCGGCCAGCGGGGCAGAAGTATCGAATTCGCGGTTCTCCAAAAGAATCGTCAGCCACTGCAGCATCGTGTAACCGGGAGCGTTCAAATCCAGAATGGTCAAACCGTCGCATTCGATTTTATACCGGTTAGCGTAGCCATTGTGGTCGATGCCAACGCCCCACTCTTTGGCCATGTTGGGGTTCTGAGTGCAGTAAAAGCCGATGCCATAGTCATTGTAGGGCTTGCCATAGCTGAACTTTGGCTTTTCAATAATATGATCCGAACCGTGATAAATTGTTTTTTCCACAGAACCACCTCCTCGCTCTAATTATACTCCCGCAGGAGTATGCGCGCAAGAGCTTTATATGAGAATTACGCTATGCGCAACACAAGATGTTTTCTTTTCGCTTTGATCAACCCGTTCTTGTGCTTCCTGATGGATTAGAGTATAATGAATACAATGATATTTTCAGGATAGGAGGCATCATATGGGAAGCTATCTGAATCCGGGCAGCAAGGGCTTTCAGGAAAGCCTAAACTCCGAAATCTATGTAGATAAGACCGGATTGATCGAAAAGACCAATGCCGTTTTGAACACCAGACAGAAGTTCATCTGTGTCAGTCGTCCTCGCCGTTTCGGCAAGTCGATGGCTGCCGATATGCTAGCCGCTTACTATGACCGTGGTGAGAATTCCGCATCGTTGTTCAGTTCCTTGAAAATCCACTATGTGTCATCTTATCAGCAGCACCTCAACCAATATGACGTAATCAAAGTCAACATGCAGGAATTTCTCAGCATGACGCATAGCATGGATGAAATGCTAACAATGCTGCAAAAATATCTTGTATTTGATTTAACGGACCATTTTCAAAATGTCCGTTTTCGGGACGAAAACAACCTCATTCAGGTCATGAAAGACATTTATGCAAAAACAAATCGTTCTTTCGTGATTTTGATTGACGAATGGGATTGCCTGTTTCGGGAATACCAGCAAAATCAGGATGCGCAGAAGAAATATCTTGACTTTCTGCGAGCTTGGCTCAAAGACAAGGATTACGTTGCATTGGCCTACATGACAGGCATCTTACCCATTAAAAAGTACGGCTCCCACTCTGCACTAAATATGTTTACTGAGTATTCCATGACCGATCCCGGTGAACTGGCAGAGTATTTTGGCTTTACCGAATCAGAAGTGTCTGCTCTTTGCGAAAAGTATCAGATGAGCTTTGAGGAGGCCAAAGCATGGTATGATGGCTATGACCTGATTGCGCATCGGCGGTCCGGAGATGAGCATTATTCCATGTACAGCCCTAAATCTGTTGTGGATGCGATGCTGCGGCACAAATTCGGCACCTATTGGAATCAAACCGAAACCTATGAAGCCTTGAAAATTTATATCCAGATGGATATGGATGGCTTGCAGAATGCGGTTGTCCGAATGCTGGCAGGCGAAGCCATAAAAATCAACACGGGCACTTTCAGCAATGACATGACCACCTTTGCCAGCAAAGACGATGTTCTGACCCTGCTGGTGCATTTGGGTTATCTGACCTACAATAGCATAGATGAATCCGTGACTATTCCCAACAAGGAAGTCTCGCAGGAATATGTCAATGCCCTCAGCACGATGAACTGGCACGGTGTAATGGATTCCATAGAAGCGTCTCGCAGGCTGCTGGAAGCACTATGGGCGATGGATGCGGATGCTGTAGCCGCCGGAGTTGACAAAGCACATGAAGAAGTGTCAGTTCTTCAATATAACGATGAAAATTCGTTGAGTTGTATCATCAATCTGGCTTTCTATTTTGCACGAGAGTATTACACGATAGTGCGGGAGTTGCCTGCAGGTAAAGGCTTTGCCGATGTGTGTATGATTCCTCACAGGATGCATCTAGACAAGCCTGCAGTAGTAATCGAACTGAAATGGAACAAGAGTGCATCTGGTGCACTTGCTCAAATCAAGGAGAAACACTATGGAAACGCCTTGAAAGATTATCAAGGGAACATTCTGCTAGTGGGCATCAACTATGATAAAGCCACCAAAAAACACGAGTGTCTCATCGAGAAAATTCAAAAGTAGCCGTTTCCACATCTAACTCGTTGTTTCTCTTTGGAGTCTTTCAATAAAATTTTTCGCCACTTTCAAGGAAAGCCATCCCCTCCACTGACAAGAAAAACCGTCAACGCATGAGAGAAATCTCTCACGTTTGACGGTTTTCTTTTTTACCCTAAAAGTACTCTTGCTCTGCGCTGTACCTCTTTTTCGATCATCTTCAAGCGATTTGGCGGTAGATTATAACGTGTCGCTCTGCGGTCAAAATGGAAATCCAGCAGCTTATGGAGCATTGTACGGTGACGAGGTTTCATTGCACTCTTTGCAGCTGCAAAAAAATCATCGTATGCAAGCGGAAGCAGTGTGCGGGCATATTCATCAAATGCTTTCTGGTTGTCCCAAAGATCCGTTCCGCCGAGACTGAATAGCGAGTTTCCGTGGTCAAACAGCGGTGCGGGTGCCGCAATCGTGTTGGTCTTATTATCTACCAGCACACCAAAGTTTCCATAGTTGCGGTCTGTATTGCAGATGATCGCATCAAAGACCAGCATATCTTCCAGTGCATCCACAAAGTTCTGCCCTAACGTCTGATAATACACTAAAATCGCTTTTATTCCGCCTTTGGACACAAGCTGTCCGATGGGAATATAAGAATACTCTTTGCCGGTGAACAGCTCACACTTGGAACAAAGCGTCTTTTTCAGATCTTTTGTCAGGGTGTAGCGAATCGCATTCACACCCATCACCTGTGCAACTTGATAAGCATACAGTTCCGAGTACGGTTCAAATCCCAGATTACTGAACCCTGACGTGCCACCTTTATAAAGATAGATTTTTCCGTTTTGTCTGCGCCAGCATTTTGGCAGCATCCCGTTGGTCGAGAACTCCGGGCAGGACGCAAGCGAAGTTCGTATGCTGCTGCCATATCCTGTAAAGGCGATTGCTGCCAGCACCTGACTGAATCGGTTATCGTAAAGATTTACTTTTTCAAAGGTGTCACCGGAGCCCTCTGCATCTACCCAAAAGCAATCATTGAGTGAAAGACCTTTATTGGCTGCAATAATTCCAAGCGGTCGATTCAAAGAAAGCCCCACCTTAGAGAGCAGAGCGTCTACATACGCTCGGTTCTTCGGAATTGCGCGATGCCGCAGCCAGCGTTCTACACCATCTTCTGATACAGTCAGATTCAAAGGTAGAAAAGAACGGTTTTCTTCGTAGACCTTTATAATATGGAGGCCAGTATCTGCACTGTCCATGTTTGCTTCAAAGGTAAACAGCGGCAAATCAAAATGCCGGATGGTGTAGCGCACAGCGATTTCTCCTTTCATCCATGATCTTTTCCTTTATTGTACGGCATCAGAATCCGAATGAAAAGCACCGTCGTCATTCTGCACAAAATTCAAGGATAAAATTTTATACCAAAAAATCTGCAAAAATCGGGTTTCTGAGGTCATTTTGCCGTTCCTCTCCGAATTTTGCTACAGATCTGCTACAAACTTGCTACAAACGACTGAAAAGGGGGCCTCCTACACGTTTCATTATCAATATGCAAAAGTGAATCCGCTTCACTTTTGCATATCAAAAATCACGTAGGTACAAGAAAAAGCCGCTTACCTTTTCAGGTAAACGGCCTTACGTTTGGTGGAGAATTAGGGACTCGAACCCCAGACCCCCTGCGTGTGATGCAGGTGCTCTAACCAGCTGAGCTAATCCTCCATATTCGCTTGTGTTGTGCGCTCCGAACTGGAACGTGATTATTATAGCACGGCCTTTGCAGAAATGCAAGCCCTAATTTGAAATTATTTTACTTTTTTCGAAACACTTTCTCCGGCTGCAAAAATGGTGCGCTGACCGCCGGGCGTGCAACATTACCGCCGGGCAGCCGCATCGGCTGCACCCTGCACAAAAAATGTGCGGCAGGATGTTGCTCTTTGCCTGCAAATCGTGTATACTTGGGGCAGAAAGCCGTACAAAAGAAATCGAGGGATGAATATGACACTTCGCGGAATCATCACGCTGGTAATATTGGCTGTGCTGTTTGCGCTGGCTGTGGTCTGGATCTCCAGACAGGGCGGCTGGAAGGGTGAGGGCTGCAACGGCAATTGCGCCTCCTGCCACAGCCATTGCGAGGACCCGGACACCAAGAAGAAATAACCAAAACAGGGCTGCTGCACGAAACACGGTGCGGCAGCCCTGTTTTATGGTTGCTTTTCACGGCTTTTTGCTCAGAACGCGCCGCGCTGGGCGGCGTAGACAGCGATGGTGCTCAAAAGATCCTGCAACGCCTTCTGGTAGGTGGTGCGGCCGATGTGCAGCTGCTCCAAGATCTCGTCCTCCGGGCGCTGCTCAAAAAAGCGCATCCGCAGCAGGTCTGCCCGCATGGGGTCGTGCACCTGATAGTAGTCGAGGCCCTCATCAATGGCGCTTTGCCAGCGGCGGTTTTCCGGCGTGCGCGCCCAGTGCCGCTCGCCGTACTTGCGCAGGGCATTCCGGGTCACATCGCGCTGCTCCGGTGTCACTGGCGCTTCCCCCTTTTGGGCAGCTCCAGCGTTGCACTGCGCGAGAACCGGTTCTCGGCATCGAAAAAGCAGGCGTCCCGCTCGGCCATCGTCAGGCCCAGCATGGTGGAAAGCCGCTCGGCCTCGTCCAGCTTGAACTGGGTCTCGCCCAGCAGCTTGTGCCGCAGGGTGTTGCTGCTGATGTGCAGCACACTGGCCACATATTGCAGCTTGTAGCCGCTGTCCTGAATATAGGTGTAGATCAGATTCGTGTTTGCCATGGCTTCGCTCCTTTTTTGTAGTTCGCTGTGTTTGAAACAATCATTGGTTGTATTATACTCCGTTGTTGATTATCTGTCAACCTATTATTTCCAAAACGCGCTGTAATTGTTGATTTTCAGGAAATTTTCTGCTATACTCAAGGCAGAACACTGTATCGTACACCACAACACATAGTTTTCAGGAGAACTGTCATGTCTGATCTGTCCACCCGTGTCCGTCTGCGCCGGGAGCAGCTGGGTCTTTCGCAGGAGGAGCTTGCCCGGCGCATGGGCTACCGCTCCCGTTCCTCCATCACCAAGCTGGAAAAAGGCATCAACGACCTGCCCCAGTCCAAAGTGGAGGAGCTGGCGCAGGCGCTGGAGACCACTCCCGCCGCTCTGCTGGGGCTGGACGCGCCCTGCGCCTGTCCCCCGGGCTTTGAGCCGCTTCCCACCATGGTGCAGGTGCCGCTGATCGGCTCCATCGCCTGCGGCACCCCCATCACCGCCGAGCAGAACATTGAATGCTATATCGGGGTGCCCGCCGCGTGGCACGCGGATTTTGCCCTGACCTGCCACGGCGACAGTATGTCTCCCACGATATGCAACGGAGACATCGTATGCATCCGCTGCCAGCCCGAGGTAGAGCAGGGCGAGATCGCTGCCGTGCGGGTGGGCGAGGAAGCCACCCTCAAGCACTTCCACCGGCAGGGCGATGCCGTGATGCTGCTGGCCGATAACGCCGCCGTATGCCCGCCCATGTTCTACGCCGGAGAGCAGCTTTCGGAGCTGCACATCGAAGGCAAAGCCGTGGGACTTTGCCGCGGCTTATAAGATAAGGAGAGAAAGGAGCAGCCTGTGTTCGGCAAAAAGAAAATGTCCTCATCCTACGACCCCACCGCCCAGAAGCCGGTACTGCGATGCAGCATCTGCACCGGGGAGCAGGTGGCCGGGTTTCAGGATCTGCACACCGGCCATTTTACTGAGGTGCAGCTGATCCGCAGCCCGCAGGAATTGCAGGCCTTCCGCAGCCGGTACGGCATCCCCGCCGACTGTCCCATTGAAAAGATCTATTGAGCAAGGAGTTCATCATGCAGCAGGCACCTGAAGCCATGACCCTGAAGGTCATTGCCCATATCCACACCGCCTTTCCCACCAAGTTCGGCATCCCGCGCCAGAGCGGGCTGGTAGAAGAGCTGCGGGGCGAGATCATCTTTACCCCGGAATACCGCAACCCCGATGCCCTGCGCGGGTTAGAGGATTTCAGCCACATCTGGCTGGTATGGCAGTTTTCCGGCGCAGTACGGGAAAGCTGGTCCCCTACCGTGCGCCCGCCGCGCCTTGGCGGCAACACCCGGGTGGGCGTATTCGCCACCCGGTCACCCTTCCGGCCGAATCCGTTGGGACTTTCCAGCGTAAAGCTGGAGGCCATTGAGCAGCGCCCGGACGTGGGACCGGTGCTCATCGTGCGCGGTGCCGACCTGATGGACGGCACCCCCATCTACGATATCAAGCCCTATATCCCCTACGCCGACTGCCACCCGGACGCCGCCGAGGGCTTTACCGGGCAGACCCGCACCCACCATCTGGAAGTGTCCTGCCCGGAAGCGCTGTGGCAGACCGTACCGGAAGCCGACCGCGCCGCTTTGCAGGGCGTGCTTGCCAGTGACCCCCGCCCCTCCTACCAGCACGACCCGCAGCGGGTGTACGGCATGGAGTTTGCCGGGCTGGAAGTGCATTTTACCGTGGACGGTGATCAGCTCACCGTTCGGGACATCACCCTGTTATAAAAGGAGCTGTTCATGGAACTGCGGACTGTCAACACCTTTCTGCACATCGCCGAGCTGCACAGCTTTTTCCCGCACTGCGCGGCAGCTGGGCTACTCGCAGTCGGCGGTGTCCTCCCAAAATTGCACAGCTGGAAGCCGAACTGGGCACCCCGCTGTTTGACCGCGTGGGCAAAACGGTACGTCTGACCGATGCCGGCCAGACCTTTTTACGCTACGCCCGCACCCTGCTGGAAACTGCCCAGCAGGCGCAGGCCGCCTTGCAGCCCGCCCAGCAGGTGCGGGGCAGCCTGCGCATTGCGCTGGCGGATTCCGTATGCAGCACCTTTTTGCCGGGACTATTGCAGCGCTACCACGCCCGCTGCCCGCAGGTGGAACTGGTGCTGCATACCGCTTCCACGGACGAGATGCTGCAATTGCTGAGCACCAATCAGGTAGACCTTGTCTACACGCTGGACCAGCCCCTTTTGCAGCCTGCGCTGGTGCTGGCGGCAGACGTACCGGAGCCGGTGTGCTTCATTGCGCCGCCGCAGCATCCGCTGGCGCAGGAAAACACCATCCCGCTGGACCTTCTGCCCCGGCAGGAATTCCTGCTTACCGAGCGGGGCATGAGCTACCGGGACGCGCTGGACCAGTGCATGGCGGCGCACGGTCTTGCCATCCACCCCTATCTGGAGCTGGGCAGCGCCGCGCTGCTGTGCCAGATGGTGGAGCAGGGCATGGGGCTTTCCTTTTTGCCGGAGTATATCGTGCGCAGCGCACTGGCCGAGGGGCGTCTGGCGCGGCTGAACGTGCCGGACTGCACCGTCATGATGCACCGGCAGCTGTTCTACCACCGGGATAAATGGGTGACCCCGCAGATGAACGTGTTCATCGAGCTGGTGCGGCAGGGCGCACAGACAAAATGATTTGGAATGCCCGCCGCGTTGCTTTGGGCATATTCAGCGGAAAAATTATTTTTATTTCGGGGTTCAGAAACGCCTGTGGGCGTTTCTGAACCCCATTTTCACGGGAGGGTTTTCCGTTTTCCATAAACGAAAAACCGCCGAAGGTTTCCCTTCGGCGGTCTTTCGTATGATAGGAGGATCAAAAATGATCTTTGCTAAGTCTTAGTTCAGGATGGTCTGCTCGGTCTCGACGTCGAACAGGTGCACCTTATGGGGATCGAATGCAACGCGGACGGTGTCTCCGTTGCGAGCCTTGGAGGTGGGAGCAACACGAGCAGTCATCTTGTTGCCCTTGTACTCCAGGTACAGGTAGATCTCAGCGCCCATCATTTCGGAAACATCGACCTTAGCATCCAGCTGGCAGTCGGTGTGCTTTGCCATAAACTCGGGCTCGTCATCGATATCCTCGGGACGGATGCCCATCTTGATCTTCTTGCCAACGTAGGAATCCAGCTTGCCGTCGGCGGTCTTTTCCTTGGGCAGGGGGATCACGTCACCACCCAGATCAACACCGTACAGGTCACCCTTCTTGATCAGGGTACCGTCCAGGAAGTTCATCTGGGGGCTGCCGATGAAGCCTGCAACGAACATATTGCAGGGCATATCGTACAGGTTCTGCGGGGTATCGACCTGCTGGATGATGCCGTCCTTCATAACCACGATACGGTCGCCCATGGTCATAGCCTCGGTCTGGTCGTGGGTAACGTAGATGAAGGTGGTAGCCAGCTTCTTGTGCAGCTTGATGATCTCGGTGCGCATGGAGGTACGCAGCTTAGCATCCAGGTTGGACAGGGGCTCGTCCAGCAGGAAGACTGCCGGGTTACGAACCATTGCACGGCCCAGAGCAACACGCTGACGCTGACCACCGGACAGAGCCTTGGGCTTGCGATCCAGCAGGTGCTCGATCTCCAGGATCTTAGCAGCCTCGTGCACGCGCTTGTCGATCTCGTCCTTCGGGGTCTTGCGCAGCTCCAGACCGAAAGCGATGTTCTTGTAAACGGTCATGTGGGGGTACAGAGCGTAGCTCTGGAACACCATGGCGATATCACGATCCTTCGGGGGAACGTCGTTGATCAGACGGCCGCCGATGTACATCTCGCCCTTGGAGATTTCCTCCAGACCGGCGATCATACGCAGGGTGGTGGACTTGCCGCAGCCAGAGGGGCCGACGAAGATGATGAACTCCTTATCCTGGATCTCCAGGTTGAAGTCGGTAACAGACGGGGCAGTTGCGCCCGGATAGATCTTGTAGATGTGCTGGCAGCTAATGGAAGCCATAATCGTTATCCTCCGTAAATATTTGGTGTTTCACGCCCTTGACGGCGTGTTGTTTCGTTGGTACTATAATAGCAGATAATTTTGTGATATAAAATAGCATTTTATTGATTAGAGGTGTCAGATATTGCTGTTTGACTGGAACACCATCGCCGCGCCGGCTGCACTGCTGGACGTGCAGCTTTCCGCGCCCCGCACTCTGACCGGCGAGGGGCTGTGGGTCTGCCTTGTTTCCAGTGGCCGATGCACAGCCTCCCTGCCCGGGGCGTCGGCCACGCCCGCCGGCTCTGTGCTGGTGCTGCCGCCGCAGTCCGCTGCGGCGGGACACCTGATTTTGAGCCGCGCCCCGCTCACCCTGACCCCGGAGGACAGCTGCCACCTGTTGTGCGTCCAGCTGACCGGGCAGGCCAGCACGCAGTTTTTAAACGGCCTGCGGGAGCTGCCCTACCTTGCCAAAGGCGAGACCTGTCCTGCCGCCGCCGAGCTGATGGGGCGCCTTGCGGAGGAAAAGCCCACCCACAGCCGCGCCCGCAGCCAGCTGGTCTTTGCCCTGCTGTGCGAACTGGCGGATGCCGACAGCGCCGCGCCAGCCCTGCCCCCGCTGGTGCAGGCCGCTATTGAGGACATCCGCGCCAATTACGCCGGGCTGTACGGCGTGGAGGAGCTCAGCGAACGGCTGGGCGTCTCCAAAAGCCATCTGGTGCGCACCTTTACCGCCTCCGTGGGCGTGCCGCCGGGCAAGTACCTGACCACCGTGCGCATCGAAGCCGCACAGCGGCTGCTGCTGCACCGGGAGTATACGCTGGACGTGGTGGCCAGCCTGTGCGGTTTTTCCGGGGCCAACTACCTGTGCCGGGTCTTCAAAAAAGAAACCGGCCAGTCCCCTGCACAATGGCGGGCACTGACCGGTCGCGCCGCACAGTCCGGGCTTACGCCCGAGGAGACCATGCGGGAACAGGAGATGTATATTTAAGCCGTCTCGGCCTTTTTTCTGCGCAGCAAAAACAGGGTCAGCAACGCGGTGA
>ENA-OQDT01000609-OQDT01000609.1-human-gut-metagenome-genome-assembly--contig:-NODE-609-length-23183-cov-5.493407_pt1 | contig 23183 bp, 21 predicted proteins | sample MGYA00242786_ERZ504617 | MGnify/ENA primary metagenome ERZ504617 (study PRJEB26092, sample SAMD00036337) | human gut metagenome | host: Homo sapiens | study: EMG produced TPA metagenomics assembly of...
TGGCGGTTTATTTCTGTTGCACTGGTCTGGGAGTCACCTCCACCGGACGTTATCCGGCATCCTGCCCTGTGAAGCCCGGACTTTCCTCGTCTGAACCCTTTCGTCTGTCCAGCCGCGATCACCTGGCCTGGCTGCGCACCTGCTATTTTAACACAGGTGTATAGACTTGTAAAGTTGGAATTTGTTTCTGCTACATGGAAATCCATCCAAATGCATTTGCCACAGAGCTGAAAAGAATAATCGCTGCAAAGATTGGGCAAAGATACCGGATCATAAAATTAAAGATTCGTTTTCTGCGGAAAGTGCCACCTTCCTGCAGTACTTCATCTTCAATCTTCTTTATACCGACTACTCTGGATATCAGAATACAGGTAGCAATCGCTGCAATCGGCATCATGACAGAGTTCGTCAGGAAATCAAAGAAATCAAGGAACTGCATTCCAATAACCTTAACACACGCCAGAGGACCATAGCCAAGAGAAGAAAGACTTCCGAGAACAACCATGATAACTCCGATAAATACTGTTGCCTTCTTGCGTCCCCATTTCAGTTCATCCTGAAAAGTAGATACTGCACTCTCAGTCAGTGCAATAGAACTGGTCAAGGCTGCACAGAGAACCAGTACAAAAAACAGGATTCCAACCAGAGTTCCAAATCCCATGCTTGCGAATACCTTCGGAATCGTAATAAACATCAGTGCCGGTCCTGCCTGTAACGTATCCGGTTCTCCACCGGAGAATGCAAACACTGCCGGAATGATCATCAGACCTGCCATCATCGCGATCGCTGTGTCAAAAATTTCTACATTTTGTGTAGAACCTTCAATAGACACATCCTTTTTTCATATAAGAACCAAAAGTTTACCAGAATACCCATTGCGATCGACAGGGAATAAAACATCTGTCCCATTGCCGCAACCACTGTCATCCAAGAGAAGTTTTTGATATTTGGTATCAGAAAATATTTCACGCCTTCCAGTGCTCCTGGTCTTGTTACCGAATAAACGACAATGACTATAGACAGGAATACCAGTATCGGCATCATTAATTTGGAAACTCGTTCCACGCCATTCTGCACACCTGCATAAATGATCACCAGCGTAAGCAGTGCAAAGAACAGGAAACAGGTTTCTGTAGAAAATCCATCCGCTATAAAAGCAGAAAAATATCCGTCTTCGGCAAGAGTCTGACTGCCTCCCTTTACATACTCCACTAGGTATTTAATTACCCAGCCACCGATCACGGAATAATACGGCACGATCAGAACCGGTATGATCGCATTAATCCAACCGCCCAAAGACAGCCACTTTGATTTACCAAAAGCTCCAAACGCACCTACCGGACTTTTCTTTGTCATGCGTCCCAGAGCTGTCTCTGCCACGATCATAGAATATCCGAAAGTCAATGCCAGAATGATATAGATCAGTAAAAAAATTCCACCGCCGTACTTTGCCGCCAGATAAGGGAATCTCCATATATTCCCAAGCCCTACTGAAGCACCGGCTGCAGACAGCACAAATCCGATCTTCCCGGAAAATGTACTTCTCTCATGTTTGTGTTTCTCCATAATTCTTCCTTTCCCGTCACATTTTTCATATTCTTTCTTTATGTCTTCTCAATTTCCGCCCATATGATGATACCACGCTTTTATCTCTCAGGCAAACAATATATAAAAAAATACAGAGCTTATATTTTCCTGCCAGGCGTCCGCTCGTCAATTCAAGCCCTACCGGAGCACCAACGTCCACTCCTGTCGATCCACAACCTCACCGATCACCCCGGCCTGCAAACCAGACTCATCCAACCGCTTCATAATCTCCGGCACATCCCTCTCCGGAACCGCCGCCAGCAATCCCCCGGAAGTCTGCGGATCAAACACCAGATCCTCCCTCCAGAGCTCTGCCACACTTTTCACTCCGGTTTTCTCAGCAAACTCCCGGTTCCTGTAAGCCCCACCCGGAATCAATCCCATAGAAGCAAACTCCTCCACATCCGGAAGCACCGGCAACTTCTCCGTATCGATCACAATCGTCCGGTCACTGGCCACAGCCATCTCCGTAGCATGTCCCCCAAGACCAAACCCCGTCACATCTGTACAGGCATGAACCTCAAACTCTTTAAAAACCTCACAGGCATCTCGGTTCAGTTTCTTCATGGAATCCAAAACCGCCTTACGTGCACCTTCCGTCACCAGATCCGCCTTGATCGCCGTATTCACGATCCCCGCACCCAGCGCCTTCGTCAGGATCAGCTTATCCCCGGTCTGCGCTCCAAAATTCTTCCAGAACTTCCTCGGATCTACAAAACCCGTCACACTGAGCCCATACTTTGGTGTGTCATCCTGGATCGTATGGCCACCGGCAAGAACCGCACCAGCCTCCATCACCTTATCCGCACCACCACGCAGGATCTCCCCGAGGATCTCCACATCCATATCCTTCGGAAACGCCACAATATTCAAAGCTGTCTTCGGAGTTCCACCCATAGCATACACATCACTCAATGCATTGGCCGCCGCGATCTGCCCGAAATCATAAGGATCATCTGCCACCGGAGTAAAAAAATCCAGTGTCTGGATCAGTGCCAGATCTTCGGAAACCTTATAAACGGCCGCATCGTCTGAAGTGTCCGTTCCAATCAGAAGATCCGGATCACAGAACTTTGGCAGCCCGCCAAGAACTCCCGCCAGAGTCCCCGGTCCTACCTTAGCTGCACAGCCACAATTTGGAGCCAGTTTTGTCAGTTGTACTTTTTCTTTCATGATCACTTTCCCTTTCCTTTAAGCCCTGTAAATCCCGTCGTCTATCCGCAGTACCACAGAGGACTTTACCTTTTCCGATTCACGCTCAAAAGGCTCCACACACCACAGATCCCATGCACAGAGAAATCCTGATCTTCTCATCTTTGTGCCAGCCGATATCTGCACTGCATAGAGCCTTATATCTACACATAGCTTTTTTTATTTATACAATTAATTTATACATTAAAACAACTACCGCCAATAAACTCCCTCAGAAGCGAATTAAACGGAACGCCTTCACTGGGCACCGGCACAAAATAATCCAGGAACTTCAAAAGCCGCTTCGCCTCCTGATACTCAGGTTCACTCTTGTCAATTCCAAAAAGCAGCGGTTCCGCATAAACCTTCAGGCAGGCAAGCTCATACACAAGAGCAGAATTAAACATCACATCTGCTTCCTCCTGGAACGGAAAAATATTCTGCTCCTCGCCTCTCCGTACAGAAGGCCACCTTGCAATGGTATCCTTTGCGGAAGTTCCACGTGTACGTGCATCACGGACAATTCGGCGGATCAGCCTTCCATCCGTTGTGGGAATCCGGTTATGCTCATCAATGTTCAGCTGTGTCAGCGCACTGATATAGATCTTAAACTTGCTCTCTTTTGGAAGGGCATAACTCAGTTTGTCATTAAGCCCGTGAATGCCTTCGATGACCAGGATATCATCTTTTCCAAGCTGAAGCTGGTCTCCTCGGTATTCCCTGCATCCGGTCTTGAAATTAAATGTAGGAAGATCCACAATTTTCCCGAAAGGAGATTCAGCATGTCTTCATTAAACTGCTTCGTGTCAATGGCTTCCAGACACTCATAATTCTTTTCTCCGAATTCATCCAACGGCGTATGTTCACGATCCACAAAATAATTATCCACAGCAATAGGATGCGGCTTCAAGCCATGAGCAGAAAGCTGAATCGATAATCTGTGAGAAAAACTGGTCTTTCCGGAAGAAGACGGGCCTGCGATCATTACGAACTTTACATTGCCCCTTCTCCGGATCTCCTCGGCGACCGAAGAAATCTTGGCCTCATGAAGTGCCTCCTGGATCAGCATCAGGCTCTGCACACCTTCTTTTGTGATCCGGTCATTGAGATCTCCCACAGTGGCAACATCCAGCTTATCGCCCCACTCTTCCGATTCCTTCTGCACACGAAAGATCTTATCCTGAGGTTCAAAAGGCTCCAGCACATCCGGGTTCTTCTGCCTCGGAAGGATCAGCACAAAGCCTTCATCATAAAGCTGCAGATCAAAATACTTCACATAGCTGGTATCCGGTGCCATAAATCCGTAAAAATAATCCTCAAAATTTTCCAAGCTGTAAATATTCACTCTGGAAACCCGCCGATAACGGAACAGCTTTTCTTTATCATACATATGATGCCTGTGGAACATGGAAACGGCATCATCCGTGCTGACACTGCGTTTGCAGATTGGAAGCTTCCGGTCTACCAGTTCCCGCATCCGCACCTTCACCCGGTCAAGAAGCTCCTGATCCAGGGTAGCACTGCCTTTCATGGTAAAATAAAGAGCATTTCCAATAGAATAATGGATCACAACATGATCCACATTCTCTTTTCCGGCTACATCAAAAATTGCCTTCAAAAGAATAAAGATCGCACTTCTCCGATAGGTTTTTCGACCGGCACTGTCCTTTGCGGTTATAAATCCCAGTGTACAGTCATGCCTCAGCTTCTTGTGAAGCTCACGGAGCTTTCCGTTCTCAGTCACAAGGATCACCGGATACTCTGTTTTGCCCTCATAATCCCTTATGATCTCAGAATACGGTGTCATTTTGGGATATTCCCTTGTTTCTCCGTTTATGGTCACTTTAATCATTGTCTGTTCCATAACAATCACCTCCACAGGCTTATATTTGTACTGCTGTCACATATCATGAACGCGATCCTTTTACGATCTGTGTTCATAAAACAGTATATGGATTTTTCACACTGGCGCAGGTTGTCTTAAGCGCAGGGAATGCCTCATTCAGCTCCTTCTCCATAGCTTCCGCAAAAATATACTCCGTACCGTAATGTCCGGCATCTACGATTGCCAGACCATCTGCCATAGTATCGATGGCAGTATGATAATCAATATCTCCTGTCACATATACATCCGCACCGGCGGCCATTACATCACCGATCATACTCTTTCCGCTTCCTGTACAGATTGCCACAGTCTCGATCTTCCGGTCCAGATCACCGTAAACCCGCACATCCGGAATATGATTACATTCTTTTACATATTTTCCAAACTCACCAAGAGTCATAACATGGGAAAGCTTTCCCACTCTTCCGAATCCCTCCGGCTGCTCCCCGGATCCATCAGTAACTGTAAGCACCCTTGTATCCTGAAGCTTCAGATGATCTGCGCTTAGATCTGCCATTCCGATCACATCATAATTGGTATGCATGGCAAAATACGGGATATCCTCCTTTATCAGACGGAGGATCTTTCTTCCGGTAAAGGTATGATTGTTGATCTTTTTGATCCCGGAAAAGATCATTGGGTGATGGGTAAGGATCATGTCCGCACCGGACGCAACCGCCTCATCCAGCACCGGTTCTGTAAGATCCAGTGCAAGAAATACATGGGAAATCTCTTTCTGGTCATCTCCCACCAGCAATCCCACATTATCCCAGTCCTCCGCAAATTTTTGCGGATGGTGCTCATTCAGCCATTCGATCAGTTCATATGCTTTCATATCGTTTCAGAGCTGTATGGATCAGCTCCATTTCCTCCTTTACTTCTGCCAGACGAGTTTTTGCGGAAACAGATTCTGCCCCGGAAAGACCGGCAAGTATTTTCTTACGGATCATTTCCTCTCGGAGAAGATACTCTTTAAGGACCGGGTGACGTTTTTCCAGAAGGAGCGGTCCAAACCAGGCCTCTTCCTCTGTGTAAACAGTCTTTTTTCCCGAATTATTGCGTACCGCTTTCATCATAGGATAAAATTTTCCGTCTTCTTTTATCATTTCTTCCCTTACGATCTCCCAGCCGATCTCAGAAAGAAAATGCCGGAAATGAGGAAGGTCCGACTGAGGCTGCAGGATCAGTTCCTGAAACCCCTCCCGGACCTTCGCTCCATCCTTCAATATCCTTTCCATCAGAGGACCACCCATTCCCGCAATCACCAGGGTATCACCTTCTCCTGGCTCAAGCTTCGCAAGCCCGTCGCTCAAACGGGTCTCTATGTAATCTTCAAGGCCATAACGAGTAATATTCTCCCTGGCTCTTGAAAGCGGTCCCGGACGTACATCCATGGCAATGGCTGACGGAACTGTTTTTTCACTGACAAGCCAGATCGACAGATAGCCATGGTCACATCCTACGTCTGCCAGCCGGTTTCCTTTTGTTACCATACCGGCAATAGCACGAAGACGCATGGAAAGCTGTACAGATATATTTTTATCAGTCAAGATAATCCTTCAGCTTGCGGCTGCGGCTGGGATGACGCAGCTTGCGCAGAGCTTTTGCCTCGATCTGACGGATACGCTCTCTTGTGACATTGAACTCTTTACCAACTTCCTCCAGAGTTCTGGCACGTCCGTCGTCCAGTCCGAAACGGAGGCGGAGGACCTTCTGCTCACGGTCAGTAAGCGTACTTAAGACTTCTACCAGCTGCTCCTTCAGAAGTGTAAATGCAGCTGCATCTGCTGGTACCGGAACATTATCATCCTGGATGAAATCGCCAAGATGACTGTCTTCCTCCTCACCGATAGGAGTTTCCAGAGATACCGGCTCCTGGGATATCTTAAGAATCTCACGTACACGGTCCACCGGCATGTCCATCTCCTCAGCGATCTCCTCCGGCGTAGGTTCACGTCCAAGCTCCTGGAGCAGCTGACGGGAAACACGGATCAGCTTGTTAATGGTCTCAACCATATGCACAGGGATACGGATGGTACGTGCCTGATCTGCAATGGCTCTTGTGATAGCCTGACGGATCCACCAGGTTGCATAGGTACTGAACTTGTAGCCTTTTCTGTAATCAAATTTTTCAACGGCTTTGATAAGACCAAGATTTCCCTCCTGGATCAGATCAAGGAACAGCATTCCACGTCCAACATAACGCTTTGCAATGCTGACAACAAGACGGAGATTGGCTTCTGCCAGACGTTTCTTGGCAGCTTCATCACCCTTTTCCATTCTCTTGGCAAGCTCGATCTCCTCATCTGCACTTAACAGACTGACTTTACCGATCTCTTTCAGGTACATACGGACCGGATCCTCAATGCTGACACCTTCCGGTACAGAGAGGTCGATCTTATCAAGCTCTACCTCTTCTTCATCTTCCATCCCATCCATATCCATATCGTTATCAAGGAGGAGTTCGTCACCGCTGTTTTCTGTGATACGGAGAACGTCCACACCGCTGGCCTCCAGGAAGTCAAAAACCTTCTCCATCTGATCCACTTCCAGTGGAGAGTCCTTGAAAAAGTCGCTGATCTCCTGATATTCCAGCACATTCTTTTTCTTTTTCGCAAGTTCAAGAAGCTCTACAAGTTTCTCGCTGAATTTTGCCATATTCATTTCCATAGGTGCTCTATACCTCCATATAGTGTTTATATTTTATCCTTAATTGAAAGAAATATGCAGCTGCTGCCTCTTTCTTCCAAGGTCTTCCAGTTCTTTTTTTGCTTTTATCAGTTCCTGAAGCCCGGTCATGTCTGACGGATCCCAGGTACGGTTTTTTTCTTTGAGGCTTTCTTCCTTGATCCGAAGCAGCGCATCGGAAAAAGCCCTCTGCTGTTCTCCTTCGTTTTCCAGATGAATGGTAGCGTTAAAAAGAGATGCCACCTCCCGCTGCTCCTCACTGTCTGTAAAGGCGTTGAGAAGCTTTCCCGGATTGGTCTCTCCTTCCTTATGCTGGTCAAACAGCATCTGGGCTACCTCTTTATACAGCGGTACCACAAAATCGGAAGGGGAAATGTATTTTTCCACCTGTTCGAAAATGCCCGGATAATTTACAAGCCAGGTCAGCATCAGCTTCTGTGCTTTGTCTGCGGCGGATTCCTTTTTCTTTGTTTCCGGAGTCCCGGACTTTGGCTGGATCCGTTTCTCTGCAGGCGTCCCCTTCAGAGCCAGTGTGTTGACCCTTTTCCGGATATCCTCCGTGCCCACTCCATAGCGGCCATATTCCTTTACGATGGCTTCTATATAAAGATTCCTCTCCAGTTCATCGGAAAGCTCCAGGAGCATCCCGGCACACCGCTCAAAAAACTGATTCTGTCCCTGGGGTGCATCCATGGTAAATTCCTGTTCCGCAATGTGCACACGGAACATAAAGCTGTCCATGGCCCGGTTCAGACGTTCCTCAAAGGCCTCCGCTCCTTCGTTCTTGATGAACTCGTCCGGATCCTTCCAGGGCTTCAGGCTTACTACCCTGGACGTGACTCCCGCCTCCCGCAGGATCGGGATCGCACGAAGTGCTGCCCGGATTCCTGCACCGTCACTGTCATAAAGAAGCAGAACTTCCTTGGTGTAACGTTTCACAAGACTTGCATGTCCGGAGGTCAGTGCAGTTCCAAGCGACGCCACTGCATTGGTAAAGCCTGCCTGATGCATGGCGATCACATCCATATATCCCTCGCAGAGGATCAGATAATTCTTCCTGGTGGTCCTGGCCACATTCAGCCCGTAAAGATTCCGGCTCTTATCAAAGATCTTCGTCTCCGGTGAATTCAAATACTTGGGCTTGCCATCTCCCATGACACGACCTCCGAAACCAATGACCCGGTTGTTTACATCCATGATCGGGAAGATCACACGGTTCCAGAACTTATCATACATGCCTCGCCGCTCATCTACATTGAACAGGCCGGATTCCCTGAGAAGTTCATCACTGTAGCCCTTACCCTTAAGATATTTGTACAGGTCATCACTATACTTGTCCGAATATCCAAGACCAAATTTACGGATGGTTTTCCTCGGAGAGACCTCTTCCCGTGAGATATCCGTAAGCAGTCTTTCCGCCTTCTCTCCGGAGCTGATAATAAAAATACTGTGCTGCCAGCTTGTTGATCTCCAGAAGATTTGCTCTCTGTTCTGCTTTTTCTCTGGCTTCTCTGGAATACTCGATCTTCGGAAGCTCTACCCCTGCCCGGTCAGCCAGATGTGACAAAGCCTCACCAAACGAGTAATTCTCATATTCCATGATAAAATTGTATACGTTTCCTCCTGCCCCGCAGCCAAAGCAGTAATACATCTGCTTGGATGGTGTTACGGAAAAGGAAGGGGTTTTTTCATTATGGAAGGGACACAGCCCAAAATAGGAGCTCCCCTCCGTGTCAGTTTCACATACTGGGATATCACGTCTACAATGTCATTTTTCATTCGGACTTCTTCTATGATGTCATCTGAATACCGCATGCTTATCCCTCTTTTCCATTTAATAGACCTCCCAGGCTCTCGGTATATAGATCTCCCTGAATTTCTCCATGGAATACTGATCCGTCATTCCCGAAATATAATCACATACTGCCTGTTCCTTAGGTACTCCCCGGTATTCCACCAGTTCCCTGTATTCCCGGGACATCGCCTCCGGATGGTCAGTATAATATCCGTACAGTTCACTCAGCATCTGGATCACTTTATCCTCTTCCTTCCTGGCAACCGGAATTAAGAAGTCAATATTTTTTAGATTATATATTGGCTTTTAGCAATCGAACTAATTTACCTAAGGTTAATAAGAGCCAGGTGGAAGGATTTGTACTGCCTCTACCCCCAATAGAACTTCAAAACCAGTTCTCAGACTTTGTTGTATCCACAGACAAATCAGGCGGTTATGACAGGAGAATCCACGGTTTTCTGGTTCGGTTTTGGTTATCATCAATTCTGCATTTCTGTTTGCAAAGCTTCTGCTACAATGCTATCATAGAAAAAGAGAATTATATAGAAATCAGGAGATAAAATAAATGGAATTATGGGATATATACGATGTAAACAAAAAACTGACCGGCCGTACGATGAAGAGAAATGACTGGTGTCTCAAAGACGGAGAATATCATCTGACGGTTCTGGGTGTTGTGGCAAGACCGGACGGTACTTTTCTGATCACAAAGCGTGTGATGACCAAAGCCTGGGCACCTGGATGTTGGGAAGTTTCCGGAGGTGCTGCACAGGCAGGGGAAGCTTCTTACGAGGCGGTTCTTCGGGAGGTGGAGGAAGAGACCGGACTGGATGCACGGAATGCACAGGGCGGTTATTTATTTACCTATAAAAGAGAAAACCCAGGCGAAGGCGACAATTATTTTGTTGATGTCTATCGTTTTGTGATGGATATTGATGATGCAGATCTGAAACTTCAGACAGAAGAGACCGATGGATATATGTTTGCGACAAAAAAAGCAGATTGAAGCATTTGCTGCAGAGGGTAAATTTTTGCATTACGACAGTATTAGAAAGGCTTTTGAAATTTGAAAAAAAATGATTGAAAATAAGAAACCGGACTGGAGAAAATATTTGCTTTATACCTTGTCAGCAGCAATGCTGACAGCACCGCTTTTTGTACCTGGAATGGTACGGGCAGCAGAACCGGAAAGTGAGTACAAAAAAGAGAGTGGGCAGGACAAAGAAGAATCAAAAAGTCCGGTGTCATGGAAGTTTAAAGATGGGGTTCTGACGGTGTCCGGAGAAGGTGAAATGCTGGATTATTCCGGAACAGAAGAAGTTCCATGGATTGCAGTAAGGGATTCTGTAAGAAAAATTGTAATAGAAGAGGGAATTACTTCCATTGGAAAGCAGAGTTTTCGAATTTGAAAATCTTGAGGAAGTTGTATTTCCGGAAACATTGAAAATAATCGGAAATGGTGCGTTTTTTTGAATGCAGCAGTCTTGCACAGGTCATTCTGCCGGAAAGTGTGGAAAGGCTTGGCGCCGGAGCTTTTGCAGGCTGCCGTTCTCTGGCTTCTTTTTCCGGAAAAGGTGTTGTTATTTTTGGAAATTTTGTATTTGAAAGAACGGCGCTGACTTCTTTTGAAATTCCGGAAAAGACAACGAAGGTCAGTGCACTGACCTTTCTTGGGACACCGGTTGGAGAATACACGGTACAGTCCGGTAACACAGAATTCTCTGCAAAAGATGGTGTGTTGTTTAACGCAGATAGAAGTAAACTGGAGATTTATCCTGCAGAAAAAGAAGAAAAAGGTTATCAGATTCCAGAGGGATGTACCGAGATCGGGCGCTATGCTTTCCGGGATGTCAAAAACCTTAAGAGTATCGATCTGACAGGAGTTGTCTCACTTGAGGAAGGGGCATTTTACGGAGCTTCGCTCTCCGGCAAACTGATCCTTCCGGACAGTCTGACAAAACTGGAAGGCGGTTTTCTTTTTGAAAACTGTACAGAACTTACATCGGTAGATTTTGGAAAGGGACTTGAAGAAACCAGTTATCGCATGTTTGAAAACTGTACGGCGATAAAACAGGTCAATGCAGGAAATCATCTGAAAAAAATCGCGGCAAGAACCTTTACAGGCTGCGATGCACTTACAGAAGTAAAGCTTCCGCAGTCCATAACCTGGGCAGATGAGCATGCATTTCCGGATACTGCGAAGGTAACGTGTGAAAATACAGAACTGGTTCGTTTCGGGAAAAATGGTTTTCACTATGCCGAGCAGGTTTCTGTTCTTGGAACAAGAGATTATCAGATGACATTTCAGGTTTTGAGTCTTGTGAATGAAGAAAGAAAGAAGCAGGGACTTTCACCAGTCAATATGGATGCCGGACTGCTGCAGTCAGCTATGAAAAGGGCAGAAGAACTGTCACTGTTGTTTTCACATACAAGACCGGATGGAACAAGCTGTTTTTCAGTGAATCAGGATATGGCGGCAGAAAATATTGCAATTGGGAGTACAAATGCAGTTGAAGTTATGAAAATGTGGATGGCTTCGACAGAGCAACGGGAAAATATTCTGAAAAAGGATATTCACAGTATTGGCATTGGATGTTTTTTTGTAAATGGCAGTTATATGTGGACGCAGCTTTTTTCAGAGAAAAGCATTACCGGAAACTGTGTACAGCCGGCAAATGCGAACACAACACCACGTATGGAACTTTTAGCGGATCCTTTTGCGGAAGCGGCAGACCTTGCAAAGAGTATGGTTGGTACTTCTGAAAAATATAAATACAAGGCAAAGATTCGTCTGATGGGAGGACTGCGCGTGGGGGATGCAAAACAGGCAGCGTTTTGTATTGTAAATCCGGGATTTTCGGCATTTTCCGTTCCTGTTTACACAAACATTACCTGGAGCTCCGGCGATTCTTCCGTGGCTTTAGCAGATACATCCGGTAAAATGATCGGATTAAAAACAGGAAATACCATAATACAGGCAAAGACAAAATATTATTCAGCAAGCATGGCACTTACGGTGGCAGAAGCAAGAAAAGATACGGACGATGAAGAAGAGAAGCCAGATCCTGTTCCGGAGCAGAAAAATAAAATTCTTCGTATTGGCGGGGCAAAGTACAAAGTTACGACTGCTGCGGCAAAGAAAAGAGAAGTACGTTATATGAAGCCAATAAAACAAAAAAAAGTGATCCAGATCCCGGCATCGATACAAGGTCAAAGGTATTATGTACAAGGTAACTTCCATAGCACCGAGGGCTTTTAAAGGAAATAAAAAAGTAACAAGTGTGACTATCGCAGGTTCGATAGAGCGAATCGGAAAGAGGGCATTTTATAACTGCCCGAATCTTGAAAAAATCATCATACGCACAAAAAGACTGAAGAAAAAAAAGAGTAGGTGTACAGGCATTTGCAAAGCTTTCGAAAAAAACGGTGATTTACGTACCAAAACGAAAGCGGAAAGCATATAAAAAACTGCTGAAAGCAAGAGGAGCCGCAAAAGCGAAGATAAAGTAAGAGAAAAGGAGACTATTTATGCATTGGAGAAAAGTATTACTTTGGACATTATCGGCAGCAATATTGACAGCACCTGTTTATCTGTCAGGAATAAATGTAACAGCAGCACCGATTATGCAGGAAAATAAGACAGAAGCAGACAAGATAAAAGAAGAGAAAAAAGAGCCGGTTTCCGGATATGAAGAAGAATTTCAGAAAAACAATGAAAAAGTTTCGGAAACAATGAAAAATAAAAAAGTTTCACGGACAGCACAAAATGAAAGCTGTGGTGAAACAGCTACATGGGCATTGGACAATGGAGTGCTGACAATTTCAGGAACCGGTGCAATCGCAGATTATTCGGATACTTCTGAGATTCCATGGAAAGACCAGAAAAAAACAATTACAAAGATCGTGATTGAAAATGGAATTACAGAGATAGGAATACAGGCTTTCTATGATTGTACAAATGTGACAGAAGTCGTATTTCCTGATACACTGACAACGATAAAAAGAGGAGCATTTTTTCAGTGCTACAGTCTGGAAGCAGCTATGCTGCCAGATGGCGTCACGACTTTGGAGCAGGGAGCTTTTGCAAAATGCAGTTCGATGATGCAATATTCCGGAAAAGGTGTGACTTCTTATGGACGGTTTGTATTTCAGGATACGGCACTTACTTCGTTTGAAATTCCAAAAGGCGTGACGGATATCGAATCACTGGTCTTTTTAAATTGCGGCATCGAAGAGTATACTCTGGCAGAAGGAAATGAGACTTATATGGTAAAAGATGGTATACTGTTCAGCAAATCAGGTGATGAGCTGGTTATTTATCCGGCAGAAAAGAGGGACGAAACGTATCAGATTCCGGAAGGATGCACGAAAATCGCAGATTATGCATTCCGGGGCGTGAGCCGTCTGAAAACTGTGGATTTAGGAAAAATCACCACACTTGGAGAAGGAGCTTTTTACAGTGCATCGCTTACCGGAGAACTGGTTCTGCCGGACAGTCTGACTACACTGGAGGGCGATTTTACATTTGAAGCGTGTCGGGGACTTACATCTGTAAAATTCGGAGACGGTCTGAAGCAGACGGTATATCGTATGTTTGAAGATTGCAGCGGATTGACTGCGATTGATTTTGGGGATGCGCTGGATTATCTGGAGATGCGAACTTTTTTAGGATGCAACAGTCTGAAGGAAGTGACACTCCCGGATCGAATGACAGACTGGGGCGGTTCTGTTTTTAACAGTTGTAAGAGTCTGGTCACCTTTCGGGCAGAGAATCTTAAAGAAGTGGGTTATGCAGATTTTGCCCAGTGTTATGATCTGGAGCATGTTTATCTTGGAAAAGTAGAGAGAATCAATCGACAGGCATTTACTTATTGCAGGAGCCTGGAAGAGATCACACTGCCGGCGACAACGCAGTGGGTCGATGAAAATGCATTTCCACAGGGCGTAAAAATCACCTGCGAAAATAAAGAACTGATTCCGTTTGGAAATAACGGGCTTCATCGTGCAGAGTATGTTTCCATCAGCGGAACAAGAGATTATCAGAAGGCTTATGAAGTACTTGCACTTGTCAATGCAGAGCGGAAAAAAGCAGGACTTGGAGAATTAAAAATGGAAAAAAGTCTGCTGGATACGGCTATGGTGCGTGCGGAGGAACAGGCAGTATTGTTTTCCCATACAAGACCAAATGGGACAAGCTGTTTCTCTGCAAATGCAAAAATGGTGGCAGAAAATGTAGCAATCGGAAGCACGACATCGGACGGTGTTATGGATCAGTGGATGAATTCCAGCGGACATAAAGCAAATATTCTGCTTGAAAAGGCAAATACCATCGGAATCGGATGTTACTATATTGACGGTGGTTATACCTGGGTTCAGGTATTTTCTGATGAAACGGCTGATGCAGACTGTACAAAACCGGCAAATAAAGATACGACAGCAGTGATCGAGATTCCGGGTGAAACGTTCAGTGAAGCAGCCAATACGCCAGGAATTATCTGGGGCGGTTCGGAAAAATATACGTATGAACTGGCAGTACAGGCAAATTCAAGAATGAAATTAAATGAGACGCAGAATGCAGAAGTAAAGCTGGTCAATCCGGGATTCAAATATTTTGTTATTTCTTTTAAACAGGGTGGAATTATCTGGAGTTCTGATAATCCGTCCATCGCATCTGTGGATGCAAACGGAAAAATTACGGCAAATGGAAATGGAACGGCTGTGATTTCTGCAAAGACGAAATATTATACCGGAACTCTGAAAATACAGGTTAAAGAAACCGGCGGTTCCGGAAGTGATAATGGAAACTCACAGCCGGAGGATTCCCAGACAAAACCGCAGCAGACCATAAAAGTAGGCAAGCCGTCCATCAAATTAACGAGATCCAAAGCGAAGATCCAGGTTCAGTTTAAAAAGGTAAAAAATGCGAAGAAATACCAGATCCAGTATGCGACCAACAAACAGTTTAAGAAAGCAAAAACAAAGACGACCACAAAACTGAAATATACGATCAAAGGATTAAAGAAAAATAAGAAATACTATGTTCGTGTGCGTGGTGTAAACGGAACAACAAAAGGAAGATGGTCCGCAGTAAAAAAGAAATGACAAAGTAATATGAGCAGTAAAGAAGGAAGGTTTTTGTTTTGAAAAACAGTAAATATGAAATTGATATGTGCAATGGAAGTATCATGGACAAATTGATTTCGTTTTCACTCCCACTGATGTTATCCGGTATTCTGCAGTTGATGTTCAATGCAGTGGATATCATCGTGGTGGGAAGATTCAGCGGAAAACAGGCATTGGCGGCGGTGGGTTCAACCACCGCCCTGATCAATGTTTTCACCAATCTTTTTATTGGTATTTCGCTTGGGGCAAATGTACTGGCGGCAAGGTTTTATGCGATGGGCAAATCAAAAGAAATGTCGGAAACAGTACATACTTCGATCACGCTGGCGATGGTCAGCGGTGTGATCATGGCATTTGTCGGTGTTCTGTTTGCGAGAGGTGCACTGGAATTGATGGGAACGCCGGATGATGTCATTGATCAGTCTACGCTGTATATGCGGATTTATTTTATGGGCATGCCGTTTTTTATGCTCTATAACTACGGGGCGGCGATCCTTCGAGCGATCGGAGATACGAAGCGGCCGCTTCTTTTTCTGATCATCTCCGGACTGATCAACGCAGCATTGAATATGCTGCTCGTTATTTACTGTCATATGGCAGTGGAAGGCGTGGCGATCGCTACGGTGATCTCACAGCTGATCTCCTGCGTACTGGTATTGTGGTGCCTGTACAAATCGGAGGGCAGCTACCAGCTCCGTTTTTCAAAACTGCGGATCAAAGGCGTTTACCTGAAACAGATTTTCCAGGTTGGCATCCCGGCGGGAATCCAGAGTACGATCATCAACTTTTCCAATGTACTTTTACAGTCATCGGTCAATTCTTTCGGATCGACCGCCATGGCAGGTTATACGGCAGCCAATAATATACTTGGATTTCTCTATGCGGCAGTCAATTCCGTAACGCAGGCATGTATGAGTTTTACAAGCCAGAATTACGGTGTCAGTAAGTATAAACGTATGGACAAAGTGCTGATTGACTGTATGATCCTGACCGTTGTTGTTGCCGGTGTGCTCGGATGCGGTTCTTATCTGTTAGGATCTCAGATCCTTCGAATTTATACCGAAGAAGAAAAAGTTATCCGCTGCGGAATGGAAATTTTGTCGATCACGACCGTACCGTATTTCCTGTGCGGCATCATGGATCTGTTTCCGGGGGCATTAAGAGGAATGGGATATTCTGCCGTGCCGATGATCCTTTCCATTATCGGAACGGTTGGTATGCGGGTGGTATGGATCTTTGGAATTTTTCCGCATCATCGTTCTTTGTATGTACTGTTTATTTCGTATCCGGGTTCCTGGTTGTTCACGATCGTTATGCAGGTAATCTGCTTTTATTTTGTCAGGAAAAAAATACATCAGAGGAGACCGGAAAATTGTCAGATATCATAGAAATTACGGATTTTAAAGATCCGAAACTGGACGTATATGCAAGAACGAAAGAAATCCAGCTTCTGAACAGGGCAAACCTGGACGAGGGGATTTTTATCGCAGAAAGCCCGAAGGTGGTGGAACGTGCACTGGATGCGGGGTACGAGCCGATTTCCATTCTGGTGGAAAAGAAACACATCGAAGGAGAAGCAAAGCATATTATTGGGAGGTGTGGGCAGATTCCGGTGTACACTGCCAAATTTGATGTGCTCACAAAGATCACCGGCTTTCAACTGACGCGGGGCATGCTCTGTGCGATGCACCGCCGGAAACTTCCGTCTGTACGGGAAATCTGTGAAAATGCAAACCGTATTGCGGTGTTGGAAGAAGTAGTCAATCCCACCAATATCGGGGCCATCTTCCGCTCGGCGGCAGCGATGCACATGGATGCAGTTCTGCTGACACCGGCATGCAGCAATCCACTTTACAGACGTGCGATCCGCGTTAGTATGGGGACAGTTTTCCAGATCCCGTGGACCTTTGTGGATAACTCCATTTCCTGGCCGGAGGGCGGCATTCAGCTTCTGCATGAAATGGGATTTAAAATGGCGGCACTTGCCTTAAGTGATGATTCAATCCGCATCGATGATCCGATTTTGAAGAAAGAAGAAAAGCTGGCGATTCTCCTTGGAACGGAAGGAGACGGGCTGACATCCCGGACGATCGCAGACTGCGACTATACCGTCAAAATACCAATGTCACATGGCGTGGATTCCTTAAATGTGGCAGCGGCAAGTGCTGTGGCATTCTGGCAGCTTAGAAAAGAAAATGAGTGAAAAGTAAGAAATGGAAAAACAAAAGAAAACAAAAAATATAGATCTGACGACCGGGAATATCTTTTTTATGTCTTTATCGGATTTTTTGCCACCTTTTTATATAATTATATTGCAAACGTACTGCGCGGAATCGGAAATTCCGTCACACCGCTATTTTTCCTGGGAATTTCCGTGATTTTAAATATTTTTCTGGATTTATACTTTGTGCTGGTTCTGCACATGGGAATCAAAGGTGCGGCCGTTGCGACCGTGATCGCAGAGTATATTTCCGGAGTTGGTATTCTGCTGTATTTTCTGGTGCGTTATCCGGAATATCATATCAGCAGAAAAGATATGAAATGGAACCGTGAAAATTTAAAACAGATCATGTCACTCTCCGGTTTTACCTGCCTGCAGCAGTCCGTGATGAATTTTGGTATTCTGGTCGTGCAGGGAATTGTCAACAGTTTCGGTGCGACCGTTATGGCAGCATTTGCCGTAGCCGTCAAGATCGACACGATCGCATATATGCCGGTCGGTGATTTTGGAAATGCATTTTCCGTCTTTGTGGCACAGAACTACGGAGCAGGAAAGAAAGAACGTATCCGCCGGGGCATCCGCCAGTCTGCGATCAGCGTGCTCTTATTCTGCATCGTGATCAGCTGCGTCATCTTTGTTCTGGCACCGCCGCTGATGCAGTTGTTTGTTTCCGAGACGAGCAGGGAGATCATCGCAGTCGGCGTACAGTATTTAAGAATCGAAGGAGTATGTTATGTCGGCATTGGCATTTTGTTTATGCTCTATGGCTATTACCGCGCTGTGAACCGTCCGAAAATGTCGGTGGTGCTTACGGTCATTTCTCTTGGAACAAGAGTGCTGCTGTCTTATACCCTCTCCAGAATCCCGTGGATCGGAGTGACCGGAATCTGGATATCGATCCCGATCGGATGGTTCCTGGCAGATGCCGTGGGGATTCTGGTGTATCTGCGGGGCAGGACATTGAATGAGAAAGCTTCCTGTATACTTTAAATAGGCCAAGAGATTGACATAAAAAAATACCTCAAGTAAATTTGGATTATTACTGACTTGGCCGGTTGGTAAAATCCAGAGAATACAAGAGGTATCTAACATGAATCTTAAAGGCACAAAGAAGAAAAATCAAGTATCAAATGTAAATATTTTCGAGCAACAGGAGCTTCTGAAGAAAATCGAGGTGGTCAGAGAAAATTTAACAGCTTCAACCTGGCGTGAGCTGGAAACCAAAGGGAAGTTCGATAAGAACGCAAAACTCAGTTTTATCTGTGATGACATGCTTATTTTAGGATGCGATGTAGGCAGTGAAACACACTATCTGAGGGCAATTGACACCAGAGGCAGAGAACTCAGTAAGTCCGCTTTTTCATTCAGCAATAATGCGGATGGATTTAGCAAAGCAAAGGAATGGGCAGTAAAGATAGCAGCCGAATACGATAAAAAACAGATTGTTCTTGGTCTTGAACCAACCGGCCATTACTGGTTCTGCCTTGCGACTTGGATGATCTCAAATGGACTCAGTGTAGTTCAGGTAAATCCGTATGCAGTAAAGCAGACAAAGGAGCTTGAGGATAACAGCCAGCTGAAAGATGACACAAAAGATCCTAAGCTGATTGCAAATCTTGTAAAAGATGGAAACTTTGGAATGCCTTATCTTCCAGAGCAGCTTTATGCAGATCTGCGACGGTTATCCATGTTTCGTGACCAGCTGAATGAGGACAGGATCCGGTCGATCAACCGACTGCACCGGGAACTGAAAATATATTTTCCAGAGTACAAAGAAGCACTTGGAAAAACAGAAGGCACATTCAGCCTTGAACTGTTGAAACAGGCACCATTTCCGGATGATCTGGCAGCTTTGAAAGAAGACGGAATCAGACAGATCTGGCATAATGCGAAACTTAGAGGACGCGGGTATAGCAGAGCTGGAGAAATCTTAGAGTACGCCAAGGCGAGTGTTGGCCTCCGTGAAGGAAAAGAAACGGGGAAACTGGTTGTACAGTGGTTTGTTCAAAAAATCCTGGAACTGGATGCGGAGCTTGCATTGATAGAAACGCAGATCAATCAGAAATGTCTGGAAATTCCCCATACAGATAAAGTTTTGGAGATATGTGGAATCGGGGAGAATACCCTATCCGGTATGATGGCAGAAATGGGAGATATTTCCAGATTTGACGACGTAAAGGAGATCCAGAAATTAAGCGGACTTGGGCTTGTGGCAAGCAGTTCCGGCAAGCATAAGGGTGAAACCAAGATCAGTCACAGAGGGCGTAAGCGCCTCAGATATTGGCTGTTTCAGGCGGCAAAATCAGCTGTAGTGCATGCGGAAGAATTCAAGGAATTGCATGTCTATTATACGACCAGGGAGCAGAATCCACTGAAAAAGATGCAGTCATTAATAGCAATCGCCTGCAAACTCCTCAGGATTATCTTTACGATTTTGAAGAAGGGAATCAAGTATGATCCCCGGAAGATGTTAAAAGATATCCGGCGGGAATCCAGGCAGGAAAGTCTGGCTGCATAAGGAGTATAAAGCAAAGCAGTATTCCAGAATCCTGCTGAGGTTCAGAAACTTCTGAAATTGAGCAGGGTTCTGGAAAGGAACCCGTTGACCCAGATCCATGGAACGTGGATCATAACGAAACGACTGGTTGAGAGATGCAGGGTAAGCGTCCGCGGGAAACCGCACCTTGCAGAATCATAAGGTCAGTAAGAATCAAACGACAAACAAGAGCTGTAGCTTGCGGTAGTTCACTCCATAGGGCACGACCCTGTTAGAAAGCTTGGCAAGCACTCGGTGTATGAACAGGTGGGACGAAGGAAGTTGGGACAAGATCTCATTAGACACGGAAGGTTCACCCTCATAGCTAACAGAGGATTATAGCCTTTAAAGCCCCTTTACCAGGATGCTTTATAAGTTATACCCTTTTATGGCTGTTCAGTACAGGATACGATGAATGTCGTACACCTTTAGCTCTGTTTTGAGAGGTAATATTTAAAAAAAAGTCCATAAAATCAATACTTTAGGGCTTGACATTATAGGAAGGATGATATTATGGAATTAGGAACATATTTTAAAAGTGTTATTGATCAGGATCGTGCATCCGTTGTGATCTGTAACCTGGAGCACGAAATTATTTATATGAATCCTGCAGCAGTTGCCAGTTATCATAAATATGGTGGTGCAGAACTGCTTGGCAAAAGCCTTCTGAACTGTCATGGAGCACATTCCAATGAGAGAATCAAAGAAGTTGTTGCATGGTTTGCCAGAAGCGAAGAAAACAATCTTATCTATACCTCGCACAATGAAAAACAGAATAAAGATGTTTATATGGTGGCACTTCGTGATGCAGACAAAAAACTGATCGGATATTATGAGAAGCACGAATACCGAAATAAAGAAAACATGGAAAAGTATCATATGACTTCAAAGTCAGAAGTCTGAAAGTGCAGGAATCGCAGGTAGAATCAGATCGTATTGTCTGATTGGGATAGATAGACTCAGGTGGATTGAGATAAGCTTTGGTAGATTACGAATATCCGCCTGGCACAGATGAAAAGAGGAATATATGGCAGATCATAAAAACAAAAAACAGAACGAAACAGTCGATGCTGGACTGCGTGGGAATGAAAAAATAGAAGAAGCCATCGCAGCACTTCAGCAGGAACCGACGCAGGAAATGCTTGCACATACCCTGACAGTGATCCGCAGACGTATGCAGGAAAAAGGGCAGTTTATCGTTGCGGTAGATCCGCCGACCGGAGACGGACAGATCCGGGTGCAGGCGATTCAGACTGCTGACGGAAGAAACTGGTGGTCAGCATTTACAGGTTTTGAAGAAGAATTAAAAGGTGGAGGAAGTGTAAAATCGACATTTCTGGCAGATATCGATAAATTGTTTGCATCTGCGATTGCAGTGCCGGAAATTGCAGGAATCATTGTCAATCCGTGGAACCGGACGATCCAACTTGATAAAAGCTTGATTAAGATTATTGTGGGAGAAAGAGTATGAAGAAAAAATTACGTATCACATTTAATGCACCGGTGGTATTGAGCCTGGTGGCGATCAGTTTTCTGGCAACTTTATTGAATTACATAACGGACGGTGCATCCGGCAGAATGCTGTTTATGACTTACCATTCGTCTCTGCTGTCGCCACTGACCTGGGTAAGAGCGATCACCCATATTTTTGGACATGCGGACTGGTCGCATCTGATTGGAAATATGAGTTATCTGTTGCTTCTGGGTCCGATGCTGGAAGAAAAATATAAATCGTCCACACTGGCGATTGTGATAGTACTTACGGCACTTGCCACCAGCCTGGTTAATTATATTTTTTTCCCGTATATTGCTTTGTGTGGTGCAAGTGGAGTAGTGTTTGCTTTTATCTTATTATCTTCCTTCACCAGCTTTAAGGATGGCGAGATTCCACTGACATTTATTCTGGTTGCCTTATTTTTTCTGGGGCAGCAGGTTTATGAAGGGATTACCGTACAGGACAATATTTCCAATACTGCACATATCGTCGGGGGAATTGTAGGCGGAATCACAGGATATGTATTAAATAAAAGTGGAAAAAATGAAATGCAATCGTTTTGATCTGAAGTGGCAGAATATTTATACAAATGAATTTAGAAAAACAAAAAACGACCACCCGGTCAGATTATAATGTCTTTCCGGATATGGTCGTTTTTTGTGAAGATATTTTATTTCATAGAAGCCACTTTATCGAACTCATCCAGTACTTCTTTGGAAGGAGCCGGTGTCAGAAGGCTTACGATCACGTTTACTGCAAGACCAAGAAGGAATGCAGGAAGCAGTTCATAAATACCAAGTGCACCACCCATCGGACGGATCAGGAATTTCCATACAAATACCATAACGCCGCCGCTTATCATTCCGCACAGAGCACCCTGGAAGGTAGAGCGTTTCCAGAACAATGCCAGCAGAACCAGCGGTCCAAAGGAAGCACCAAAGCCTGCCCAGGCGAAGGATACGATCTGGAAAACGGAGCTGTCCGGGTTACGTGCAATAAATACACCGATCAGTGCGATGACAAGAACAGTGATACGTGCGATCAGCATACCGGTTTTTTCGCTCATGTCCTTCATAAATACTTCTTTCAGAATGTTCTGAGAAGCACTGGAAGAAGCAGCCAGAAGCTGTGAATCAGCCGTTGACATGGTAGCTGCCAGAATACCGGCGAGGATCAGTCCTGCAATGATTGTTGCCAGAACACCATGTTTGGAGATCAGGTCTGCGACAATCAGGATGATGGTCTCCGGATCTTTTAAGGTCGGCAGAACACCGGCTTTTGTCATTGCATTTCCAATTACACCGATAAATACGGAAACAGCCATGGAGATTACCACCCATACCGTAGCAACTCTTCTGGAGAGTTTCAGTTTATTGGCATCACCGATCGCCATAAAACGAAGCAGTACATGAGGCATACCGAAATATCCAAGTCCCCATGCCAGTGTAGAGAAGATCTGCAGCAGGCTGTAAGGAGAGGCAGTTGCAGTAGCAACATCGTGTGTATGTGTCAGGCTGAAATAACCAGCCATAGATTTTGCATTGTCCATAACAGCCTGGAAACTTCCGACTTGCTGATACCAAAACCAAATACAACGACGATCTGCGATTGGTCATAACAATACTCTGTACAAAGTCTGTTGTACTTGCTGCCAGGAATCCG
>ENA-OQDT01000610-OQDT01000610.1-human-gut-metagenome-genome-assembly--contig:-NODE-610-length-23180-cov-18.329285_pt1 | contig 23180 bp, 19 predicted proteins | sample MGYA00242786_ERZ504617 | MGnify/ENA primary metagenome ERZ504617 (study PRJEB26092, sample SAMD00036337) | human gut metagenome | host: Homo sapiens | study: EMG produced TPA metagenomics assembly of...
GCACAAGTCCCTGCATGTCTGTCCGCTGAATCGGAATTCCCGGATCCGTTCAGACCAGAGTCCGGCTTTTTCGTCTTTGTTCATAAAATACAATACCTCCAATGTTTTGATGGTATTGTACCAAAGGAAATCGGGGAATAACAGATACGGATGATTACCTACTTACGTCGTAACGCGCCGTCCATGACGCGATTCTCCTTGAGCTCCCATCCGTGGCAAGGAGAAACCGCGCCATGGACGGCGCGTTTCGACGGTTTCGTCAAGCATAGAAACCCTAAAAAGCATAATTTGTACAGTATCTTAGCTGCGTAGCGTTAGCTCGTCGGGAGCACCTCTGCGGGGGGGCAAATTCCCCGTGCGCCGGTCGTCTTCACGTATTATGAAATATGAAGCAATCCACATCTACTGTGCTGCATCAGGAGCTACATACGAGTATGCATTTGACATCTTTGCAGCATTGTTTGTCAGAGTGACAGCCTCTCTATAGTAGGCAACAACAGGAGTGCCCTTATCCACAGCGTTGAACAGCTGCTCTGCAAAAGCAGGCGGCACATTGATACATCCGTGTGAGCCGGAGGTTTTGTAAATTGTTCCTCCGAAGGTATCACGCCAGCTGGCATCATGGATACCTATATTGTAGGCAAACGGCATGAAATAGCTGACAGGAGAAGAGTAACCCTCACCGACAAGAGTAGCATTTCTCTGCTTGTAAACAATCTTGTATACACCATCTACGGAACCATTCTGACGGGCGAGATTACCTGATACGAAATCAGACTCCATCTGGAGAGCACCATCCTTGTAATACCACATGTGCTGCTTTGTGTAGTCAATCTCTATGTATGTATTACCTATGTCGTCAGCGCCTCGGTAGAGTGCTGTCTGCTCGTAAACAGGCTCTCTTTCTACAGGCTTGCCTCCCTCTAAATCGGAAAGAAGTTTGGCCTTCTCATTTTTCTTGCTGACTACCCATCCGTAGTCTCCACCACCTATTTCAATAGTGTCACCGGACGATGTCTTGAATGAGCGTTTGCGGCCGAAGGTATTGTACTTGGAAGCAAGCTGCTGGACATATTTAGTGACCTTGGCATCATCTATGCTCACGCTGCCGTCATCTGAGATGCTTAGCATATCAAGGATTTTGGCTGAGTCAAGCTTCTCGTCGGCACCTTCAATTTTGTAAGTGACGGTTGAAGCAGTGTATTTGTCGAGGGCTTCTTTTTCGTTTTTGATTGTATCACTGTTTTTTGTGATTTTTGGAGCTTCATAACAGTCATCACTTAAGCTAAGCTTTGGAAGCTCGTTGTCAAGGGCATCCTTTACCTCGGCAAGGATGCTGTCATATATCGGTTTGCAGCCATTTTTCTCTTCAATCACATCGTATTTGCCGTCTTTTATCTCGATGTGGGCATCCTCCGGATTTTCAATATAGTCATCACTGAAAATATCAAGAGCCTTGAGCTTTTCCGCCAAAGCGGCATCGTCATATTTGGACGAACCCTTTAGAGTATAGTTTTGAGCTTTGAAGAGACTGACAGGCCATGTAAAAGCATTCTGGCTTTTTAGGATTTGCTCCTCGTCACCGTTTGAGACATATTCATAGGAAAAATCAGGTCCCTTAAGTGAAAAGCTGTTGCCTTTTCTATCAGTGATTGTGAGCAGGTAGTCGCGGCTTAGGGCTGTATTTTTTTCTATTGCCTCTTTTGCGGTTTTCCCTGCGTATTTTACAGAGTTAATCTTTGTGTTGAACAGATAGTGGCTGCTAAAATAAAAGGCAAAGCCAAGATAAACAGCCAAAATCACACCAAGCACAACGGCGCAGGTTATAAGTACTTTTTTCTTCATGTAAATCGACCTCCTTGGAGATATGTTGTTGCTGCCCACACCGGGGTGTAGGCGGCAGCTAAAATCAGTTACATTTGTGAAGATGTGACACATCCATATAGTCAGGCAGACCATTCTTGTAGGCTACAGCGGTTTCTCCCTGAATAAGTGGCTTTAAGTATTCGATAAGCTCAGGCTTCACATCATTGCCGGCATCATTGATCCACTCTCTTGGCACAGACTTGGCCTCGTTTGCGATATCCTTGATAGCAGAATATGTGTATTCTACCTGATAAGGATTATTTGAGATGCGCTTTAAGCATACCATTGATGCGGTCACACCCTCTGCTGCAATAGTGACACCCTTTTTACCCTGAGCAAAAGATTCCTCGATATCGGTTAATGATGCAAGATGTGAGGCACAGCGCTGGAGCACGTTTACCTCTACTGAGCGAACCTTGACACCGATGTTTTCTTTCACAATGAACTCAAGAGCCTTTCCGGCACCACTTAGCTGCTGGTGTCCGAACTGGTCGCATGAGGCATTTGATGATGTAATGTATGAGCCGTCTGCGTCATGTATTCCTTCGGATACGGCAACTATTACATTGTTAGTGTGCGCAAGGGCTTCTTTTATATCGGCAACAAATTTGTCCTTGTCGAAATCCACCTCAGGCAGATAGATGAACTGAGGCGCTGTATTGTACTCATTACGTGCGAGAGCGGAAGCGGCAGTTAGCCATCCTGCGTCACGTCCCATGATTTCAACGATTGTCACACTCTTAACAGCATAGATAAAGGTATCATGGGCTATCTCAAGCATGCTTGATGCGATATATTTGGCGGCAGAGCCAAATCCCGGAGTGTGGTCTGTCATGCACAGATCATTGTCGATGGTCTTTGGAATCCCTATAATTTTCACATCACTGTTGATTTTTTTTGCATAATCGGATAACTTTAATACGGTATCCATCGAATCATTTCCACCGATGTAAAAGAAAGCCTTTACGGAGAGCTTATCAAACTGGTGGAAGATGTATACATATGGTGAATCATCATCCTTGTAATCAGGGAGCTTGTGACGGCATGAGCCAAGATACATGGCAGGTGTGGTCTTAAGCTTTTCAAGATTAGCATCATCTGCAAAAATATCTGACAGATTGAGATAATTCTCATTTAATATGCCGAGTATTCCGTTTACGGCGCCATAGCAGATATCGTATTTATCAGAGCTTTTTACTCCTGCGATGACTCCTGCAAGGCTTGCGTTGATTGCAACAGTTGGACCGCCTGACTGGGCGACGATACAGTTTGACTGATTCATTGTAATCTCCTTATTGTGTATTTTAACTATTTTCTTCTGTAAGAATAGTTATGATATAATTTTAAATGATTATTAAAGGCGCATGACATATGCTGCGCATAATCATATAGATTGTAGTATCAAACATTATTTTTAGCAAGGGTTAAAATAAAAAATATGAATAAATACGAAAATTGCTTATTGTGTCCCAGAAAATGTGGCACAAACAGAAGAACCGGACAAACAGGCGTATGTGGCGTTTCATCTGAAATAAAGGTGGCGCGAGCAGCACTTCATTATTGGGAGGAGCCATGCATATCAGGAAAAAGAGGAAGTGGGGCAGTTTTTTTCTCAGGTTGCAGCCTGCACTGCGTGTTCTGCCAGAACAGGGAGATTTCTGACGGAAAAGAGGGAAAGGTAATCAGTAAAGAGAGGCTGAGTGATATCTTTATGGAACTGGCGGGCAAAGGCGCAAATAATATCAATCTGGTCACACCGGGGCAGTATATCCCTGATATAGTGTGGGCGGTAAACGATGCAAAAAGCCGCGGCATGAAGCTTCCTATTATATACAATACGAGCGGATATGAAAATGTGACAGAGCTAAAGCTGCTTGAGGGCATAGTGGATGTGTATCTTCCGGATTTTAAATATATGGACAGTACGCTTTCGGCAAGGTATTCAAGGGCAAAAGATTATCCGTCTGTCGCAAAGCAGGCGCTTTCAGAGATGGTCAGGCAGCAGCCGGATGTCGTGATTGACGATGCGACAGGATTCATACAAAAGGGAGTTATTGTGCGACAGCTTCTACTGCCGGGACATGTGAATGATGCAAAGGCTGTACTTAAGTACCTGTATGATACATATCATGATCACGTATATATAAGCATGATGAGCCAGTTTACGCCGATTGCACTAAAGGATTATCCTGAGATAAACCGCACAGTGACAAGGAGAGAGTATGAAAGGCTTGTTGACTATGCCCTCGAAATAGGAATCACGAATGCATTTATACAGGAGGGTGACGTGGCAAAGGACAGCTTCATTCCGGCATTTGACTGTGAGGGAGTATAATATTTACCGTTTTTCTTAATAAAATAGTAAGAATTGGCAGGCAAAAATGACTGGATTTTGTGACGCCGGTGTAGTACTATGGTTATGTGATATTTTTTAACTGTGAAGGTACTGAACAGTTACGATATTTTGTTATTACTCACATCCCGGTGTGACAGACGATAATATTTTTAATCACACAGGATACATTATTCAATAGAGGATACAGTGATGAAAAATATAGAAGAACAGCAGATAATAATTGAATGTCCGAATACTATCTTTCATCTATACATTGACAGTGAGGATGAGCTTTCAAAGGTTAAGGTGTTTATGAACAATATGAAGAATGTTGATTCGATAAGTCTGCATGATATATACAACTGGTGCAACAGACAGCATGTGCAGTACACGACGACATTTAATTATGACAGTAAAATGACCTTGACAGAAATGATAAAATCCTACATATTTTACTTCAGACAGAAGCTTAGATATGTAAATAATAGTGATAGGATGATAGAAACATGAGATACCCTGAATTTCTAAAGGATAGAGGAACAATAGGCTTTGTGGCGCCTTCGATGGGCTGTACAACAGAGCCGTACAGGAGTGCCTTTGACAATGCCATTAAAAGGTTTCACAGCATGGGTTATAAGACGATAGAGGGACCTAACTGCAGGTGCGACAGTGGCATAGGTATCAGCAATACACCTAAGAAGTGCGCAGAAGAGCTGAACGAGAGCTATGCTTCTGTTGACAGTGATGTGCTTATATCCTGTGGTGGTGGCGAGCTGATGTGCGAGGTAGTGCCTTATATTGATTTTGAGCGCGTGAAGCAGTCAAAGCCGAAATGGTACATGGGCTATTCCGACAACACGAATTTCACATTTTTGGAGGCTACTATTGCAGATACAGCAGGTATTTACGGGCCGTGTGCGGGCAGCTTTGGCATGGAGGTGTGGCATGAGTCACTTACCGATGCATTTAATCTGCTTTGTGGAAGGAAGCTTTCATTTACCAATTACCCTATGTGGGAGAAGGAATCGATAAAGGATGAGAATGCTCCGTTTGTGGGCTACAACCTGACTGAAAAGTCGTGCATCAGCTCTATTCCTGCGGTGGCAAAGGGAAGCAGGCTTACCATGAGAGGCAGGCTGCTTGGTGGTTGCATGGATTGTCTTATCAATCTGCTTGGTACATCGTTTGACCATGTAAGGGAATTTAATGAGCGCTACAGTGATGATGGTATCATATGGTTCCTTGAGGCTTGTGACCTTAATGTGATGGGCATGAGAAGGGCTATGTGGCAGATGAAAAATGCAGGATGGTTTTCAAATGTAAAGGGCTTTCTTATCGGACGCCCGGCGCACTTCGGAGAGGAAATGTTTGGCATAGACCACAGACAGGCGCTTTCATCACTGCTTAGAGAGTTTAATGTGCCAATCATCATGGATCTGGATATAGGTCATATGTCGCCGATGATGCCTGTGGTATGCGGAAGCATGGCAGATGTCAGCTTCGACGGAAGTAACTTTACAATTTCGTATGATATAGAGCAGTAGATTGGAGGAAAAATGATTAGATTAATAAAGAAAAAAGCAAAGAGTATTGTATGTAGCGTGCTTGCTGCGGTGACACTGTTTACGATGAATCCGGCTGTATTTGCAACAGAGACAGCTACGCAGACTGATACAGTTTCAAGCGTTGATGTATCAGGCAGTGACAGCAGTGACGCAGCTGATAAGAGTAACACAGACAGTACTGCAGACAGCACAACGACAGCTGGCAGTGAGGCAAACGACAAGGTGACCATCAGCAATAATGATAAGCCATACTTAAGTCTTGGAGCAGACCTCACACCGGAGCAGAGAGCGACAGTGCTTGGATTTATGGGAATCGAGCTCACTGATCTGGACAAATACGATGTGGTCTATGTAAATAATGATGAGGAGCACAAGTACCTCGATTCATACATCAGCAAGAGCGAGATTGGCACAAGGTCACTTTCCTCAGTACTCATTACAGAGGATAAAAAGGGTGCGGGTCTTAGTGTTTCCACGCACAATATCAATTACTGTACGGTAGGAATGTACAAGAATGCGCTTGCCACAGCAGGCATAGCTGATGCTAAAATCATAGTCGCAGGACCGTTCCCTATTTCCGGAACGGCAGCACTTGTAGGCACACTAAAGGCATACGAGGAGATGACAGGCAAGAAGCTTGACGACAAGGTGACAGACGCAGCGATGGATGAGCTTGTCACAACAGGAGAGCTCAACAAGAGCATTGACGGCGATTCGCAGGATATCGAGGCAATGATTGCTGACCTAAAGAAGCAGCTTGCCGATGGAAGGCTCAAGGATGAGAGCCAGATAAAGGATGCGATAAAGGAGGCTGCAAAGGATTACGACCTGAAGCTTTCTGATGATGATATTGCAAAGCTGACATCGCTTCTTATGAAGCTTAAGGATGCCAATATCGACTGGGATTCAGTCATCAACCAGGCACAGGATTGGGCATCAAAGCTTGGCGACAAGATAAATGACCCGGGATTTTGGGAAAAGATTGGTAACTTTTTCATGGATTTATGGGATAAGATAAAATCCCTGTTCAGCTAGAAAAAGCGACAGAAGACAGTAAGAATAAGCAGAATATGAATCAGACAACTCCCTGAAACGTAAGCATGAGCTGCAAGTTGAAGGGAGTTTTTTATATTATTAATAAAAAAATAATAAATTTCTGCCGAATACATTGATACAAAGGCCATATTCTATTATAATTAAATGGATAATGGATTAATGTAAACAATGCACATAAGAAAGATGGGATTCGATGATAAAGATAAATAAATTTCTGGCAGTTTCTGTAGTTACATTGTCATTAGCCGCATGTGACCTGGCATCATACAGCAGCATAGCAGTCTATGCGGATCAGGCGGCTAAGGTTGTGTGTGATGAGAGATACTGGGTAGCGGCGAGAAGCGGACCGGGCACAGAGTATGAGCTGGAGCACAAGCTTTCAAACGGCAAGGATATTACTATTCTTGAGCAGACCACAGGTGCAGACGGCAAGGTGTGGTACAAGGCAAAGTACAATCTGGCAGCAAATAACGAGGAGTGTGTCAGCTATATCAGGTCTGATTTTGTATCAGCAGGTACCGGCACAGCTGCATCAGACAATGCGCAGACAGGGGATGCTTCGGCAGACACCGGCAATGCGGATGCCATACAGCAGAATAATGAGGAACAGCTTGCCCTTGCAACCGCATCGGGAGCATATGCTACAGGTACGATTACAGGTAAAAATGTGTATGTCCGCAATGCAGCAGGCACATCCGGCACTACAAAGGTTGTCTCACTCAACTGGAACCATCAGGTTGACATAATAGGAGAGACCAAGGTAAACGGTTGGGTATGGTACAATGTCAAGGGTACTTTAAACGGCAAGGCATTTACGGGCTGGACTATCAGCAAATACATAAAGGTGACATACAATAATAGCGGAGACAATACTGATTTTGTCACGGCTATGAAGAATGCAGGCTTTCCTGACAGCTATATTCCAAACCTTACAGCTCTTCACAATAAGTATCCAAGCTGGACATTTGAAGCTGTAAATACAGGTTTGAATTGGGATACGGTGATTGAAAATGAGAGTGTAAACGGACTTAATCTGGTATCCAAATCAGCAGACAATGCCAAGAAATCCACAGCTTCCGGAGCATATAACTGGTCAACAAATACGTGGGTTGAGTACGAACCGGGATGGGTGTCAGCAAGCAGTGCCTATATTGCTTATCTCATGGATCCAAGGAATTTTCTTGATGAGACCAATATTTTTCAGTTTCAGAGTCTGGCATACAGTCCGAATGAGGCACTTGAAGGTGTCAAGTCCATAGTAAAAGGCACATTTATGGAGGGAACAAAGACCTATTCCAACAATGGCGAGAAAATCAATTATGCAAGCACATTCATGGATGTGGCAAAGAGCAGTGGAGTAAGTGCATACCATATAGCATCGCGTATAAAGCAGGAGCAGGGACAAAAGGGAACGAGCCCTCTTATTTCGGGTACATATTCCGGATACGAAGGATATTATAATTATTTTAATTTTAGTGCAACCGGAAGCACGAAGGCTCAGATTTACAAAAATGGTCTGTCTTTTGCCAAGAAGCAGGGCTGGAATACAAGAGTAAAGTCCATAAGCGGCGGAGCTGTAAAGGTGGGCAGCAATTATATAAATAAGGGTCAAAATACACTGTATTTTGAGAAGTTTAATGTAGTAAATACAAGCTCGCTGTATTTCCATCAGTACATGGGCAATGCCACAGCGGCTCTTACTGAGGGACAGAGTCTGGCTAAAGGATATTCAGACAAGAATCAGGCTTTTGTATTTAAAATACCTGTATACAATAATATGCCATCGTCAGCAGTGGGCTTCGATAAAGCTGGCGATACCAATAACTATCTGCAGTCGCTTGCGATAAGCGGTGTAACACTCACACCGGCCTTCAATGGAGCGACAACAAGCTATTCAGCAGTTGTTTCAAATGCTATAAGCTCAGTGACTGTTTCGGCAGATGCAGTTTCAGGAAACAGTGGCGTTTCAGGCACAGGAAGCTATTCTCTTGCTGTCGGAAATAATACAATTAGGGTAAATTGCAAGTCGCAAAGCGGTGATACAAGAACATACACTATCAATATAAACAGGCAGGCGGCATCTGCAAATAATGCAGGTGGCAATAATAACCAAAATAATACAGATGTAAATATTACATCAGGTAAATACAGTATAGGCACTTATATTACAGGCATTGAGCCTGGAACCGGTGCGGCTGATTTTGTGAAGAATATAGCAGTATCAGCATCAGGTACTGTAAAGCTTCTGACAAGCTCGGGCTCAGAAAACAGCGGGAAGGTTGCAACAGGCAATAAGGTGGCTGTTTATGACGCTTCAGGTAATCTGAAAAAGACATACGATATTGTTATATATGGAGATATCAATGGTGATGGTGCTGTAAATGCTCTTGATATGATTAAGCTCAACAGACATATTTTAGGAAAGGGAACACTCACAGGTGCTTATCTGGAGGCATCTGATGCTAACAGAAAGCGTGATGGTGGAAATGCTCTTGATATGATAATCATGAACAGACACATACTGGGCAAATCAAAGATATCGCAGAATTAGAAATGTGAGGAAAAATATGAAGAAATTATTTGGATGTATATTATCACTTGTTATGGCGGTGATGCTTGTTTTCGCACCTGCCGAGCATGTATATGCGCAGGGACTTGGATTAAGTGTCAGCTCAAGCTCTGTAGCTGTTGGAAAAACAGTCAAGGTGACTGTTTCTATGCCGTCAGGATATTTTGGCACTGTAGTTATCTCAAGCTCTGACGAGGGAGTACTGAGTAACGGAGGGGATGGTGTGGCCAATATTGGTGACGCCGCAGGATATCCCACATCGCAGTCATTTTCATTTACGGCGAAGGCTGCAGGAAGCTGCACTATAAAGGCATATTGTACAGTTGTAGGAGATGCAGAGGGCAACGATGCCGGAGGTACAATTACCGGTGCCAGCACGAAGGTGACAGTAACAAGTGCTTCATCAAACAACGATTCAAACAGCAACAAGGATAACAAGGACAATTCCGGCAGCAATACCGGCAATGACAACAATTCGAATAAAGATAATGAAAACAAAGAGGAAAAGAAATCCTCAAACGCATCTCTTGGTTCGCTTGTTATCTCAGCAGGTACGCTTTCCCCTGAGTTTTCTGCTGCGACAAAGGATTACACAGCTACAGTAGATTACAGCTGTTCAAGCCTTGCGGTTACAGCAAATCCGGCTGATTCCAAGGCGAGTGTGACATCCGTCACAGGCAATGATTCACTTGAGGTTGGAGAGAATACGGTCAGCGTTGTTGTGACAGCAGAGGATGGCAGCACAAGCACATACAATATAGTTGTTACCAGAAGAGCCGAGGATGATCCGGAGAATGCAGATAAGCAGGATAACTGGAAGAAGTTTGATATAAATGGCACAGAGTGGACTATGGTCAATGACATTCCGGAGGATGTTGTCCCTGAAGGCTTTGAACACTCAAAGACAGTGATTGACGGACTTGAATACAATACCCTTCATGGCACCTTTGGCGATATCACGCTTGTGTATTTACAGTCGGAAAGCGGCAATGGGCTTTTTGTATATGATGCAGCACAGAATGCAGCATATGAGTTTGTCCGTATCAATTCAGAGTCGCATTTTATAGTGGTTTTACTGCCTAAGGTGGATGATGTGCCTGAGGGATACAATGAGGTATCACTCTCCATAGAGGGCAAGGGTGTGGCAACAGCCTACCAGACCAAAGCCGAAAAAACCGATGATCGGACAAAGGATTTTTACCTCGTATATGCCATAAATGACAATGGTGAGAGTGGCTGGTATACATATGATAGCGTAGATGGCACATATATGAGAACCGAGCTCAGTACACCTACAGTGGCACAGGAGGAAAACGATACAACAAAGAGCGAGCTTGTCCCGGGAATTGCCAATAAATATCTTGTTTTAGCTGCAATACTGGTTCTTGTTATCGTTATTCTGTTACTGTTGCTTATTGTATCAGCTGTGAAAAACAGAAAATATAAGGCAAGGGACTATCATGATGACGATGATGATGTAGATGATGCAGCAGAAGATGTATCAAATGAAGCTTTGGAAGAAACAACTGATGAAACTGCGGACGAGATAGCAGATGAGCTGGAAGAAGAGGTTACAGAAGAGCCGTTAGATGAAGTGGCAGAAGAAGTTGCAGAAGAGTCGGTGGATGAAGTGGCAGGAGAAGCTGCAGAAGAGTCGGCAGGTGAAGCCGCAGAAGAAACAGCGGAAGGTGCTGCGGATGAGCAAAAGATGGCTACGGATGAAAATATATCAAATGCATCATATGTCGGAAGAACCGTAGAAATCACATCCGATTTAAAGAAAGCTGCTGAGAATAAAAAATCAGATTTTGATTCAAAAGAAGAATCAAAAGAGGCTTCAAATCAGGAGAATGCTGCAGATGATGATACCTTGAAGAATCAGGTTCAAATGGCACTTGATGGCTTTGTCAATGAGGGAAATAAGCCGTCTGAGACTATAGACAGCAGTGCAAGGGATGACAATGAAGATGACAGCGAAGATGATGATTTGCAGTTCATCGACTTAAATTAGTGGATATGACTGGAGGATATGACTTGAAACCATATACAAGTAAGGCTAAAAAAGCAATAGATTTGGCTGCACGTATATCAAAGAAAATGAATTACAGCTATGTTGGAACAGAGCACATACTGGCTGGCCTTATAAAAGAGGGCACCGGTGTGGCAGCTGAGGTTCTAACAGCCTGCAATGTGGAATATGATAAGCTTATTTCGATGATTGAAGACCTGATTTCACCGGGGGATAACATCGAAGTGATGGACAGGGATGGCTATTCACCAAGGACACAGAGAGTATTGGAGCGTGCATCGGAGGAAGCCGATAGATTTGAGTGCAATGAGATAGGTACAGAACATTTGCTGATGGCTATAGTACTGCAGGGAGACTGTGCAGCTGCAAGACTTTTAAACACCATGGGTGTTAACAGTCAGAAGATGTTTATAGATATTCTTGGTGCGATGGGTGAGGATCCGTCTGCATACAGGGATCTGATGAAAAGCTACAATACATCATACAATTCTGCGACTCCTGTATTAGATCAGTATTCCAGAGATTTGACAGATATGGCAGAGGCAGGGCTTCTTGACCCTGTTATAGGCAGAAAAAAGGAGATGGAGCGCGTTATCCAGATACTTTGCCGCCGTGGCAAAAACAATCCATGTCTGATTGGAGAGCCGGGAGTGGGCAAGACCGCTATAGTAGAAGGACTTGCACAGGATATAGTCAGTGGCAATGTTCCGGATATTCTTTTGGGAAAGAGACTGGTTTCTCTAGATATGTCCGGGCTTGTAGCCAAATCAAAGTATCGTGGTGAGTTTGAGGAGCGTATCAAGAAGGTGATAAGCGAGGTTTCAAATGCCAAAAATGTACTGCTTTTCATTGATGAGCTTCACACTATAATAGGTGCAGGAGGAGCAGAAGGCTCGTTAGATGCATCTAACATATTAAAGCCTGCGCTTGCCAGAGGCGAGGTACAGGTAATCGGCGCCACAACCATAGAAGAGTACCGCAAATACGTGGAAAAAGATGCTGCGCTTGAGCGCCGTTTCCAGCCGGTGATGGTTGAGGAGCCTGGTGTGGATGAGACAATAGAGATACTCACAGGATTAAAGGGACTCTATGAAAAGCATCATGGTGTCATCATCACAGATGAGGGTGTGAAAGCAGCAGTAAACCTTTCTGCACGATATATAAACGACAGATTTTTACCTGATAAGGCGATAGACCTGATGGATGAAGCGGCAGCTAGGATAAGGCTTAAGAATTTGACATCATCTGACGAGCTGCTTGCTCTGAAAAAAGAGATAATAGATAAGCAGGACCGGGTGGAAGATGCTTTGTCGAAGGGAGATATCGCAGCTGCCGGCGCGCTTATGTCAGAAAAGGAAGTGCTTGAAAATAAACAGCAGAAGCTTATCAGGAAGAATCACCGCACAGGAGCCAAAAACCAGCCTGTAGTCGGCGAAAATGAGATAGCGGATGTAGTATCGGGATGGACCAAAATACCTGTAAATAAGCTTACAGAGTCAGAGGCAGGACGACTTGCAAAGCTTGAACAGATACTTCACAAGCGTGTAATAGGACAACAGGAGGCTGTTTCTGCTGTCGCAAAGGCAGTCAGACGAGGCCGCGTTGGTTTAAAGGATCCTAAGAAGCCGATTGGCTCATTCCTGTTTTTGGGACCGACAGGAGTAGGTAAGACGGAGGTGTCAAAGGCGCTTGCTGAGGCTGTCTTTGGCAAGGAAGATGCCATGATACGTGTTGACATGTCAGAGTACATGGAAAAGCATAGTGTTTCAAAGATGATTGGTTCACCACCGGGATATGTGGGCCATGAGGAGGGCGGACAGCTCTCAGAGAAGGTCAGACGCAATCCTTTTTCTGTTATACTGTTTGATGAGATAGAAAAAGCACATCCTGATGTGTTCAATATACTCTTACAGGTGCTTGATGATGGTAGAATCACTGATTCACAGGGGCGCACGGTTGATTTCAAGAATACAATAATCATCATGACATCAAATGCAGGAGCTTCTTCTATTATAGAACCAAAACGCCTTGGCTTTGGCGCTGGTGAGGATGAAAAGCAGGATCACGAGCGTATGAAGAACAGTGTCATGGAGGAGGTCCGCCGTATATTCAAGCCTGAGTTTTTGAACCGAATCGACGAGACTATTGTATTTAGAGCTCTCAACAAGGATGACATGAAGCATATAGTGACACTTCTTGTAAAGGAACTTAAGAAACGCTGTAAAGAACAGCTTGATATAGAGCTCACAGTGCGCGACAGTGCAAAATCCTTTATCGTGGACAAAGCCTATGACAGAAAATATGGCGCAAGACCTCTTAAACGAAAGCTTCAGGAGGAGATTGAAGACCGTATGTCAGAGGATATTATTACCGGCAAAATCAAGCGAGGTGATAAGGTAATAATTTCTACGAAAAACAAACAAATTTCATTGACTGTTGAGTAGAATTGGATTTATAATTAATATATCAATATAGCTACGGGAGGATAAAAATGGCTGTAATAAGTGAATTAATCCGTACTGAGGAAAACGGAAAGCTCAGCTTCGGAGATTATACATTGGCTGCAAAGGCAAAGCTTGACAATTTTGAGAAGGATGGAGATATCTACAAGGTAAAGACCTTTAAGGAGATTACAAAGCTCGAAAGAAACGGACTCTTTGTATACGAGTCTGTTCCGGGAACAGCGGTTATGGATTTCGAGGAGACTGCTGATACAGTGACATTTACTGTGGAGGGGCCTGAGGATGCTCAGATTACTCTTGGCCTTGAAGAGGAGACAGAGTACGAAATTGATATAGCTGGAGCTGTTGCAGGTACTATGAAGACAAATCTCGGCGGCAAGCTCAGCTTAAGCGTAGAGCTTGAGGGTGTTGATTCGGTCGATATCAAAGTATCAAGAAAATAGAGCATAATTTAAGCCCGGTGAAAGCCGGGCTTTTTGTATTTTATAAAGGAGAACAATATGGCAAAAGGAAAGACCTCTGTATTTTTCTGCCAGGAATGTGGTTATGAATCGGCAAAATGGATGGGACAGTGCCCGGCCTGTAAGGAATGGAATACATTTGTAGAGGAAACCATAGATAAAAAGTCGATAAGCTCATCGGGAAAAGTGAAAAAAGGATCAAAGGAGGCACAGGTTCTGCCTCTTTCGGCAGTAAAAAGCGAGAAAGAGGAGCGTATAGTGACAGGAATAGCCGAGTTTGACAGAGTGCTCGGTGGAGGAATAGTGAGGGGCTCACTTGTGCTTGTGGGAGGAGATCCGGGTATAGGAAAATCTACGCTTCTGCTTCAGGTATGCAGGGAGCTTTCGCAAAAAAAGGTGCCATTACTTTATGTGTCAGGTGAGGAATCCCTGCATCAGATAAAGATGCGTGCCGACAGACTTGGCGATTTTACGGATTCGCTGGAGCTTTTATGTGAGACAAGTCTTGATATAGCAAAGGACGTGATTCAACGAAAAAAACCGGAGGTTGTTGTGATAGATTCCATTCAGACCATGTATAACGAAGAGATATCATCTGCACCGGGCAGTGTCTCACAGGTCAGGGAGACAACCGGAGTGCTTATGCAGCTTGCAAAGACTCTGGGTATTTCTGTTTTTATAGTAGGACATGTGACAAAGGATGGTGCGGTTGCAGGACCGAGGACGTTAGAGCATATGGTTGACACTGTGCTTTATTTTGAGGGTGACAGATATGAGTCGTACAGGATACTTAGAGGCGTTAAGAACAGATTTGGTTCGACCAATGAGATAGTATAAACTGAAACAGATTTTAGAAACTTATTACAGGGAATATGGAACTTATATGGAGGCAGCAGCCAGGTTTTTGATTGCTTTTGTGCTGTTTCTTCAGATTAATGGAAGAATCGGAAAGAGCAGTCCGTTTGGAAATATTTTTACAGAACTGATCCTGGCTCTGATCTGTGCTGTATTGCCGCCAAATGCGATGGTATTGCTGACAGCACTGATGGCACTGGCACAGTTTGCAGCGACATCGATCCTGACACTTGCAGTTGGCGGCGGGATCCTGATCCTGCTGCTTCTGCTTTATCTGACATTTGCCCGAGGGGAAGCATGGGCATTGCTGCTCACCATGACAGGACTTTTTTTCCACATGCCGTGTATTGTTCCGGTAGGGTTTGGATTGATGGGAAGTCCACTGTCTGCAGCCGGTATTGCGGTCGGAACAATCTTTTATTATGTGATATCGGTGGTGGCAGATACAGGGCAGGCGGAGGTGCAGCTTGCCATGGCGCATCAGAACACGGAAGAAACTTTGGTTTCACAAATGCAGAACCTGCAGAGAGCCATTTTGCAGGAGCAGGAGATGATACTGATGCTCATTGTATTGCTGGCGGTATTTACAACGGTATTCTTTGTGAGAAAAATGGCTATGAAGTATGCGTGGAAAGTTGCGATCGCATGTGGTACACTGATCTATCTGGTGCTGATGGTTGCGGGCTGTCTGATGCTGAAACTGGAGATTGGATTCTGTGGATTTTATGCCGGAACGGTTCTGTGTTGTGACCGATTTCCATTCTGCTGGAAGAACTCTTTTTGCATTGGATTTACCGTCATATCGAAAAGCTGACAGTTCGAAGATAAAAATATTATTATTATGTTCAGGCAGTGCCGAAAAAGCATCAAAAGGAAGATATTGGAAAGAACAGAAAGGAAAGGACGTGAGTATCGTGACGAGCATGAAACAATTCATTCATAGTTATCTGTCAAGCCTTACCTTTAATTATTCCGATGTGCTGGAAATTATTATCTTGTCATTTGTAGTTTATTATATTATGCGCTGGATACGCAATACAAGAGCGTGGACGCTGATGAAAGGTATCCTTGTGATGGTGGTCTTTATTTTTATGGCGACCATCCTGCATCTGGATTCCATCCTGTTTCTGTTCAGCAGAGGGATCAATGCAATCCTGGTGGCAGTAGCAGTTATTTTTCAGCCGGAGCTGCGGCGTGCGCTGGAGCAGCTCGGTGAGAAAAAGTTTTTATCTTCGCTGATTCCGTTTGATATGGAACGGGATTTAGATGAACGGTTCAGTGACAAAACGGTAAATGAGCTGATCAAGGGTTCTTTTGAAATGGGAAAAGCAAAAACAGGAGCGCTGATCGTCATCGAAAAAAATACCAGACTTACGGAATATATCCGTACCGGGATCGAATTGGATTCCCTGGTGACAAGTCAGTTGCTGCTGAATATTTTTGAACATAATACACCGCTTCACGATGGAGCGATCATTGTGAGGGGCAATCGTATTATTTCAGCGACCTGTTACCTGCCGCTCTCAGACAATATGGAACTGAGTAAAGAGCTTGGAACGAGACACAGAGCCGGTGTAGGTATCAGTGAAGTGACGGATTCGCTGACGATCATCGTATCAGAAGAGACCGGAAAAGTTTCCATTGCGCAGAAAGGGACGCTTATGCGTGGGGTAACACCGGAAGAGTTAAGGGAACAGCTTGTGATTCTTCAGGATAAAAATACAAGTACAAAGAAATTTAGATTCTGGAAAGGAAAAGGCGGGAATGAAGAGACTATCGACCAGAGTGAAAGACATACTGACCAGTAATATGGGATTGAAAATACTGGCTGTGCTGGTTGCCTGTGTAATCTGGGTTTTTGTAGTGAATGTAGACGATCCGGAAAAGACGCAGTCCTTTTCGGATGTGAAAGTGGAAATTCGCAATAGTGATTGTTTCGGAGTAGATAAAACATTCAGTGTTCAGGAGGATACCGATAAAGTAAAAGTCTGGATTAAAGCCAGAGAATCGGTTCTGAACCGTTTGCAGTCCAAAGACTTTAAAGTGGTTGCAGATATGCGTAATGTCACACTTGGCAATGCAGTCCCTTATACGCTGGAATGTACAAACAGTGCGATCACAAAGGCAAACTGGGAATGTGAGCCGGCATCTATGAAGATAAAGATAGAAAACGTTGTTCAGGAATCTTTTGGTGTGGAAGTGGCCACAACCGGTGATCCGCAGGAAGGGTATGACGTAGGTACGACCACGATCCCAGAAGGCGATACGATCAACATTGCCGGTGCAGAATCACTGGTAAATATTATCCATAAAGTCAGCATGTCGGTAAGTGTAAACGGTCTTTCTGCTGACAAAACAGTAAAAGGGAATCTTGTTGTGACAGATAAAAATGGAACCGATTTTACACAGAGTCAGATGGATAAACTGGTTTTTACGACAAGCAGCGGAAACCTGATCAAAGACGGCATATTGAATGCCAGGATCAAATTATGGAAAGTTCAGCAGAATGTAAAAGTAAAGGTAGGGACCTATGGAACAGCGGCACCAGGATACCGGGTATCAGAAGTAAAAGTCACACCGGAGATGATCAGTGTTGCAGGAGATGAGGAAACACTTCAGGAGTTAAACGGGGAACTTTCGCTGGCAGAGATGATATCGGTTGATGGAATTTCAGAAAGTTTTACGTCAGATAATATCAATCTTGCAGATTATCTGAAAGAAAATTACAAAGATAAACTGAAACTGAAAAGTGGTACGGCATCTACGTTGTCTGTTCGTGTTATCATGGAAAAGATGGGAACAAAGAAAATTGATATTCCGCTGTCGGGAATTACCATAAAAGGAAGACCGACAGATCTGGATATGGTACTAACGCCAGCAGATAAGATTACGGTTGAAGTTGCAGCGGTAGATGCATCTTCGCTTTCCGATATCAGCCAGAGTGATATCAAGGCAGTTCTTGACCTGACATCTTATCAGAAAGCAGGACGACATGAAGTTCCGGTTGATATTACCCTGCCGGAAGGATATGAACTGACGTCAGAAGTCAAGATTGTAGTCAATCTTACGAGAAAACAACTGACAACAGGAAGCAATACCGTAATAGCGGCAGATGAGGAAGAATAACAGGAAAATCAGCAGAAAGGCCGCAGAAGCGGCGACAGGAGGAAAATATGGTAAGTCAGAAAGTAAAAGTGAAAAACCCTTCCGGATTGCATCTAAGACCAGCAGGAGTGTTGTGCAGCACAGCGTTGCAGTTTAAGTGCCGCGTGAGATTTACATTTCGGGAAGCAACTGTAAATGCAAAGAGTGTACTTAGTGTGTTAGGAGCCTGCGTAAAAGAAGGAGATGAGATCACATTTTTATGTGAAGGGGAAGACGAAGAGCAGGCACTGGCTACTATGGTAAAAGCTGTGGAAGAAGGTCTTGGTGAAGAAGCGTGAGACAGCAGCAGGATGCCGGGAAAGTAAACGTGACTGTAAAATAATAAGAGCAGTAACCTGGAGCATTGACTCCGGCGCAGCAAAAAAGCAGGTATAAAAACCTGCTTTTTTGCTGCACTATTTACCGGTATTGAAATAAAGAGGATCGGTCGGATCATAGTTCTGAGAAGTTGGAATCTTGATTCCTTTTGGTTTACCAAGAGGTCCAGGGTTTGGAGAATCGTATACCACAACGGTAGAACCGGTTGGCACGTTGTTGTACAGCCAGTATGCATCACTCATACTGAGTCGGATACAACCCTCGGAAGCCTGGTTGCCGAGCATGTTATATTTGTAAGCCGGAAGATTCTTTCTTCCCCGTTCCGGCTGCGGAATAGAGTGGAACAGGATATCACTTGTAATGTGGGAACAGTAATATCCGTATGTCGGACCATTCAGTGTATGAGTGTAAAGTTTATCCATGATGGAAAAAGTACCGGTCGGCGTTGCGTTGTCAACACCGGTAGAACAGATCATGGCACGTACCGGGATACCACCTTTGTATACGGTAACAACGTTCTGCTGACGGTTGACTTTTACGGTCCAGCTTCCGTCCAGGTCACGGTTGGAAATACCGCTTCCGGAGAAGGTATAAGTAGTTCCGTTGATGTTTTTGGTGCCGGTTACCATTGCACCGTTGGAAGGGTTCAGGTAATAGTATTTTCCATTGTAACACAGCCAGCCGGTATGCATGGCACCGTAGTCATTAAAGAAATACGTTTTCCTGCCGATCTTTTTCCAGCCACGTGTGATTTCCCCTTTGGAATTGGCAAAATACTTACGGCTTCCATAAACAGTCCAGCCATTGCCAAGTGCTCCGTCAGAGCCAAAAACATAGATTTTATTTTTGAGCTGACGAACTCCGGTATAACGTGCCCCGATGTCATTTCCGGACAGTGTACCGTAATATTTTTTGCCGTTAACCTTGAACCATCCGGTCTGCAGGGAACCATCACTGCCGAGACGACATTTTTTGCCGTTTTTGCTGATCCATTTGTTGGTGTAACGTGCCCCGGTTTTTTTGTTCAGATAATACCATTTTTTCTTGTATTTTTTCCAGCCGGTCCAGAGCGTACCGTCACTGTTTACATAGTAGGTTTTATTTCCGGAGGTAACCCAGCCTTTTTTTGCAAGAACACCGTTCTTTTTAGTGAAATAAAGTTTTCCGTTATAAGTTACCTTTCCGACGATCATAGCACCGTCGCTGCCGAAGAAATAAACTTTTCCGTTGTACTTCTGGCGGCCGGTTTTGGCGATTCCGGCATTATCGGTCAGGTACTTTTTCCCGTTCAGCTTGTGCAGACCTTTTTCAAGAGACTGGCCATTTTCACCAAAACAGTAAACGTTACCGTTCATGGAAAGGGTTTTATTTGTAAAAAGCTGATAGTTGGAGCCGGCATAGTACCAGATCGTGCGCCTGGCTGTTTTTACCGAGAACAGACCGGTTCTTATAGTGCCGTCGGCAGAAAAATAGTAAAGGTTTTTCGAAATGTTCATGACACCCTGGGATGCCGGTCTGAACAGATATCCATCAGAACCAAAATAGTAGATGCTGCCGTTGATGTTGAAAAATCCGGTAGCCTTTGTTCCATCTGAAGTGGTATAGAAACTGCCGATGGCATCAGAACCCCATCCGACGACCGTCTGCTCCGTAGAACCGGCAGGTTCATCTGCATGAACGACAGCAGGTATGGTAAACATCAGGCTGGCAGCTAATACAGTTACAGATAATATTTTTTTGAAATGCATATACTCCTCCAATCTGTATGTAAAACAATAAAGTTGTTTTGTCATATCATTCTTATAGTACTATAAAAGCACAGTAAATGCAACGATATCAAATAAAAAATTAAATAAAATTTAAGAAATATTAACGGAGTGTTAAAGGATTGACAGTTGTATTTTTTTAGAGTACTATGTAAGGTAACTTATACTGTGGCATATGGCAAAAGCAAGACGCAAAGAGCAGCAGGAGGAAAAAAGATGCGCAAAATTTTGAAAAGTCTGACAGCAGCATTATTGTTTGGCATGGTTTTCTGTGCAGGGGTTACTACACATGCAGCAGACGGAAACGTTGTACTTGTATTGGATCCGGGACATGATTCTCATGATGCAGGGGCACGGCGTACCTGGAATGGTATTACCTATGCAGAGGAGACCATTACCTTGAAAATGGCACAATACTGCAAAGAAGAGCTGGACAAATATTCCGGTATCAGTGTTTATCTTACAAGAACAACGAATGAAGTGGATATGGATCGTTATGACCGGGTAAAGATTGCGAAAAATCTGGGTGCAGACGCACTGGTCAGTTTACATATCAATTCAACGGGCAACTATCAGGACAGTATATCGGGGGCACTTGCTTATGTACCTACTTATTCCAACAATGCAGCGTATGCAGTTGAGGCACGTGCACTGGCAAAAGACATCGTGGAGAATCTTTCCACTGTCGGATTGAAAAATCTTGGTTACTTAAAAAACGAAGACCTGGGTATTATATATTATGGAAAGCAGTGGAAAATACCGACGATGATCATCGAACATGGATTTGTCAACAATCCTTCCGACTGCAGGAAATATTACGGAAGCAATGCCAAAATCCGCGCAGTGGCACTTGCAGATGCAAAAGCGATCGCAAATCATTACGGACTGCATAAGAAAGCCGGATGGCAGCAGGACGGGAGCTATCTGGATGCGAATGGAAAAAAGGTAACCGGATGGCTGACGGATGCAGGAAAGAAGTATTATCTGGATGAAAATGGTTATAAAGTATCCGGGTTTGTAAAGGTCAACGGAAAGAAGTATTATTTTAACAGCGATGGAACTGCGTTTAAGGGGCTTTTGCGGATCGGAAGTGATCTGTATTCGGTAAAGAGCGGCGGCGAAGTGCGTACCGGATGGTCAAAAACGGGAAGCAGACAGTATTATGCGGCAAAATCCGGAAAACTGAGAACAGGTTTCCAGACTTATAAAAAGCGGAAATACTATTTCAGCCCGCAGACAGGTATTGCACTGAAAGGTATGCAGCAGATTGGAAAGCATTTTTACTATTTTGATGCAAAGGGACGTATGCAGACCGGCTGGGTACGCATCGGAAAGGCAGATTACTATTTCAAGAAATCGACCGGTGTGCGTAAGACGGGATGGTTCAAATACAGAGGAAAATATTATTATCTGAATCCACAGACCGGCGCGAAGATGAAGAAGTGCTGGGTGTGCGAGAATAACCAGTATTATTATCTGGACCGAAGCGGTGCAAGGCTTCAGAATACAAAGAAGATCATCGGCGGTAAAACCTGGAAATTTGAAAAAAATGGTGTCTGCAAAAGAAAACAAGAGCTGAAAGAAAAGCAGCACAGACGGCAGATACAGAAACTATGACGGAAACAACGAAGATGTAAATAATTGGAGGAAAGACGTATGAAAAAGATATTGGTAACAGGGTGCAATGGACAGCTTGGACGCGAGATCAACCGCATTTATAAAAGCAGCAGTGAATATGAGATTTTCAATACCGATGTGGCATGCGAAAGTGCCGTAAAACTGGATATCACAAATGTAGATCAGGTGCTTGAACTGGTACGGGAAGTAAAACCATATGCGATCATCAACTGTGCGGCACACACAGGGGTGGATGCATGTGAGACAGATCAGGATAATGCCTATCGCATCAATGCAATCGGTCCTAGAAATTTAAGTATTGCAGCAACGGAAACCGGCGCCAAAATGGTCCATATTTCGACGGATTATGTTTTTGCGGGAAATGCAAAAAAAGCCGTACATTGAGTTTGATCAGCCGGATCCACAGGGCATGTATGGAGCGACCAAACTGGCAGGAGAGCAGTTTGTACAGCAGTTTGCAAAAGATTTCTTTATCATCCGTACTGCATGGCTGTATGGCGATGGAAAAAAACTTTGTCAAGACGATGCTGCGTCTTGCAGAGACACATGATGAGGTGAGCGTAGTAGGAGACCAGTTTGGAACACCTACAAGTACAGCAGAACTGGCAAAAGCGATCCGCGTACTTTTTACCTACAGAAAATTATGGATTGTTCCATGGTACCTGCGAGGGTTCCTGCAGTTGGGCAGATTTTGCGTCTGAGATTTTCCGTCTTGCAGGGAAAAATACAAAAGTGAACTATATCACGACGGCAGAATACCCGACACCGGCAGTACGTCCGGCGTATTCTGTTCTGGAAAATTATATGTTTAAACTGACTGCGGATTTTCAGTTTGCACAGTGGCAGGATGCAGCTGCTGAGTATGTGAAAGCTCTGGTATAAAGGAGAAGACCGATTTGATAGCTATAAAAGCTTTAAAGATTCTGCTGTGGTTTCTTGTTGTTCCGTTTGGGATTGGTAATCTTCCGATGTTCCGGAGCAGGAAGCAAAAAGCAGGAGCGGCAGATCTGTTGATCAGCGGGTATGCAGGCATGTTTGCACTGTTTGAAGTACTTGCCCTGCCTCTTATTTTTGGCAGACAGTCTTTTTCACTTC